>OODF01000147.1_pt1 | contig 60220 bp, 51 predicted proteins | sample 1671431 | NCBI WGS metagenome assembly OODF01 (sample SAMN06348156, study PRJEB24527) | human gut metagenome | biome: human gut; feature: ankylosing spondylitis patient; material: feces | host: Homo sapiens | place: China | collected 2015-10 | reverse complement strand
GCGCGGGCCGCCGGGCCGGGGCCCACGGTCACTGCGCGGCTGACGGGGTGCCGGCGGCAGCAGCCGCTTGATGGACAGCGCGATCTTGCCGTCCGGTGCAATGTTGATGACCTGCACCTTCACAGCATCGCCGTCGTGCAGCACCGTGTTGATATCCTGCACATATTCATTGGACACCTCGGAAATGTGGACCATGCCCGATTTGCCCTCAGGCAGCGCAACAAACGCGCCAAAGGGCTTTACGCCGGTCACACGGCCTTCCAGTACGTTCCCTACCTCAATTGCCAAAACTCAATACTCCTTGCTCTCTTTTTGTGGGGGCACCGGGTCTGTCCGCAGAGCTGCCCGGCGGGGTGTGCCCTCAGTTGCCGGTCACATCCACAAAGATGCGCTCGTTGGGGGCTGCGTAGTTGTAAGAATCCCGGGCGACCCACTCGGTCACATCATCAGCATCGCCGCTGAGGATGCGCTTCATCTCCTCGTTCTGGGTCTTTTGCTGTTCGATCTGCTCGTTCAGCGTCTGCAATTCCGCACGCCGGGAGCTGATGGACACCTGATTGGAGATGTAGGCCGCCAGCATACTCAACAGCAGCAGAATGAAGAAAAGACGAAGGATCGTCCGCACAAACGGGCTGCGTCTGCGCTTTTTCCGGGTGGTATTTGCCATTTTTTCAGCGCCTCCTGTGCTCAGCAGGCCCGAAACGCCTGTACTCTTACTTTGATACGTTAGAATTATACAACAACCGCCGTGTGCTTGGCAAGTTCTTTTTCGGTTTTTTTGCGCTTCTTTTTTGCACGCGGCGCGCTCTGGCCTGCTCCGCCCGGTTTTTGCGGGCTGCTGCCAGCGGCTGCAATGCCCGCCGGGCCAGCCGGAGCGGCCCCGCCGCCAGCCAGAACAGCCCCTGTTCCAGTGCCTGCAGGGCAGGCCGCAGAAGCCGTTCGGCCCCAAAGGCGCAGAGAAAGGCGCTGCCCGGCATATACCATCGCAGCACGCCCCCGGCGCTCAGGGCGGCGGCATAGCTCTGCAGGCCCAGCAGGACAGCCCCCACAAGGGCCATATCCGGCAGGAACGCCGCCCGCCCCCTGACCGGAAACACCGCGCGCACGCTGCCCAGCACAAGGCCCAGCAGGGCGCAGGCAGCCGCCTCCTGCCCAATGAGCGCGGGCGCAAGGGCCGGTGCCATCAGCGGAGCAGCCGGGACAGAAAGCCGCCCGGGGTGCGCGCGGCGGTATACTCCACCGTGTCGATGCGGCCCGTCAGCTTCACTTCCCCGCTGTCGAGGTCGAGGCTGGTCACGTTGAGCTGTGCCCCGGCCAGCTGCAGCACGCCCCGGGCTGTTTCAATGGCGGCGCTCTCCGCGTTGCACTGCAGCACCCGCCTGACCCCTGTTACCGTCAGCTTTTCCCGGTTCTCCAGGATGAGGTCGCTGTTCCCCGCCTGCTCTGCCATGCACCTCTCCCCCTTCTGGTGAAGGTTATGCAAACAGCATCCGGGATAGAACAAACCACACCGTCATTGCTGACGCGATGCCGCTGCAGGTGACTGGGGGTCATTCGCTGATGATCTCGTACATTTCCCGGGCCACATCCTTGGTGCGGGGCTCCACGTCAGAGAGCACCTTTACCTTGATGGGCCGGTTGCCGAAGGTGACCTCGATGAGATCTCCTTCCTTGACCGCCTGGCTGGCCTTGGCGATCTTGCCATTGATGAGGATGCGGCCTGCATCGGCCACCTCGTTTGCCACGGTGCGGCGCTTGATGAGCCGCGAAACTTTCAGGTATTTATCCAGTCTCATGTTATGATCCTCCAGAAAAGCAGGCCCTCTCCATCATTGCGCTTTGTCCGCCGCCGCACCTCCGGACAGGGGAGCCGGCAACGCAAAGCGTTGACTGAGAGGTTTTACAAAAAAACCGCCGGAACCACTGCGGCCCCGGCGGCAAAGATCAAACTTACAGGGTATCCTTCAGAGCCTTGCCCGGCTTAAAGACAATGCTCTTGGAAGCAGCGATGGTGATGGGCTCACGGGTGCGGGGGTTGATGCCCTGGCGCTCTGCGCGCTCACGGATCTCGAAAGTGCCAAAGCCGGAGATGGTGATCTTCTCACCCTCAGCCATTGCCTTGCTCAGTGCGTCGAAAGCGGCATTGACAGCCAGTTCGGCGCTCTTCTTGCTCATCTCGGTGTTTGCTGCAACCTGTGCGATCAGATCGGTCTTGGTCATAATAGGGTACCTCCACAAAATTTTACTCAGCTTTTTCTATCAGACAGTGGCAGGGCGTTCCTGCCCGTCCGAATCTTCGGTCTTTTGCAGCAGCTCCTGACGGAACCGCCCGGATGCAAAGGTCAGGGCCTCTTCCGCGTCCACACCGGCCAGCCGCATGGCATTGGCCGCTGCAAACAGCAGCGCCCCGGCCCGCTCGGCGGCATTTTCCGGCACCGCTTCCTCCCAGCCGCGCTCGGCAGCCTTCAGGGCAGCGGCGGCATCCTCTGCCGTCTGCGCAAACGCGCCCTTGCGGGCGGCACGCTTCTGCATCTTCTGGGCATACATCAGGGCAGGCAGGGTGGCCGGGACCGTGTTCAGCTCATCCGCCAGCGTGGTGCGGCCCTTTTCCTTATTTTTGAGCGCATCCCAGCTGTTTATACCGGCATTTTCAGCCGCCGAAGAGGCAAAGATGTTCGGGTGCCGGAACACCAGCTTCTCGCACACCTCCCGGCAGACCTGCTCGAAATCGAACCGGCCCCGCTCTTCCTCAATGACGGTATGGAACGCCACCTGCATCAGCACGTCGCCCAGCTCCTCACGCATCATGGCCGCGTCGTCGGCATCAATGGCTTCCAGCACCTCGCAGGTCTCCTCCAGAAAGTTTTTCCGGATGGAAGCGTGGGTCTGCACCTTATCCCAGGGGCAGCCGTTTTCTCTGTCACGCAGAATGCGGATGATCTGCAGCAGATCCTCCGCCGTGTAGCGTTCCCGTTTGGGCCAGTCCTGCATGGGTGCACTCCCCTTTCCTCTGCTCAAAAACCTGAGCTCGATTGTACCGCAGAATCCGCGATTTTTCAAGGGGACAAGCGCATTTTCCGGCTTTTCATTTCAATTGTTTCCAGAATTTTCACACTTTACCCTGTTTCTGTGCAGAAAGGGCGGCATCCCCCTACGGGGACACCGCCCTTTCAAGGCTTTTGGGGTTACAGCTGTGCGCCGCACTTGTTGCAGAACAGCGCATCCTCAGAGACCGGCGCACCGCACTGGGGGCAGGTCTTTTTGTCCGTGTCAGGCTTTTTGTCCTTTTCCACGGTCAGCTCAATGGTGATGCCGCTGCCCTCGGCGGGCTCCTCGTCCAGATCGTGGGTGATGACCTCGGCAGCGGGGCCAAGGCTCTCTCTGAGGGCGTTCAGGTTGGCCTCGATGCTGCCGATCATCTCGATATACTTATCCACAAGGGGCTGGTTCTCCTCGTTGCCCTTGGCCAGGCTGTAAACCAGTGCACCCAGCTGACGTTGTGCCCGGGCAAGCTTGGTCTGCTCCGAGACGATCTTTGCCTGCGTTCTGCCGCGCTCTGCCAGATCCATGGCGGCATTGCGGCCCTTTTCCGCGTACTCCAGACCCATTTCCTTGATCTTATTGAAATCCATAATGACACCTCTCTTACGGGCATTGGCCCTGTGTGTGCTGTCAGATGATGGTATCATTATAGCGCACTCAGGCACCGATTGCAACGAATCCCTCACAACTTTTACAGTTTCGTGCGGATTTGGAAACAGTTTTTTCGCATTTGGACAAGAGGATGGAACGTTTTCCCCGCAGAGCGCGATTTTATTTTACGGCACTGCCGTAGAACTCCCGCAGCATGCTGTCGGCGGGCAGAAGCTCCAGATCCAGCGGGACCACGTGCTCAAAGCGGCGGGCAGTCTCGTCCCAGAGTTCTGCGTTGTGGCCCTCCAGCGTGAACTGGCGGCGCACGATGCCCAGCAGCCTGGAGATCAGGCCCAGCTCATAGGTAAAGGAGGTATCCAGCAGAAAGTCCGCCGTGGTCTTGAAGCCCTTGATATACCGGGTCTCGCCGTCCAGCACCCGGTCCCACATGGCAAGGGTCTTTTCGGGGCTGCGGCCCCGGGCGGCAGCATCCCGCAGGGTGCGGCGGCACAGGCGGATGTCCTGGGTGTTGATGACCCGGCGGCCGTCGATGGCATATTCCTCCCGCAGGCCGGCGTAGATGCGGTAGACATCCTCCGCAGGCACAAGGCCGGTGAGCTCCGGGTTCAGGGCATGGATTCCCTCCACGATGCAGACACCGCCCTGCAGGTCCACGGCCTCGGTCTCGCTGGAGCGCCGCTCGTTGGCAAAATCATAGATGGGCAGGGTGGTCCGGCCCGTCTCGCTCAGCTCATGCAGGCACTGCCGGACAAGGGGCAGGTCCATGGTATCGGGGTTTTCGTAATCCAGGGTGCCGTCGGGCAGGCGGGGGTAGAACTCCGCCCCACGGAAAAAATTATCCAGGCTGACCACATGGGCGTATGTTCCCTGCCGGATCAGCTCCTCGGCCAGCTTGTGGGCGCTGGTGGTCTTGCCGCTGGCCGACGGGCCGGTGAGCATGACGATCTTGGTGCCGGAAAGGCGCACCTTTTCGGCGGCGTACTTCACGCGGTCGCGGTAGCTCTGCTCACTCAGGGCGGCAAGCTCCTGCGGACTGCGGGCGGCAACGTTGTACAGCCCGACTTCAACCAGACGTTTCGGGACCCAAATCGTGATCATAAAAATCAGCCACTCCTTTTTTGCGCTCCAGTACCTCCGCAAAGCGCTGGATATACTCTGTCGGATACTTGAAATTGAAGATGCGCTGCATCCGTCGGCCGCCGTCGGCCACCAGCTTGGTGCTGCCGCCCGCTCCGGCCGAAAGGATGGTCTGGACTTCCTCCATGATATAGATATTATAGTACCCCTCGTGGCCCGGCTTGCACCAGCCCACATTTTCCAGATTCTGCAGGGTGTTCTTCTGGCGGTAGAGGTAATAGGGGCGATATCCTGCATCGGCCAGCAGCTGGCATTTTTCCAGCATAGCCGCTACGTCTGCGTAGTCGTTCTCCTTCTGGTCCTCGATGACGATGCGGGAGGCCCGCTTGAGGGTCAGGGTGTGAACGGTGATGTTCTCGGGGTCCAGCGCGATGGCCTGCCGCAGGCTGTGCTCAAAGCCCGCGACCGTATCGCCGGGCAGGCCCGCGATGAGGTCCATGTTGATGTCCTCATGGCCCGCTCTCCGGGCATCGGCATAGCAGTCCAGGATATCCTGCGCCGAGTGCCTGCGGCCAATGCCCGCCAGCACCTCGTCCGAGAAGGTCTGGGGGTTGATGGAAATGCGGGTGGCACCATACTCTTTGATGACAGCCAGCTTTTCGGCATCGGTGCAGTCGGGGCGGCCCGCCTCCACCGTGTACTCCACCACCTTGGAAAGGTCAAAGTTCTCCCGCACCGTACCCATGAGCTGGCGGAGCTGGTCAGCGGACAGGCTGGTGGGGGTGCCGCCGCCGATATAGATGCTGCACAGCTTCAGTCCCGCCTTGTCGGCCTGCTCCCGGATGGCCTCCACCTCTTTGCACAGGCAGTCCACATAGGGCTGCACCAGCTTGCGGTCCCGGTCAAGGTTGCAGCTGACAAAGCTGCAGTAGCTGCACCGGGAGGGGCAGAACGGGATGCCGAGATACAGGCTGTACGTTTTGGGGGCACTGCCCAGCTGCAGGATGGGTTCCTGCAGGTCGGCGATGGCCTTGGCCATGCCGTACTTCTGCCGGGAGCAGTCAAAGCGCTCCAGAAAGAACCGGTCGATGTCAGCTTCGGTCCAGCCCGCGGCCCGCTTGTCATGGATGAGCCGCACCGGGCGCACGCCGGTCATCTTGCCCCAGGGCGGGCGGATGCCGGTCCAGCTCCGCAGCAGGTCATAGGTCAGGCTGGCAAGGGTGAACTCCACCGTCTCGCCGCCTGCTTCCACGGGGCGGGGCAATGGAGCCGCCGCATCCCTGCTCTGGCCCTGTTCCCGCACCATGGCGTACAGACTATCCTCTTTTTTCTCGGCCCAGACACAGTCCTCGCCCTCTTCCGGCGGGGTAAGGGTGAGCGGAGCCATGGGGTAAAACAGGCGCACCAGATGCTCCACCTCGTAGCCGGAGGGCAGGCCGGTAATATAAATCTTCATGTTTTTCTCTCTTTATCCTTAAAAATCCGCATTCCCGCCGCGCAGGGCGCTGCGGATATAGAAATTGTTCGCCAGTTCCTCGCCAAGGGTGGAAAAATCCCCGTGGCCGGGCAGCAGCTGGGTCTCTTTGGGGATGGGCAGGCCCGCCAGCTTGCGCAGGCTGGCATCCATTTTCTGCATACTGCCGCCCTCCAGATCGGTGCGGCCAATGCTGCCCTGGAACACGGTATCGCCCACAAAGAGATAGTCCCCGCACAGCAGCACCACACCGCCCTCGGTATGGCCGGGGGTGTGCCAGACGGTAAAGGTCAGCTCATCCACGGTGAGCTTTTCCCCCTCCTGATAGCCGCTGTCCGCGCTTTTCAGGGGAAAGAGCTGGCTGCCCCTGCAGTCGGCGGGCTCACAGTAGATCCGGGCCTTCCACTCCCGGCTCAGCACCTCCGCACTGCCCACATGGTCATAGTGGCCGTGGGTGCAGAGGATGGTGGTGAGCGTCGCGTTGTTCTCTTTGAAAATTTTATCGTACTCCTGCACTTCGGCGGCAGGGTCAATGACCACTGCATGGCCCGCATCGGAGATCAGGACAAAGCTGTTGGTATAAAGCGGCGCAGCGCCGAGAAGATGAAATGCTTTCATATCCTATATCCTTCTAACTGTTCAGATGTTCCGGCTTTGCCGGGGGCAGGCCGTTACGAGTGGTGTGCCCACTCGTCCGTGTCGATGACAATGGTACAGGGCCCCTCGTTCACCAGAGACACCTGCATATCCGCGCCGAACTCACCGTGCTGCACGTCCCTGAGGCCCTGCCGGTTCATCTCGGCAAGGAACAGCTCGTAGGCATCCACCGCAAGCGGGGCCCGGGCCGCTTTGATAAAGCTGGGACGGTAGCCCTTTTTCGTGTCGCCGTAAAGCGTGAACTGGCTGACCACCAGTGCCGAATAGCCCAGGTCCTTTGCGCTGAGGTTCAGCTTGTCGTTTTCGTCCTTGAAGATGCGCAGGCCCGCGCACTTATCCGCCAGCTTGGGCACGATGTCCAGCGTATCGGTATCCCGGACACCCAGCAGGATGACCAGGCCGGGGCCGATGGAGCGGGGCTCCCCGCCGTTGACCCGGACAGAAGCGGAGGACACTGCCTGAATGACTGCACGCATGGTTTAACTCCTTGTCACTTTGAGCACATCCTTGACCTTGGACAGACGCGCCACCACGCGGTTCAGGTGCTCGGTATTGTTGATGCCGATGGTCAGGCTGACCACGGCGCAGTTGTTTTCCACCTGACGGGCGTTCATGGTGTAGATGGGCACCCGGATATCGGCCAGAGCGCTCAGCACATCCCGCAGCAGCTCATTGCGGTCCAGCGCCACGATCTCAAGGCCGGCCTTGTAGCTGTCCTTGACGCTGTCGGCCCAGTACGCCTTGACCCAGCGGGGGGCGTTGGTGGGGTCCTTCATGCTGGAGATGGCATTGACACAGCTCTGCTTGTGGATGGACACGCCAAAACCGCGGGTGATAAAGCCCACGATGGGGTCGCCGGGCAGCGGGCTGCAGCACTTGGCAAACTTGATGGGGGTGTTGTCGAAGCCCTCCACCACCACACCGTCGGTGGCGTGGACCTTGCTCAGATCCACCTTGGCCAGTTGCTCGTTCCTGCCCTCCTCGCTCTTCCGCTTCTGCCACTCTTCCTTCAGCTTGGGCAGGCAGTTTGCAACGGTGATGCCGCCGTAGCCGATGGCGGCATACAGCTCCTCGGCGTTGTTCTGGCGCAGGCGGCGGCAGCAGCTGCCGATGAATTCATCCAGCTCGTCGTCGGGGATGAAGATCATCTCCCGGCGCAGCTCCCGGGCCAGCGTGTCGCGGCCCTCCTGGATGTTCTCCTCCCGGCGCATCTTCTTGAACCAGTTGCGGATCTTGCTCTTGGCCTCGCTGGTGCGCACGATCTTGAGCCAGTCGCGGCTGGGGCCCTTGTCCGCCGGGCCGAGGATGACCTCGATGATCTCGCCGGTGGAGACGATGTGGTCAATGGGGACCATCCGGTTGTTGACCTTGCAGCCCACCATCCGGTTGCCGACGGCGGAGTGGATGGCATAGGCAAAGTCGATGCAGGTGGCACCCGTGGGCAGGTTGATGACATCGCCCTTGGGGGTAAAGGCAAAGACTTCCTCGGGCAGCAGGTCGCTTTTCAGGTCATGGAGCAGGTTGCCGGAATCCTCGCTGACGCGCTGGTTTTCCAGCAGCTGGCTGACCCAGGCCAGGCGCTCGTCCAGCTTATCGTGGCCATCCAGCCCTTCTTTGTACTTCCAGTGGGCGGCAACGCCGTACTCTGCCTGTTCATCCATCTTGCGGGTGCGGATCTGCACCTCAAAGGGGATGCCCTCGTGGCCGATGACGGTGGTGTGCAGGCTCTGGTAGCCGTTGGGCTTGGGGGTGGAGATATAATCCTTGAAGCGGTTGGGCAGCGGGTGGTACATATCGTGGATGAGGCCCAGGGTGCTGTAGCACTCAGCCAGGGTGTCCAGGATGATGCGCACCGCGTAGATGTCGTAAATTTCATCGAAGGACTTGTTCTGCATGATGGTCTTGCGGTAGATGCCGTAGATGCTCTTGACGCGGCGCTTGATGGTGGCACCCTCGATGCCGCTCTCCTTCAGCCGCTGCTCGATGACACCGGACACTCTGGCAAGGAAATCCTCCCCTGCACGCTCGCTCAGCATCTTGCTGATCTCCTCGTAGCCCACAGGGTCAAGGTAGTGCAGGCTGCGGTCCTCCAGCTCCTCCTTGACGTTCAGGATGCCCAGACGGTTGGCGATGGGGGCATAGACCTCCATCGTCTCACGGGCCTTGTCGCGGCGCTTCTGCTCAGGCCAGGCATCGCCGGTGCGCATATTGTGGAGCCGGTCGCAGAGCTTGATGATCATCACGCGGACATCCCGGCTCATGGCCAGCAGCATCTTGCGCAGGTTCTCGGCCTGCAGCTCCTCGATGTTGGAAAACTGGATCTTGGTCAGCTTGGTCACGCCGTCCACCAGAAGGGCCACTTCCTCGCCAAAGGCGGCGGTCAGGTCCTCCAACGTGGTGGGGGTGTCCTCCACCACATCATGGAGCAGGGCGGCAGCAATGCTCTCCGAATCCATGCCCAGATCCAGCACCAGGCGGGCCACGGCCAGCGGGTGGCAGATGTAGGGCTCGCCGCTGCGGCGGCAGACCCCGTTGTGCGCCTTGTTGGCAAGGTCATAGGCCTTGGTGATCATCTCCATGTTGTAGGCCTTGCCGCTGGCCTTGATGGCCTCGCAGAGCTTCTCCCAGGTAACGATCTCAGGCCGCACCTCGCTGGGCAGCGCACCCTCGGGCGCGTCGGCCGGCAGGGCCGTGGCGTTCACGGTAGACACCTCCGGCACCGGCTGATGCAGATGCGTTTTTGCGGAGTAAAGATCCTCCGCCGGTTTCTTTCCCTCTGGCATATTTTTACTCCTCCAGACATTTCAGGATGGGGGCATCGGCCAGGTTCTTCTTGCCTGCCGTGGGAACCAGCTCCCAGAACTTTGCCCCGCCGCGCTCCACGGCGGCGATCAGGCCCACCTGTTCCAGGGCCGTCAGGGCCACCAGCGTTTTGCCGGTGTGCTCCTCCCCCAGCTTTGCAAACAGGGGCTGCATATCCTCGGCGTGCCAGCGCCGGGCCTGCAGTTCCCGGTAAACGGTAATGATATCACTGCGCTCCGGTGCGATCAGGGCGCGCTGCTGGGCAGTCAGCGGGCTGCCGCGGCGCAAAGCCTGCACCAGCGCGGTCTGCTGGGCGGCGGCGTTGCCAAAGCCCGCCGGGTGCAGTTCCAGAATGCGGCCCGAAAGCTGTGCGCCCCGGGCGGCCTCGTAAACCGAGAGGCTCAGGGCCGCGTCCACCACATCGCCGGTGGCATAGGGCAGCTGCTCCGGGTGCATCCCGAACCAGACTGCATAGATGCAGGCATTGCCCTGCCGCAGGCGCAGGCGGCAGTGCCGCCCCTCCGAGACAGGGTAGACTCCCTCCACCACGGCCTTTTCCAGCAGGAACACCGGGGCGGGGTTCTCGGCACCGTAGGGAGCCAGCTGGTCCAGCCGCCGGACAGATTCCACCGTGATGCGGTCGAGATGGATGGACAGGTCGCATTCCAGCGGCGGGGTCACCAGCACCGGGCACTCCCGGGCGGCCCATTCGTTCAGGCGGCGGCGCAGCTCCGGCAGGTTCTCCTCCCGTACCGAAAGGCCCGCCGCCATGGCGTGGCCGCCGAAGCGGAGGAGAAGATCCTCGCAGGAGGCAATGCAGGCGTGCAGGTTGAAGCCCTGCACACTGCGGCCGCTGCCCTTGCCCTCGCCGTGCTCATCAATGGACACCACGATGACGGGGCGGCCGGTCTTTTCCACCAGCCGGGATGCCACGATGCCAATGACACCGGGGTGCCAGTCCCGGCCCCAGATCAGGATGACCCGGTCCTCCAGAATGGCGGGCTCGGCCTCCAGCTGGGCCTGCGCGGCCTTGGCGATCTCGCCCTCGGTCTCCTGCCGGGCGGCGTTAATCTCGTTCAGTTTATGTGCCAGCTGGGCAGCGCGTTCCTCATCCTCACACAGCACCAGCTGCAGGGCGGTCACAGCGCTGTCCATCCGGCCCGCCGCATTGATGCGGGGAGCAATGGCATAGCTGACATTCTCGGCGGTCACGGGCTTGCCGCCCAGCCCCACCTCATCCAGCAGGGCCAGAAGGCCGGGCCGGTCGGAGTGCTGCAGCAGGTGCAGGCCCGCCTTGACCAGAGTGCGGTTCTCGCCGGTCAGGGGCATCACGTCTGCCACGGTGCCCACGGCGGCAAGGTCACCGCAGTAATCCAGCATCTCCTCGGGCGGGCAGCCGTCCAGCGCGGCACAGAGCTTGAAGGCCACGCCTGCGCCGCACAGGCCCTTGAAGGGGCTGGTATCATCGGCGCGGCGGGGGTCCACCACGGCAACGGCCTTAGGCAGAGTATCATGGGGCAGATGGTGATCGGTGACGATCAGGTCCACCCCCAGTGAAGCCGCAAACTCGGCCTCCTCCAGCGCGGAGATGCCGTTGTCCACCGTCACGATGAGCTGGTAGCCCTTATCGTGGATGGACTGGATGGCATTTTTGGAAAGGCCGTAGCCATCCCCTTCACGGCTGGGCAGCATACACTTGACGTTGGCTCCCATCCCCTTGAGGTGCTGGTAGAGCAGGGCGGTGGCGGTCACGCCGTCCACATCGTAGTCTCCAAAGACAACGATGGTCTCTTCCCGGTCGATGGCATCGAGGATACGGGCACAGGCCTTGTCCATGTCGGTCAGGAGCATGGGGTCAGTCAGCTCCTCCTCGCCCGACAGCAGGGTCAGGGCCTCGGCAGGGTCGGTAATGCCGCGCGCGGCCAGAATGCCCGCCAGCAGGCCCGCCTCCTTCTGCTGGGCGGCCAGCGTCATCTGATATTTTTCCTCGCTCCACGGCTCCCCATCCATCGTTTCCATGGCGCGGTTTTCCAGCTCCTCGGTGCTCTGCTGGGCAATGGCCGCGGTCAGCTCCTTCAGGGCGGAGCGGTTCAGCGGCTTCAGGTTCCAGGCCCGGTAGGTCGTCATAACAGTCCCTCCCCGGTCAGGCCATCATTGGCCAGCATTCCCTGCAGCGCGGCGATCTCGCTGGAAACATCCATGGCAACGTCAGAAAGCAGGTTATCATACAGGTTGCTGTAAGCCTGATTCAGGGTGTGCAGGATGCCCGCGATGTCCCGGCGGATGGTCTCTGCATTTTCGCCCTGCTGGCCCTGCACATCGTTGTAGGTGTGCAGCAGCTTCAGGGTGGTGGGGATATAGTATTCCGCAAAGCGGCGGGCCTTGGGCAGGCTTTCCGGGTGCGCTTCCAGCCACTCGCAGATGGCGGTGGTGGTCTTTTGCATCGTTTCCAGCTCTTCCCGGCCCTGCGCGTCCTGCATGAGGTGCTGTTCCTGTTCCAGCACCTGCGCAAAACGGCGGATGGTCTCAAGGTTCAGGGGCGTTTCGGCGGTATCCCCCTGCTCAGGCTGTGCGGGGGCGGGCTGAGGCTCCGGGCGCTCCTGTGCGGCGCGGTAATCCTCCGCCGTCAGGTACACAGTCTCCGTTTTCTCATCCAGCCAAGCATTCAGCCAGCCTTTGCGGATGCTTTTTTTCAGCCGCTTGAGCGTTTTTTTCTTCTTCTGGTGGGTCAGGTCAGCCAGCATCTCCACCGGCAGGCCCTTGCCGCCGTCCATGCTGTCGGCAAGGTCGGCCAGCTGGCCCATCTGCCTGCCCGCTTCCCTCTGGGAAACGCCGCAGGCCGCCATCCAGCCAAAGCCCGCCGTGACAAGGCCCAGCACGCTGCTGACGATGCCAAGCACGTTGTAGGCGGTGTTCATAACGTAGTCCGTGCCCGTCATCAGGATGCCGCCGCCCTCAGTAGCCGACACCACAACGTCGCCCAAAGCAGCCGGCGAAATAATGCCCAGCCCGACGAGGCAGCCCACTGCGCCCAGCCCGAAAAGCACCGCAAAGATGATGCCCACAGCCAGCAGGGCCACGCCCGAGCTGTAACGCTCCTTGGCGCATTTCCGCAGCTTTTCCACCGGGGTCAGCTCCGGGCGCGATGCAAAGAAATTTCTGGCCCACTGGGGCATCCCGGCGTACTGCCCTGCCGTGCCGCCGTTGGCATGGGCCTGCCGCTGGCTCTGGTAGTAGCTGTCCCGGGCCTGCCGCATGGCCTTGCCCGCCTCCGAGATGCCGTAATTGGCCGCATGAACAGCGGCCTTGCCCACATCCCAGGCTCGGTCGCCGATGTCCATGCCTTTTCCCTCAAAGCCGTGGGCAAAGGCATCGGACATGGTGTCGCCAAAGGCGCGCAGCTGCTCTTCCAGCTCCTGCTGCACCTGTTTTCCCTCGTTTTCTTGTGTTGTATCGTTTTCACGATGATTCATCGATATTTCTCACCCTTCTGCCGGTGCATACCGGCCGATGATCGCACGGGCGACCCGCAGGCCGTCCACGGCGGCGCTCATAATGCCGCCCGCATATCCGGCCCCCTCGCCGCAGGGGTACAATCCTGCCAGCTGGGCCGATTCCAAGGTCTCCTCCCGTTTCAGCCGCACGGGGCTGCTGGTGCGGGTCTCAAGGCCGGTGAGGATGGCTTCCGGCGCGGTGTAGCCCGCGATCTTGCGCTCGTAGGCGCGCAGGCCCGCCCGCAGGGTATCGGCCAGCTCCCCGGGCAGCAAAGCTCCCAGATCCGCAGCCACAACGCCCCGGTCATAGGTCGGCTCCACCCGGCCGATGTTCAGCCGGCCTTTGCCCTCCAGAAAGCTCTGCACGTTCTCAGCCGGGGCCGCATACGCCCCGCCCCGGCGGCCTGCGGCATAGGCTTTTGCTTCCAGCTCCCGTTGGAAAGCAATGGCCCTGCGCGGGTCGCCTGCAAAATCCTCAGCTCCCACGCTGACCACCACCGCCGCGTTGGCGTTTTTGCCGTCCCGGGCGTGGTAGCTCATGCCGTTGGTGACCACGTGGCCGGTCTCACTGGCCGAAGCCACCACCTGACCGCCGGGACACATGCAGAAGGTGTACACGCACCGGTCTCCCACATGCTGGGACAGCTGATACTCACCCCGCGGCAGAGCCGGGTGCCCGGCGGCCTCGTGGTACAGACTCTTTTCGATCTCACTCTGCAGGTGCTCTGCCCGGAAACCCACGCTGAAGGGCTTACACTCCAGCACAAGACCGCTGTCCATCAGCATCCCGAAGGTATCCCGGGCCGAGTGGCCCACGGCAAACACCAGCGCTTCACAGGGGAAGGTCCCGCCGGTAGTAAAGATGCCGGTCAGCCGTCCGTTCTTCTGCTCAAAACCGGTGAGGGCCGTGTTGAAGTGCACCTCGCCGCCCAGAGCTTCGATCTCCCTGCGGATGGAGGTGATAACACCCCGGAGCAGGTCGGTGCCCACATGGGGCTTCTGCTTCCAGGCGATCTCCGCCGGAGCACCGTGCTGCAGAAACACCTCGGTGACAAAGCCGCAGAGTTCATCCCCGATGCGGGTGGTCAGCTTGCCGTCCGAAAAGGTGCCTGCGCCGCCCTCGCCAAACTGGATGTTGGCATTGGGGTCCAGCTCGCCGGTGGCAGAGAAGTGCTCCACCGCCTTCACGCGCTCGTCCAGCGCAGGGCCGCGCTCCAGCACGATGGGCTTATAGCCCTGCCGGGCCAGCAACAGCGCCGCAAACAGGCCCGCCGGGCCCAGCCCGCAGACCACAGGCCGGTGGGGCAGGCGCTGGGTGCCGTTCTGAACGCTGAGATCCGTTTTGCCGCGGATAGCAACGCAGGGCGAGGCCCCTGCATACGCAGATTCCTCACCCTCGTCCTTGAGCGTTACCGCTATGGTATACACCAGCTTTGGCTGCCCGTGGCGGGCATCCACCGACAGCCTGGCCACGCCCAGATGGGCCGCCTTGCTGCGGGGGATGCGCGCCAGATGCAGCGCTTTCTCGAATGCCTGCGGCTCCCCGGCAGAGAGCGGCAGGCGGATATCTCTTACTAGTATCATTTATCAGGTTTCGCTTTCTATTTTCAGCCTCCTCACCCTCTCCGTCATTGCTAACGCAATGCCACCTCCCCCAAAGTGGGAGGCCTTGGCAGTATTTGCAAACTTCATCTTTATGCCAAGGGCTCTCCCTTCGGGAGAGCTGGCGAGCGAAGCGAGACTGAGAGGGTGAGCCAGCTCAGTTACTTTCTATCTTGCACTGGATAACATAGCTCCCCAGCGCAAAGATCTTACCATTGGAGGGCACATACAGGCGGCAGGCAATGTTCTGCTGCCCTGCGGCCACATAGAAATCATCCGCATCGATCTCAATGACCACCTGCTCGGGCACCAGCGTATCCAGCAGACCCGCCGGGCCGCAGAGGGTCACGTTCATCAGCCGTTCGGTCTGCACGGTCAGGGTATAGGTGGAGGGCAGATTGACCACCTGCACGCAGCTGGCGGGCAGGTTCATGGTCTTGGTCTCGAGCTTGGAGCTGTCGAAACTGACCGTGATGCTGGAAATGTTGTCCAGCAGGCGGATATTGCCCGGCAGCTCGATGGGCAGCTCATACACCTTGTTCGGCGCAAAGGTGGAAAGATCGATGGTGCCCACAGACAGGGTGGAGAGCTTTTCGATCTGGCTCTCGGGCCCGGCGACATTCAGGGTCTGCTTGCTCAGGGAGTAGACCAGCACCGAGGGATCAAAATTCCGGGGCGCGTTGATAAAGCTGACCGACACAGGCAGGGTGGCCATCTTGTAGACCTCCAGCGTGACCTCCACGCTGGACTCCTCCAGATTCGTGTATTCAAACTTGACCTCACTGCCGCTCTTGGTATAAAAGCGCAAGGCGGTGTCCAGCGTGACAGAATCGGTGAGCTCCCCCTTGTGGGTCACCTCGGCGGTGCAGGTCTCCACCTTATCGATCTCAGTGCTGGGGCCGGAGAGGGTCACTGTCTCCTTGGAGAGCTCGGTGTCATAGAGGATATAGCCGTCCGCAATGGTCAGGTAGTTGGTGGTCACGGTGATGGGCACCGTTTTCTCCTCCACCACGTCAAACACCACGTCCACACTATTGTCGCCGCCCTCAATGGAAACGGACACGCCATTGAGCAGGGTGTTCACGCCCCGCACCTGCAGGTGCAGGGTCTTTTCGCCGCTGTCCCGCACGCCGGACCAGTCCGGGTAGACCACGAAATCAGAGGAGGTCAGGCCGCCGATGGTGTAGCCATCACCCGAGAGCTTCAGGCTGACGTACTTTTCCGGCGCGCTGACGATGCTCAGGCCCCGGGAGGTGTATGCGGCGGAATCATAGGTAAAATCCACCGGCACGTTGTTGATGGTGCGGGTGGTGCCGGGCTGGACGACGATGGTGACCACCATCCATGCCACAATGGCACCCACGATGGCCAGCAGCAGCCGGATGCGGCGGTCGTTCAGAATGCTCTTGGTGTGCTGGATGGCAGGCTTTGTGCCGTTGGTACGATTGCTGCTCACTGCTGCTCATCCTCCTCTTTCTGGTTCATCCAGTTCAGCAGGCTCTTGACCTTGCCGCGCCAGCCGTCGGCGGCTGCCTTTTCGCTGGCGGTCTCCTTGGGGATCATCTCATCCACCAGCCGGGTGTACAGGGTCTGGCGGTCAAAGTGGCGGATCAGCACACCGTTCTTTGCCATGGAGATGATGCCGGTCTCCTCACTGACCACAACGGCAATGGCATCCGAATTTTCCGCAATGCCCAGGCAGGCGCGGTGGCGGGTGCCCATATCCTTGCCCAGATCCAGGTTGTTGGACAGGGGCAGCACACAGCCCGCCGCCTTGATGCGGCCATTCTCAATGATGGCGGCACCGTCGTGCAGGGGGGTACCCTCATAGAAGATGGTACCCAGCACCTCCAGATTGACGGCACTGTTCACGGGTGTGCCGGTGCGCACGATCTCAGAGAGGTTGGTGTTGCGCTCCAGCACGATCAGGGCACCGGTCTTGGTCTCGGAAAAGCGCTCGGCGGCATCGCAGATGGCAATGATGGCGCTGCGCCAGGCCCCCTTGAAGCTGGGATCATTGTAGCGGCCCTTGATGTTGAAGAGCTTGCCCGCCCACTGGTCGGTCTGGCCCATCCGCTCCAATGCGCGGCGGATCTCCGGCTGGAACAGGACCACCAGTGTCAGCAGGCCGACCTGCAGCAACGAGTTCAGCAGCCAGGTGACGGTGCGCATGTTCAGCACGTTGGCCACCAGATAGACCGCCAGCACCAGCAGCGCGCCCTTGGCCAGCTGCCCGGCGCGGGTGCGGTTGATGATGCCCAGCAGCTGGTAGATCAGGAAAGCAATGATGACGATATCCAGCAGATCGGCCAGCTTGAAGGTCTGGAAATTGGCGATGATCGAATTCAGAGTCATCAGAGTGTCTCTCCCGTTACAGCTTCTCGATCAGGGCGACAGCATGGGCGGCAATGCCCAGGCCCTCGCCGGTAAAGCCCAGATGCTCCTCGGTGGTGGCCTTGACGCTCACAGCATCCACCGGCATCCCGAAGGCTGCGGCCAGATTTTCCCGCATGGCGGGGATGTAGGGGGCCAGCTTGGGCTTCTGGCAGAGCAGGGTGGAATCGATGTTCACGATCTTCCAGCCGTGCTCCCGCATGATGCGGGCCACATGCTGCGCCAGCTGCAGGCTGTCAGCACCGGCGTAGGCGGGGTCGGTATCCGGGAAGTGCTTGCCGATGTCGCCCAGTGCGGCGGCACCCAGCACAGCGTCCATCACGGCGTGGGCCAGCACATCGGCATCCGAGTGGCCCAGCAGTCCCTTTTCAAAAGGCACCTCCACGCCGCCCAGGATCAGCTTGCGGTCCTCGACCAGACGGTGAACATCATAACCATGACCAATGCGCATATCATTTCCTTCTTTCTGTTCGGCGCGGGGCAGATCCTCCCGCGTTGTGATCTTCAGATTGGCGTAATCCCCCTGGGTCAGCTGCACCGGGCGGCCGGTCAGTTCAAACAAGCTGCAGTCATCGGTGACCAGGCGGGCTTTCTCCGCATCCAGCTCGTCCAGCGCGGCCAGATACGCCGCACGGTCGAAGCACTGGGGGGTCTGCACCGCATACAGGGTGCTGCGGTCAGGGGTATCAGCGACCATGCAATGCTCCGGCACAGTTTTGCCGTCGCCCCGCACAGCCCGCTTGACAGTGTCCTTTACCGGCACGGCGGGGGCGGCAGCACCGCAGGCAGCGGCTGCCTCCAGCGCCGCCGTGATAACAGCCTGACTGACAAAGGGACGGGCGGCATCGTGGACAGCCACCAGCTCTCCGTGGGCGGCCAGTACGCCGTTCTTCGCGCTCTCGGCGCGGGTCGCGCCGCCCTGCACCACCTGCACCGGCTTTGCGCAGGCCGCGGCCTGCTGTTCCAGAAATGCCCGGTTCTTCCCGGCCACCAGAACGATCTCGCTGACCAGCGGACACTCCGCAAAGGCGCGGATGCTCCGCTGCACCACGGTCTCCCCGCCCAGATCAAAGCTGAGCTTGTCAAACCCCATGCGGGTGGAGGACCCTGCCGCCACCAGAACGGCTGATACTTTCTTTTCCAATTTCTGCACCTGCCCTGCTCTTATTCTCCCGGGAAATACCACCCGGGGCACAGATAGAATAAACCATGTTTTATTATACCGTATCGCCCGGCAAACTGCAACCGATTTTATACAGCAAAAATGCCCCTCTGCGGCAGGGCAGAGGGGCAAAAACGCTTCTTTTTTCAGGAGATCACTTCAGGATGGGCTCGATGGCAGCAGCCAGAGCGTCCTTCTGTGCCTGGGCTTCCTCCAGGGTCTTGCCCAAGGTGGTGAAGTAGGTCTTGATCTTGGGTTCGGTGCCGGAGGGACGCACCACAACGGTCGCGCCATTTTCCAGCGTGTAGATCAGGACATTGGCGGCGGGCAGACCGGTCTCCTCGGGCTTCTTGTAGTCCATGACCTTGACGACCTTGTGGCCGCCGATCTCGGTCAGGGGCTCGTCACGCAGCTTCTGCATGATGGAAGCCATCTTCTCCATGCCGGTCAGGCCGGGGAACTCAAAGCTGTCCACCTTGTTCAGGTAGCGGCCGTACTGTGCGTAGATCTCTTCCAGACGCTGCTTGATAGAGGAGCCGATGCTGCGGTAGTAAGCGGCCATCTCGCAGATCAGCATGGAGCCGATGACGGCATCCTTATCGCGGACATAGGGGCCTGCCAGGTAGCCGTAGCTCTCCTCAAAGCCGAAGATGAAGCGATCCACTTCACCGGCAGCTTCCAGATTGGCGATCTGATCGCCGATCCACTTGAAGCCGGTCAGAACGTTGCGCATCTCCACGCCGTAGTGCTTTGCCACAGCGTCGGCCAGCGGGGTGGAAACGATGGACTTGACCGCCACGGGGTTTGCGGGCATGGTGCCCTTTTCAATGCGTCCGGCGCAGATGTAATCCAGCAGCAGAACGCCCATTTCATTGCCGGAGACCAGCTCATAGCTGCCGTCCGGGCACTTCATGGCAATGCCCACGCGGTCTGCATCGGGGTCGGTGGCCAGCATCAGGTCAGCACCGGTCTTGGTGGCCAGCTCCAAGCCCAGCTTCAGGGCCTCAAAGATCTCAGGGTTGGGGTAGGAGCAGGTGGTAAAGTAGCCGTTGGGGTACTCCTGCTCGGGCACGATAGTGATATCGGTGATGCCCATATCGTTCAGCACATGGGTCACGGGCACCAGACCGGAACCGTTCAGGGGGCTGTACACCAGCTTCAGGCCGGCAGTCCGGCACAGACCGGGGCGCACCTGACGGGCCTCGATGGCATCGTACAGGGCCTTCTTGCAGTCATCGCCCACAAAGCGGATCAGGCCCTGCTCCACGCCCTCGGCAAAGGAGATGTACTTTGCGCCGGTCAGAACATCGGTCTTCTGGATCTCATCATAGACGATGGCGGCGGCATCATCGGTCATCTGGCAGCCATCCGGGCCGTAGGCCTTGTAGCCGTTGTACTTGGCGGGGTTGTGGGAAGCGGTGACCATGATACCGGCGTTGCACTCGTAGTAACGGGTGGCAAAGCTCAGGGCAGGCACAGGCATCAGGGCATCATAGATGCGCACCTTGATGCCGTTGGCGGCCAGGACCCCGGCGGCAGTCTTGGCAAAGACATCGCTCTTCAGGCGGCTGTCGTAGCTGATGGCGACAGTCTGGCTGCCGCCCTGGGTCTTGACCCAGTTTGCCAGGCCCTGGGTAGCCTGACGGACAACATAGATGTTCATGCGGTTGGTACCGGCACCCAGCACACCGCGCAGACCGGCGGTGCCAAACTTCAGGGCCACAGCAAAGCGGTCCTTGATCTCCTCATCATTGCCCTCGATCTTGCTCAGCTCCGGTTTCAGATCCGCGTCCTCCAGATCCGCTGCCAGCCAGCGCTTATACTCATCCAGATACATATTGCACACCTTACCTTTAATTCGTATTTCGCACAGGGATAGTTTTTCCAAACCTATTTATACTATAAACCCTTTCTTGGTACTGTGTCAATTCCATATTATGTAAGAATTTTTGCTCCGCAAATCATACAAATGCCACAAAGAGTTCAGCCTTTTCCATCACTTGGGGCTTTCGTGCTGTCTGCAGGGCCTGCGGCAGTGTCCGTGCATTGACAAGCCCCCTGCCCGCCACTATAATTGGGACAATAGAATATTCTGCCGAGACCGGGCATTTTCCCGGTCATTTCCCCGTCGGGCCGCAGACGCGGCGTGAGGAGGCCCCATGTATTCCGTTCTGAAAAGCTATGGTCTGAACGGCCTGAACGGCTTTGCCGTGGCCGTGGAAGCCGATGTCTCCGGCGGCCTGCCCGCCTTTTCGCTGGTGGGCCTGCCGGATTCCGCCGTGCGGGAAAGCGGCGACCGTGTCCGCTCTGCCGTGAAGAATCTGGGCTACAAATGGCCCGACCGCCACATCACGGTCAACCTTGCCCCGGCGGACATCCGCAAGAGCGGCCCGGTATATGACCTGCCCCTGCTGCTGGCGGTGCTGGCATCCTCCGGCCAGATGGAGGAGCCGCCTGCCGATGCGGCTTTTCTGGGGGAGCTGGCACTGGACGGCAGCCTGCGCCCGGTTTCGGGCGTGCTGCCCATGGCGCTGGCGGCGGCAGCAGACGGCATCCGCAGCCTGTATGTGCCCGCCGAAAACGCCGCCGAAGCCGCCGAGGCGGGCGGCGACGCGATGCAGGTCTATCCCGCCCGCACAGCCCGGGAGGTCGTGGATGCGCTGCGGGGCCTTGTGCCCCTCTCCCCCGCCGCGCCCATCCCTTTTGATCCCGCTTCCGGCTGGAATGCCGCCCCGGATTTTGCGGATGTGATGGGCCAGCCGCTGGCCCGCCGGGCCATGGTGCTGGCAGCAGCCGGTGGGCACAACGTACTGCTCATCGGCGCACCCGGCACCGGCAAATCCATGCTGGCCAAGCGCCTGCCCGGCATCCTGCCGCCCCTGACCCGGGAGGAAGCCGTGGAGACCACCAAGATCTATTCCATTGCGGGCCAGCTGCCCAAGGGACGGGGCCTGATCTCTGCCCGGCCCTTCCGCAGCCCGCACCACTCGGCCAGCGCGGCGGCACTGGCGGGCGGCGGCACCACCTTCCGGCCTGGCGAGTGCAGCCTTGCCGACTGCGGCGTGCTGTTTCTGGACGAGCTGCCGGAGTTTTCCCGGGACAGTCTGGAAGTTCTGCGCCAGCCGCTGGAGGACGGCCAGATCACCGTGAGCCGTGCGGCAGGCAGCGCCACCTACCCCAGCCGGTTCCAGCTGGTGGCCGCTATGAACCCCTGCAAGTGCGGCTACTACGGCCACCCCACCCGCCCCTGCACCTGTTCGCCCAGTGCGGTGCGGCAGTACCGCAGCCGGGTGTCCGGCCCTCTGCTGGACCGCATCGACCTCTGTGTGGAGATGGACCCCGTTGCCTTTGACGAGCTTCACACCAGCACTCCCGCTGAGAGCAGCGCAGACCTGCGCAAGCAGGTGCTGGCCGCCCGGGCCGTGCAGGCCAGGCGCTATGCCGCTCCCGGGTACGAGGGCGTGCGCTGCAATGCCCAGCTCACAGCCGGGCAGGTGCGGCGTGTCTGCCGGATGACCCCCGCCGCCGAGCGGCTCCTCCGTGCCTCCTACGACACACTGGGTCTTTCTGCCCGCGCCCATGACCGCATCCTCCGGGTGGCCCGCACCGTTGCTGATCTCGCAGGCAAACAGCTGCTGGATGAAGAGGCCCTGCTGGAAGCATTGCAGTACCGCGCCCAGGAAAAGGTTGAGGCGTTCTGAGGTTCCTCTTGAAAAAGATATCATATATGATATAATAATGGTAAGGAGAGTGGCATCTATTTATAAGATCGAGTTTTATGCCGCTGCAGACGGAAAAGAGGTCCTGGCTGAATTTCTGGATTCGCTCCCGCCGAAACACCAGGCAAAAGCTTTTCGGGAGATTGATCTGCTGGAAAGGTTCGGCAGCTCTCTGAAAGAGCCTTATGTCAAGCACATTGATGGAGAGATCTGGGAACTGCGGATCCGGTTTTCTTCCGATATCTCACGCATTTTCTATTTCACATGGAATTTCAACACCATTGTTTTGCTGCACGGCTTCGTAAAAAAGACACAGAAGACCCCGCGCAGTGAGATTGAGACCGCTCAAAAACGATTGCTCGATTATAAGAGCCGCCATGCCCTGACCACACAAAACCAATAAAGGGAGTGAGCCGATGGATTACCGCACCTATAAAATGAAGACCTTTGCCGAAAAACCAGAAGTCCGCGCTGAATATGAGCAACTCGGCCCGCAGTACGAAGCCATCTGCGCCGCGATCGAGAGCCGCAAAGCCGCTGGGCTGACTCAAAAACAGCTGGCCGAAAAGATGGGCACAGCACAGGCCAATATTTCCCGCTTTGAAAACGGAAATTCCAATCCCTCGTTGGAGTTTTTGCAAAAAATGGCTGCCTGTATGGGCAAAACGCTTCACGTTTCATTTGAGTGACCACAAAAGCCTTTTTCTCACATTTCACGATCTGATCTCCGGATGCGATCCAGACACTGGAACAGCAAAGCTGAGGACCCTCCATTTTCCTGACACCACAAAAGGGACGGCGTGGAGCACACGCCGTCCCTTTTTACTTGTTCTCTCAATCCACCACCGGGATATCCAGCCCGAACTCAAGGGGGCGGAAGCGGGGGCAGACATTTTCTGTGATGCAGATGACCGAGGCGGCCAGGCGGCTGCCGATCTCGCAGGATTCAGCCAGAGTCTTGCCGTAGGTCAGGCCGATGACAGTTCCGGCAAAGAAGGCATCCCCCGCACCGGTGGTGTCGATGACATCCACCTTTTTGGCGGGCACGATGCCGCACTCGCCGTTGGCGCGGGCGAACACAGCCCCCTTGCCGCCCATGGTCACCACCATGCAGGGGATGTTGGCGCTGTGCACATTGCCCGCCAGCACCCTGCACATCTCCTCAGGCTCGAGATGGTCGTAATCGTCCGAGAAGAGCAGCCCGGCCTCCTGCTGGTTACAGACAAAGCAATCGATCTGCTGCAAAAAGTCCCGGCGCTCCATGGCGATGCTCATGTTGGAGACGACCGCATACACCTTTTTGCCGTACTTTTTGGCGTATTTCAGGGTCTGCTTGACTGTCTCCTTTTCAAGGTCCAGCTCCAGCGCGATGCTGTCGCAGTCGGCAAAGATCTCATCCCCTTGCTCAGCCAGCAGGTCGATGAGCGGCGTGGTATCCGGCCGCTTGGAGATGGCGGCAGTCACATCACCCCTGTTGTCAAAGATGGCCAGCCAGGTGCCCATGCCGTCCGGTACCTTTTTGATGAACCGGGTGTTGACCTTGTGGTTCTCCAGCTTGTCAATGACATCCTGCCCCATGCCGCTGTCATCGACAAGGCTCACGAAAGTGGGCCGGAGCTCCACGTTGGCGATATCCTCTGCCACGTTGCGGCTCACGCCGCCGTGGACCTGCTCCATTCTGCCCGCGTTGCGCCCGCCGGGGATATAGGTAGAAAGCGGATATCCCTTGATGTCCACAAACACTGCGCCGATGACTACGATGCCCATAAATTTCTTGATTCCTTTCCGGATTTTACTTTGATATCTCCTATTATATAACAGCTCCTGACAAAAAGCCAATTTTTTCTCTCAAAGACTACTCTGCCCTTGAAAAACTGTGGCAGAGCCGCCCCGAAGAAAAAGCCTCCGGCATCCACCGATAATCGCTGCTCAGGCTCAGGATCGCACCGTACTTCACGCAGTCCGGCCGGGCAGGTGAGGCCAGCAGGTAATCCGCCTGCACAGGGGCCGCAAGCGCAGCACTGCCGCTCAGGGTGACAAAGGTCTGCCCGGCGGCGTGGATGCGGGCCACACAGCCGTTCCGGGTGCGGAGCACCTCCACCTCTGCCGGGCCGCAGCGGACACGGCGGGTGGCATAGAGCGCCATCCGGTCAACAGCAATGCGCTGTTCTGCCCCCATCCGCTGGGCGCTCTGGGGCCTGAGCCGCAGGTCGATCAGGCACTCCACCGTCCGGATATTCCGGCGCTCCAGCGTGGTCTCCACGGCGCACCGGGTCACGTCGCCGCCGCGGAAGAGGATGACGGCGCTCTCGTTCCGGCTGATGACCACCGCCGGGGCATTCCGGCTGCCCACCAGCTCCACCCGGACGACATCCCGGTTCAGGGCATTGCCGGTGAAAACGGCAAGCCCCGCCGTCAGCAGAAGGGCAGGCAGGGCCACCCGCAGACGCACCCTGTTATGGAACGCCAGCCAGCAGAGCCCGGCCAGCAGCAGGCAGACCACGGCGGCATAGGCGGTGTCGAACCAGATCTGTGCCCCGGGCCAGCCGGACACCCAGAGCGCCCAGCGGTCCAGCACCTCTGCCAGTAATTCCGCGCAGCACGAGCACACCCGCTGGGCCGGAGCCAATGCGGGCGCAAGCCCCAGCAGGGCCGCTCCCAGACCGGTGAGCAGGATGGGTTCCACCAGCCAGAGCACCGCCGCACCGGACACCAGCGCATACAGGCTGGTGCTCATCCCCCGCAGCACCAGCACCGGGAAGGTGGCCATTGAGGCGCAGGCCGAGATGCAGACCATTTCCCACAGACTTCCCGCAAGCCCAAGCGCTTTTCGCTTCCAGAACCGGAGGCGGGGGCGCTTTTTCTTTGCCCGCTGCTTTTCCCAGGCTTCCTGACTGCGGCGCACCACGGCCCCACCGGCCAGGGTGCCCACCACCGCCGCAAAGGAGAGCTGAAAGCCCACGTCACAGACGGCGTAACTGTTGCCCGCCGTCATCAGAACACCGGCCACGCCCAGCGAGGTCAGGGCATCCGGCGGGCCGTAGACCCAGACCCCCAGCGCACTGAGCCAGACGGCCCCCGCCGCGCGCAGAACAGAGGGCGTAAAGCCCGTCACTCCCACCAGCAGCAGCGCCAGCACCGCACTGAACAGCGCCCTGACCCGGCGGCCGCTATAGCCGCGCAGTCGCTTTTTGCGGTTGGGCAGCAGCCTGCCCAGCACATCGCCGCACAGGATCGAAACGTGCATTCCGCTGACCACCAGCACATGGGAAAGCCCCGCGCCCCGGTAGGCTGTGCGCAGTTCCTTGGAGAGATGGGTGCGGTCGCCTGTAACCATGGCGGCCAGCACGCCCGCCGGGCCGGAGGCCATCCCCTGCCGCAGGGCGGCGCTCAGCCGCTTCTGGAGCCGGGCCGTCCGGGCGCGGAAGGAGGTGCTCTGCCCCAGCAGCGCAAAGCCTTTCTCATAAGCAGCGTTCAGGGCAATGCCATCGGCCAGGGCATTCAGGCGGGCGGTGGCATCGGGCATTTCCAGCACAAAGCGGCCCTTGACCCGGTCGCCGGGGGTGCAGGCGGGCAGGCTGGCGCACTCCACCCGGAGGGAGGCCGCCTCCCGGTCCACCGTTTCCACCCGCAGGACCGCCCGCACTCTGCCGGGAAAATAGGAAGAGGAGGTGTTCTCCACCTCCGCCTCCAGCAGGACACTGCGGCCATCGTAGGCGGTCTGGATCGCATCCCATTTTGCCTGCGTGGAACCGGTCAGCACAAGGCCCAGCACTGCCCCCAGGATCAGGCAGATGCCATAGCCCCAGGCCGGACTTTTGCGCAAACGGCCCGCCAGCGCCCACAGCAGACCGGCAATAAAAAATGCCGCAAACGGCACAAAACGTCCCGTTTGCGGCAAAAAGGCGCACACCAACTCCAGCCCCAGCGTTCCTGCGCAGAAAACACAGAGGGGGCGGCGCATCTTACTTAGTGGAAGAACAGGGGCAGCGGCTCAAGGAAGATGATATCCTTGCGCTCGGCTGCATCGCCCTCGGCCAGAACAGCGGCCTGGCCCACGATGGTGCACTGGGTCTGCTCTGCCAGTGCGTCCAGCGCCTTCAGGGAGCCGCCGGTGGAGATAACATCATCCACCACAAGCACACGCTTGCCGTTCATCTTGTCCAGCTCCTTGCGGTCGATGACCAGCTTCTGCTTGCCTGCGGTGGTGATGGACTGATCCTCCACCACGACAGGATCGGCCATATAGAGCTTTTCGCCCTTGCGTGCGCAGATGTAGGGCTTACCGCTCTGGCGGCTCATCTCGTGTGCCAGAGGGATACCCTTGGCCTCAGCGGTCAGCAGGATATCAAACTCGGGGCACTTTTTCAGCAGCTCGGTGGCAGCAGCCACGGTCAGCTCTGCATCGCCCAGCATGATGAAGGCCGCAATGTCCATGTGGTCGTTCACCTTGCAGATGGTCAGTTCACGGGTCAGGCCCGCAACATTCAGGGTATAGGTCTTTGCCATAACAATTCCCTTCCTTTTGTTCGATCCGTTATTTTTATGCGCGGCTCAGACGGGCAGCTTCTCGCCGCCCAGCACATGGAAATGCAGGTGCTTCACGGTCTGGCCGGCATCCTCGCCGACATTGGAGATCACGCGGTAGCCGTTGTCCAGGCCGACTTCCTTGGCCAGCTTGGCGATCACGGCAAAGATATGGCCCAGCAGGGCACCGTCCTCCTCCGTCAGGGCAGCGGCACTCTGGATGTGCTTTTGGGGCACAACAAGGAAGTGCACCTTGGCCTGAGGGTTGATATCGTAAAACGCCACGACCTGATCGTCCTCATACAGCTTGTTAGAGGGGATCTTGCCCTCGGCGATCATGCAAAACAGACAATCTTCCATGGGAATTGCTCCTTTCGATTTCTTTTCTCGCCCTCTCAGTCGAGCTTTGCTCGACAGCTCTCCCAAAGGGAGAGCCTATGCATCTGACAGGACAACAACTGCAAACTTGCAGAACCATTGCCTAAGGCCGCTCTTGCCTCTCCCTTTGGGAGAGGTGGCAGCGCTTCTGCGCTGCCGGAGAGGGTGAGCCCGCTTCCAATCAGCCCAGCTGCTTCTCAACAATGCCCTTGACAGCGGCCAGAGCCTCGTCGATCTTGGTCTCGTCCTTCAGGCCGGCCATTGCAAAGTCGGGCTTGCCGCCGCCCTTGCCGCCTGCAATAGCGCTGATCTCCTTGACCAGCACGCCAGCCTTGAGGCCCTTTTCCTGTGCCAGCTTGTTCACGGTGACAGCCATAGTGACCTTATCCTCAGCCTTGCCCACCAGAACAGCAACCACAGGGTTGACAGCCTTGTCGCGGATGCTGTCGCACATGCCGCGCAGGGTTTCGCCGGTGGTGCCGGTGAAGTAGGCGGAAGCGATCTTCACGCCGCTCACTTCCTCGGCATTGTCGAACAGGCTGTTGACCTTGGAAGCGGCGATCTTTGCCTTGACCTCTTCCAGTTCCTTGCTCATGGCCTTGTTCTCAGCCATCACAGCCTCGGCACGGGCAGCCAGGGTTGCAACATTGTTGGCCTTCAGGCTGCCTGCCACGGTGTGCAGCAGCTTTTCCTGATCGTTGGCACGCTTGAGCAGGTTCTTGCCGGTGACAGCCTCGATGCGGCGGATACCGGCGGCAACAGAGGATTCGCTCACGATCTTGAAGCAGCCGATCTGGGCGGTGTTCTTCACGTGGGTGCCGCCGCAGAACTCGGTGGACCAGCCCTCGATGTTCACAACGCGGACGACCTTGCCGTACTTCTCGCCGAACAGGGCCATTGCGCCCAGCTTCTTGGCCTCCTCAATGGGCATCTCCTTGACTTCAACGTTCATTGCGTCGAAGATGCGGTCATTGACGATCTTCTCCACACGGGCCAGCTCCTCAGACGTGACTGCGCTGAAGTGGGTGAAGTCGAAGTGGGTGATCTCCGCATCCTGATAGGAGCCTGCCTGATGGACGTGGTCGCCCAGGACCTCACGCAGGGCAGCCTGCAGCAGATGGGTCGCAGTGTGGTTGCGGCAGATGGACATCCGGTATTCCTTGTCCACCTGAGCGTTCAGGTGGTCGCCCACCTTGACGATGCCGCTCTCCAGCACGCAGGTGTGGACGTAGTAGCCCTTGGGGGTCTTTTTCACGTCCAGCACACGCAGGCTGCACTCGGGGCCGGTCAGCAGGCCGTTGTCCGCCACCTGACCGCCCATCTCAGCGTAGAACGGGGTCTTGTCCAGAACCACCAGCACACCGTCCTTTGCCTCCTCATCGGTGGCAATGGCATCGGTCAGGGTCTCCTCGTCGCTCAGGGCAACCACAACACCGGTGTCGTTCAGGGTCTCATAGCCGGTAAAGACAGTGGGCTCAACGGTCAGGCCGCCGAACAGGTCCTCGCTCCAGCCGGAGATGTTCTTCTTCAGGCGCTCGGCACGGGCGCGCTCCTTCTGCTTCTTCATCTCAGCATGGAAGCCGTCCTCGTCGATCTCAATGCCCTGCTCGGCAGCGATCTCCTTGGTCAGGTCGAGGGGGAAGCCGAAGGTATCGTTCAGCTTGAAGACGTCCAGACCCTTCAGCAGGTGCTCGTGAGCCTTTTCCAGACCGTCGATCATGTTGTTCAGAATGTTCATGCCGGCGTCGATGGTGCGGGCAAAGTTTGCCTCCTCGGTGCCGATGACCTTCTTGATATAGGCATCGTGCTCACGCAGCTCGGGGTAAGCGCTCTCGCTGGACTGGATGACCGTCTCCACCAGTTCCACCAGGAAGGGGCGGGAGATCCCCAGCATCCGGCCATGGCGGGCAGCGCGGCGGAGCAGACGGCGCAGAACGTAGCCGCGGCCCTCGTTGGAGGGCAGGATGCCGTCAGACACCATGAAGGTGCAGCTGCGGATGTGGTCAGTGATGACACGGATGGAGATGTCATCCTTGGCGTTCTCACCGTAGGTCTTACCGGCAATGTGCTCCACATGGTGCAGCACGCTCTGAACGGTATCCACCTCAAACAGGTTGCCCACGCCCTGCATCACGCAGGCCAGACGCTCCAGGCCCATGCCGGTATCGATGTTGGGACGTGCCAGACGCTCGTAGTGGCCCTTGCCGTCGGCATCGAACTGGCTGAACACCAGGTTCCAGATCTCCATATAGCGGTCGCAGTCACAGCCCACGCCGCAGGTCGGCTTGCCGCAGCCGTACTCGGGGCCGCGGTCAAAGTAGATCTCAGAGCAGGGGCCGCAGGGACCGGAGCCGTGCTCCCAGAAGTTGTCCTCCTTGCCCAGGCGCACCATGTGGTCCGGAGCAATGCCCACCTTCTTGGTCCAGATATCGTAAGCCTCGTCGTCCTCTTCGTAGACGGAGATGTGCAGCTTATCCTTGGGGATGGCCATCCACTCGTCGCTGGTCAGGAACTCCCATGCCCAGGGAATGACCTCTTCCTTGAAGTAGTCCTGGAAGGAGAAGTTGCCCAGCATCTCAAAGAAGGTGCCGTGGCGGGCAGTGATGCCCACGCGCTCGATATCCGGGGTGCGGATGCACTTCTGGCAGGTGGTCACACGATGGCGGGGAGGCTCCTCCTGAGCCAGGAACCACTTTTTCATGGGGGCCATGCCGCTGTTGATCAGCAGCAGGCTGGGGTCGTTCTTCGGCACCAGCGGGAAGCTGTCCAGACGCAGGTGGCCCTTGCTCTCAAAGAAGCTCAGGTACTTTTCACGCAGTTCATTCAAACCGGTCCATTGCATAGGTTTTCTCTCCTCAATTGTCCTTGGCGTTTGCACGTCAGTTTTTATGATGTTATGGCAGAGGGGCGGGCAGGCGCAAAAACAAAAACAGCCCCATCCCAAAAGGGACGAGGCTGTGTAAAACTGCTCCGTGGTACCACCCAAATTGCAAAGGATAAAACTGCTTGTCCCCTGCCGCTTTCGGCGCGGTAACGCTGCGCTGCGTCCGACTTGTTTCGCCGGAAGCTCCGGGGCGGCACGAAACGAGACCTGCCGGAGCGCCTTGCAGCTGGGAGCGCTCTCTCTGGGCGGCGGTGTGCATTTCTGACCCCATCATTGCCATCTGTCATAATTCACGTTTTGCCGCAAAGGCGCATATTCGCCCCTTGCGTACACTTAAATTATAGCATGGGCTCTGCGTTTGTCAACTCTTTTCCGGCAAAAACCTTTCCTTACAGACGAGGCAGGCCAGCGGCAGCGCCTGAGAAGTCACGGCACCCAGATGCGGCGCACTTCCTGCACCTTGCCGCCCTGCACCACCAGTGTGGTATTATACACCGTCCAGTTGTCCGGGTCCGCATTGATGGCAGCCGCCACGGCAGAAGCCCCGGTGGTCTCCGCCGCTTCGGCCTGCGGGTCAGCGGAGCTGTCCTTCAGCACCACATTCTCTGCCAGCGGCAGCGTCTTTTCGCCCATCTCATAGTAGACAGGGTAGTCGTCAAAGGTCATAGTCCGGTAGGTGCCATCCTCCTCCAGCTTCAGGTCAAGACCGTACTGCTCCTCCATGCCGCCATTGATGGTGACAAGATGGTACTGATCGTTTTTCTCGATGCTCTCCACTGCAACGGTCACAAACTGGTTCCATGCAGCCCCCTCTTCGTGGAGGGTGATCTGATCCCCAACGGCAAGGTTTTCAACATCCTCTTTTTTATAGAGGTCATAGCTGAAGATCTTTGCAGTCAGGCTGCCATCCTGCACACCGGAGGTGATCTCCGCCGGAATAAAGGTGACCGTATCCTCCCTGTCGAGGTCATCCAGCGTCCACGTCAGCATGTTGATGGGCTCCGTGACCCCTTCCTCTGCCACATGGGAGGAGGCCGGCACTGCACTGGATGCGGGGGTGCTGGCGGGGGCACCGGAGCTGCCGCAGGCCGTCAGTGCGATGCCCGCAGCCAGAACAGCCAGAATCTTATATTTCAGGTTCATAAAAATACCTTCTTTCTTGACGCGGTAGATTTATTCCGCTACAATAAAAACGATTCAAAGACACATTCTATTTCAAGATAGAGAGGAAAATTTCCGTGAAAATCTTAAAAGTAAAATGTCTGGCCCCCACCCGGCTGGACAACTATCTGATGCAGCAGTTCCCGGCGCTGAACCCGGGCCGCCTGAACAAGGCTCTGCGGGAGAACAAGATCAAGCTGAACGGCAAAAAGCAGCCCCTTTCCACCCGCGTGATGGCAGGCGACGAGATCAAGCTGTTCATCCTGGATGAGGTGCTGGATGCCGACAAGCGGGTGGAAGGCCCGGCGTGGAAGAACGCCCGCGGCCCGGCACAGGTCATCTACGACTGCCCGCAGATCCTGGTGGTGAACAAACCCGCTGGCCTTGCCGTGGACGGCCCCGAGGACGACACCCTGCTCAACCGTGCTCTGCTCTACCTCAACCAGCAGGGTGAGTACAAGGAGAACGATCTGTACACCCCGACCCTCTGCCACCGGCTGGACACCGGCACCAGCGGTCTGGTTCTCATTGCCAAGACCCCCGAGGCCGAGCAGCTGTTCCTTGAGGTCATCAAGAACCGCGAGGTCAAAAAGACCTACCTCTGCGTCACCTTTGGCCGCCCCACCCCGCCGGACGGCACCCTGGGCGGCTACCTGCTCAAGGATGCAGACCGGGGCATCGTGAAGATCGTGCCCGACAAGCAGCCCGGTGCCAAGGACGTGGAGACCCAGTATGAGACCGTTGCCGTCTCCGGCCGTCTGGCCCTGCTCAAGGTCCGGCTCATCACCGGCCGCACCCATCAGATCCGTGCCCACATGGCCAGCATCGGCTGCCCCATCCTGGGCGACAGCAAATACGGCAACAACACCGCCAACCGGGAACTCAAGCTCAAGTATCAGGCCCTCTGCGCCTGGGAGCTCGTTCTCCCCCGCTTTACCTCCCCCGACTTCGCCGACCTTTCCGGCAAGACTTTCCGTGCACCGAAGCCCTGGTATTACCAGCAGGTACTGGATGGAACGCTGAAGTAATTTTTTGATATGCAGCAAAAAGCGGCACCTCTCCATTTGATTGGAAAGATGCCGTTTTTCTTATGCTAGTTTATCAGATCCTCACCATATCCCGGGTGATCTCGGCCAGGGAGTGCGCGCCGCACATCTGCATGGTATCGGCCAGCTCGGCGGCGATTTTGTCGATGTAGCACTTCACGCCTTCCTCGCCGCCGCCGTAGACTGCGGTGACAAAGGGGCGGCAGATGAGCACCGCGTCAGCGCCCAGAGCCAACGCCTTGAACACATCCACGCCGGTGCGGATGCCGCCGTCCACCAGAATCTTCACGCCGCTGCCCTTGAGGGCCTCTGCGATCTCCGGCAGGACCTCGGCGGTGGCGGGGCACTGGTCCAGCACACGGCCGCCGTGGTTGGAGACCACAATGGCAGCAGCACCGGCCTCCTTGGCCTTGAGAGCCCCCTTGACGGTCATCACGCCCTTGACGATGAAGGGGCGCTCGGCCAGCTTGACGATCTCGGCCATCTCGGCAACGCTCTTGCTGCCGGCGGGCGGGGTCATATTCTTCAGGAAGGGCAGACCGGCGGCATCCACGTCCATGGCCACGGCAAAGCAGCCGCTGGCCTTGGCCTGCTCCATCTTGGCCTTGACCGTGTCAATGTTCCAGGGCTTGATGGTAGGCACGCCGCAGCCGCCTGCCGCGCCAATGGCCTTGGTGGCCATGGTCATCACATCGGGATTGGTGCCGTCACCGGTAAAGGCGGCAATGCCGTTTTCGGCACAGGCGCGCACCAGCACGTCATTGTAGGTCATATCGGTGTAGGTGTCGGAATAGTGGAGGTTCACCGCACCCACAGGGCCTGCAAAGAAGGGATACCTGAAGGTTTTGCCAAACAGCTCCACGCCGGTGTCGGGGGTGCCGTTCTCGCACAGGGTGTCCATGTTCACCCGGATCTCCGCCCACTTATTATAATTGCGGATGGCCGTATCGCCCACGCCCTTGGCACCGGGGCCGGGGATCTGGTTTTTACAGGCCACGCCGTTGCACACGGGGCAGGCCTTGCAGTACTGCCCGATGCACTGGCGGGCATTGTTCAAAACATCAGCGTAATTCATATCGCATCCTCCTGTTCAGGTTCTCTTTTTCGAGCGGAACCTGCAAATTCCAACCGTTCTCTGCCCACATCATAGTCCGTTTTTATGGGTTCGTCAAGGGGATCAGCGGGTCCCGCTTTTTCTAACGAAAAAATGTATGGCGCAGAAACGTTGATTTTTAGATTTTTCAAATTTTTTCAAAAAAATCCTTGACAAAAGTCATCCTTTCAGGTATTATAGTGGAGCGCTGAGGGCCACGGCCCGAAACGCTGAAAACTGAAGATGTGGAAAGATGGCTGAGTTGGTCTAAGGCGCACGACTGGAAATCGTGTAACGTGTCAAAAGCGTTCTGGGGTTCGAATCCCCATCTTTCCGCCAAAATGCCCGGAACCGATGGTTCCGGGTTTTTGTTTTACAAAAGCGAGGCAGTTAAAATGAGTGTTACGATCGCAATGCCGCGCATGGTGCCGAACCAGCTGTTGGCGGAGGCCCATGCAAAATATCCCGAAAGCCTTGCCCGGGCCGGGGCAGAGATGCGCTGGATCGAGCTGGACGACCCCGAAAAGGCCGTGCAGGATGCGCTGGCCTGTGACGGCCTGCTGCTGCCAGGCGGCGGCGACATCGACCCGAAATTCTACGGGCAGGAGCGCATCCCTGCCTGCGGTGAGCCCAACGTTCTGCGGGATACCGCCGAGCCGCTGCTGCTGCGCGCCTTCCTTGCCGCCGACAAGCCGGTGCTGGCCATCTGCCGGGGCATCCAGCTGATGAATGTTGCGCTGGGCGGCGATCTGTATCAGGACATCAAACCCTTTGAGCACGTCCCCCACAACGACCATTGGGGCAAGATCCACACCGTCACCGTGCGGCGGGGCACCTTGCTCTCCCGCATTCTGGGGCAGGATACCGTTCTGGTCAACAGCCAGCACCATCAGGCGGTGGACAAGGTCGCCCCCGGCCTTGTGCTGTCGGCCCTGAGCGAGGACGGCATCGTGGAGGGCATTGAGAAGCCGGGCGCAAAGTTCTGCCTGGGCGTGCAGTGGCACCCTGAGTGGCTCAGCGCCGCCGACCCCGCCATGCAGGGGATCTTTGATGCCTTTGTGGCAGCCTGCCGGTAATGCCCTATGAAGATTGCGATTTTAGGCACCAGTGGCAGCGGAAAATCCACCCTTGCCCAAACACTGGGGGCCACCTATCATGCTCCGGTGCTGCATCTGGACACGGTGCATTTCCTGCCCGGATGGGTAGAGCGCCCGCTGGATGAGGAAAACGCCATTGTCCGCCGCTTTCTGGACACGCACGAAAGCTGGATCATCGATGGCAACTATACAAAGACCTGTTATGACCGGCGGCTGGAAGAAGCAGACCAGATCATCGTGCTCTGCTTTGGCCGTTTCACCTGCCTGAGCCGGGTACTGAAACGCTGGTGGAAAAACCGGGGAAAGGTGCGCTCCTCCTCCGCGCCGGGCTGTGAGGAAAAAATAGATGCGGAGTTCCTATGGTGGGTCCTGCATCAGGGCCGGACCCCCGCCAAACTGGCCGGATACCGGCGCATTGGTCAGCAATATCCGGAAAAGTTTGTTTTTCTCAAAAATCAAAGCCAACTTGAACGATTTTTAAGCTCTGGATCGTATTCCTTATAAAGAGAACAGGAGGTTCTGCCATGAAATCTTCCAAAAAGCGTTCCCGCGCCGTGGTCACGGTGGTGGCCTGCATTCTGGCGGTGTGTCTGGTGGCTGCGCTGGTCCTTTTCAGTCTGGTCAACAGCAAAGTCCGTGCCCTGCAAAAGGGTGCGACCTTTGAGTTCAGCTATAACATCACCGCACAGGACAGTGCCAGTACCCCGGCCCTGTACAATATTCTGAAACAGGTGGGTGCAACCTCCGGCGATGTGGCCGGGCTGTATTCGCCGGGTCAGCTGCAATTGTACCTGTACCCCTCCGGCGGGCTTGCCCGCGCTGAGACCGGCGGCACCGATTTTTTCACCGACCTCTATATCGATGCCAACGATACCTACTTCGATGCCGGGCGGCTCTACCGCACCCTGCGGGATTCCATCGCGGACAGCGCGCCGCTGGTGGGTGCATTCCTGCCGGAGTGGTCTCTGCCCAACTACATCACACAGGCCCAGCTGGCAAAGATCCTCGGCGTGCCCAACACGCAGGTAGCCATGCAGGAGATGTCCGGCTATACCCTGACCCTCAGCCGCCAGTGCATCGTCCACCCCGATTATGCCAAGAAGGACTACATCTACTATCAGTTCCCGTCTGAGGGGGAGGATGCGGCTGTCCTTGTGGTGGGCCTGCCGCTGAAGTCCCTGCTCTTCGATGACACCATCCCCGTGGATGTCCATGTGGAGATCCCCGCCCACGGTGTCAACGCAGCCCTGAGCGGCACACTGAAAGCCGGTGTCAACAGCCTTTCGGCTCCCGTCAGTGTCATTTCCGACAGCGACATCGATTCCATCGTCCAGCTCCGGGAGCGTCTGGAGCAATTTGCCGATCTCATCAACACAGCGTTGAAGCGTGTGCAGTAACATAAAAAGCAGAGCCGTGCAGCGTTTGAACTGCACGGCTCTTATCTGTTTCAGCGCTTATGCTCAATGTGTTCCTGGATCCATTTGCCGCCATCGCCGCTGCCCACCGCACTGTTATAGACAATGCCGGTCAGCTCGCTGGTCAGGTCGGACTTCATCTTCTTGTACTCCTGCTCTGCCTGATCCGCAACGCTCTGGTCACGGCCATTGTCCCGCAGGTACTGGCGCAGCTCTTTCAGGATGGCGTTGAACTCCTTGTCACACTCGCCCTGAACACCGGTCAGCTTTGCGGTTTTGGACACCACGATGGAGACCTTCATCCCCAGATTGCGCTCCTCCACCGGGTGGGAGATATACTCATCGTAGGCTTCGTAGATCACGCCGTAGAGCTTGGACTCCGTCTGCTTCTTCAGGTTCTGCAGCTGGCGGATGTAACTGTCGATCCTGGCATCCACCTCATTCTCCGAAGCAGCGGAGCTGCTGGAGGCATGGCTGCTGCCGGGGGCCTGACTGCTGGCCGCATGGCTGCCGGAAGCCGCAGAGGACGCGGGCACCGAGTGTGCGGCGCTGGAGCTGGACACTGCGGAGCTCACACTGTCCGCCTTGCCTGCGCTGGCGGCAGAGGAGGCCTCACTGGACGAAGCTGTCTCCGAGGAGGAAATGCCAAGCTCCTCTTCCAGCTGTTCCAGGAAGGACGAAACCGGGGATTCTTCCGTCACCTCACTGCTGACGGCACTCTCGCTGGAAGCGGCGGCGCTGGAGGGTTCCTCAGCTTCCCCGCCGGACAGAGCGGAGGACGGCACAGAGCTGGCCTGCGCCTCGGACACAGGGGTGCTTTTCCGCATCCCTGTCAGGATCAAAGCAGCTGCCACAGCCACCACAAGAACGATGGCCGCAGCCAGCTGATAAAGCTTCTTTTTCTGCATCTGGTACAAAATTCTCCCACTTCAGATTTCGTTCCCGGCCTTTTACCGCACAGGAACAAATCTATCATATCATCCCCGGGGGAGAATTTCAATGGATAAATCGTGAAAAATGTCGCCTAACTGCCTTTTTATGACCGGATTTCGTCCCATTTCGCAGCCTGCCGGAGGCACGGTCAGGCCCAGCTGCGGGGACAGAAAAAAGGCATCCCCGCACTTCACAGACGAGGATGCCTTTCTCAAAACGGTTTTCTGCCCCAAAGCGCCCGCTCCGGCGTGGAGCCGGGCCGGGTCTCCGGTGCAGAGGCTTACATTGCAAACTGGACGGCGCAGAAGGCTGCATAGATGCAGAGCAGCAGCACGCCCTGCCAGCGGGAGAGCTTACCCTTGAGCAGGGCGGGCACGGTCAGGAGGATCATGACCGCGAACATCACGGGCAGATCCATGACCAGAGAGGAATTGATGCCCATGATGGTGGAGTTCTGCGGGATGCTGAAAGGCGACACCGTGATGGACATGCCGCTGACCAGCACCAGATTGAACACGTTGGCACCGATGACATTGCCCAGCGAGAGGGAGCCGTGGCCCTTTGCCAGCGAGGTGATCGCCGTGACCAGCTCAGGCAGAGAGGTGCCCAGCGCCACAAAGGTCAGGGCAATGACGGATTCCGGCACGCCCAGCGCCTGCGCGATCAGGGTACCGTTGTCCACCAGCAGGTTTGCGCCCACAGCGATCAGGGCCGCGCCGAGGATGAGCAGGCCGATCTCCTTGGCAAAGGACATCTCCTTTTCCGGCTCGTCCTCATCTTCTTCCGGGGCGGGGGCGTTTTTCATCGCCAGCACATTGCAGACCATGTAGGCCACGAACATTGCCAGCAGCACAATGCCGATGGGGCGGCTGAAGTAGCCGGTGGTGTAGGCCACGCCCGCATACAGGGCCGCTGCCACAAAGAAGAACAACACCGGCACCCGCAGGCTCTTGGGGTCCACCTTGCCCGGGCGGACCGCAATGGTGATGGCCGCAATCAGGGCCGCGTTGCAGATGACCGAGCCAATGGCGTTGCCATAGGCGATCTCGCCGTGGCCGGTCATGGCCGAGGTGGTGGAGACCATGACCTCAGGCAGGGTGGTGCCGATGGACACCACCGTGGCACCGATGAGCAGCTCCGGCACCTTGAAGCGGCGGGCGATGCCGGTTGCACCGTCCACGAACCAGTCACCGCCCTTGATGAGGCAGAGCAGGCCCACGATAAACAATAATACAGGGATCAGCATATAAAATCTCTCCTTTTTAATCCAAAAAGTATTATACCTGTTTTCCCTGCAAAACGCAAGCAAAATCGTGCATTTTTACCCAGCCTTCTCCACCTTTTTGGCGTTGGGGTAGATGCGCTCCATCCGGGCATTGTCAAAATGCTCATCCAGCAGCGCATCCACCGCATTGGCCGGAGCCGCGCCGCTGGTGCGGGCATCGTAGCGGGCCAGCGCCAACGCACTGGTCACAAGGTTCACGGCCATGAACACAGCCAGCAGAGCGGTCATCCAGGGGCGGATCCTGCGCTTGACCGCCTTCATCCCCTTTGCCACCAGTGGGTAGCCATAGCGGATCCAGGTCACGGCCGCAATGCCCCAGAAGAAGCAGTACAGCAGGTTGATGCGCCCGCCCAGATTGAACTTGAAGCCGCTGTAATCCCAGAACACGGTGCCGAACAGCAGCTCTGTCACAGCGCTGCACACATACTCATACGCACCGCCCAGGATCACACCGAACCAGAAGATGCGGCTCTCGCTCTTCTGTTCGCCGCCCCGCAGCAGGATGGCGGCCAGCACCAGCGCCAGCCCCCACACCACGCTGAACGGGCCCCACACCAGGCTGGAACGGCTCATCCAGACCCCGGCGGTGATGCGGCAGAAGATGGTCTCCACCACATCTCCGAGGAAAGCCCCGATGACAAAGAGCCAGAGCAGGTCGGCAAGGGAGAGCTGCTTTTCGGCACTGGTGGTGGGCTCCGGACGGGCCGCAGCAGGGTATGCCCGCTGGATCCGCTTTTCCACGCTGGCGGTAATTTTCTGCCGCAGCCTCTCCGAGCCCCTGCCCAGCTCCCGATTCAGCTGCTCGAGCCTTGGGTGGCGGTTTGCATACCGGCTGACCACCACCATGGCAGAGATCTGGTCGAGGACGGCCAGCGCCATGCCGCCCCATGCCACAGCGTGGAACAGCAGCGGCGGCAGGTGGGCGCAGAGCCGGAACAGCAGGTCGTTGCCCCAGCGGACTGCCGCCATGCCCAGCAGACCCCACAGCAGGGAGTATTGCAGGCAGACATAGCCGTCCAGATTGAACTTTTTATCGGAGTAGTCCCACCAGCGGCGGTGGTGGATCCGTTCCAGCAGCCTGGCGGTCAGCCACTCCACCACCGTGGCATAGATCATGCTGCCGAAAAACAACGCCGCCAGGCTGGTGCGCTGGTCGTTCAGGCCGATGGTGATGAGCACCCCTGCCGTGCCGTACACAAAGCAGAAGGGGCCGGAGGCCACGCCGCGGTTGGTGAACCGGCGGCCCTTTGCGGTTGCAACAACGGTCTCGCCTACCCAGCCCAAAAAGGAATATACCAGATAAATTACACAAAGAGTATAGAAATTCAGGTTCATAGCGCTCCTTTCCCGGAACAAAAAGGGGCCGGGAAGCGGCGTTCCCGACCCTCTTTGTTCCGTTTACGAATTACAGCTGGCTCTTATACAGTGCCTCGATCTCCTCCACGCTGGTATCGCGGGGGTTGCCGGGGCGGCAGGCATCTGCAAAAGCAGACTCGGCCAGGAAGTGGATATCCTCTTCCTTCAGGATGCCCTGCAGGTTTGCGGGGATGCCCACATCCGCGCTCAGCTGCTTGACGGCGGCGATGGTGGCATCGGCGGCCTCGACATCGTTCATCTCGTCGATGCCCTTCACGCCCATGGCCTTGCCGACCGCGCGGTAGCGCTCCCCGGCAACGGTCTTGTTGTACTCCAGACCCACCGGCAGCAGGATGGCGCAGGCCACGCCGTGGGGGGTATCATACAGAGCGGACAGACCGTGTGCCATGGAGTGGACGATGCCCAGACCCACATTGGAGAAGCCCATACCGGCGATGTACTGGCCCAGAGCCATGCCCTCGCGGCCCTCCGGGGTGTTCTGCACGGCACCGCGCAGGTTCTCGCTGATGAGCTTGATGGCCTCCAGATGGAACATATCGGAGATGGTGCAGTGGCCCTTGGTGATGTAACCCTCGATGGCGTGGGTCAGAGCATCCATACCGGTGGCGGCGGTCAGGCCCTTGGGCATGGAGGACATCATATCGGGATCGACCACAGCGATCTCGGGGATATCGTTGGTGTCCACGCAGACGAACTTGCGCTTCTTCTCCACATCGGTGATGACGTAGTTGATGGTGACCTCGGCAGCAGTACCGGCGGTGGTGGGCACTGCGATGGTGAACACCGCGTGCTTCTTGGTGGGGGCAACGCCTTCCAGAGAGCAGACGTCCGCAAACTCGGGGTTATTGATGATGATGCCGATGGCCTTTGCGGTATCCATGGAGGAGCCGCCGCCGATGGTCACGATGCAGTCTGCCTCAGCAGCCTTGAAGGCTGCCACGCCGTCCTGCACATTGGCGATGGTGGGGTTGGGCTTGATCTCGCTGTAAACAGCGTAGGCGAAGTTTGCAGCATCCAGCAGGTCGGTGACTTTCTTGGTCACGCCAAACTTGATCAGATCGGGGTCAGAGCAGACAAAAGCCTTCTTGTAGCCGCGGGCGGTCAGCTCGGGAACGATGTTTTCAATGGCACCGTGGCCATGGTAGGAAATGGTGTTCAGGACAATACGATCAGCCATAATTTTTTTCCTCCAAATCATTCTGCCCGCCTGCCAGCGGGCTCTCTCTGTTGTTAAGCATACCACATTGTTAAACAATATTCAATGCACTTTTCTTGTGATTTCTATGAATTTTTTACACTTTCCAGCAAAAGAAAACGCTGTACCACTCCCTCAGTCTCGCATTCGCTCGACAACCCCCTCTCAGAGGGAGCCTTAACGCGGCGGCCAACGCAAAAGCCTCCCTCTGAGAGGGAGGTGGCATCGCATCAGCGATGCCGGAAGGAGTGATACAGCATTTTTATCGTTTCATTTACCACAGCCGGATGACCTTGATGACTCCCTCGGCCTTATCGCGGGCCAGCTCAAGGTGATGCTGCAGCGCATCGGCAGCGGTGTTCCAGTTGTCGCTCAGGGCGGCATTCAGAATTTCCAGATGCTCCTCACAGGTCTGATCCTGATTGATCATGCTCACCTTGCCGGTCATAATACGGAAACGGGTGTTCAGGCCGGTGATGCGGTCATAGCCAGAGCGCAGGTATTTGTTGGGCAGAGTGCTCATCAGCAGCTCGTGGAAATCATCATCGGATTTGCAGAAGTCGTCGATCCGCTCGGGGTGGTGCATCAGCTCGGTGTAGGCCTCCAGCTGCTCCCGGGGGATCAGGTTGCCGTAGGTGCGCAGGGCGTATGGCTCCACCAGCAGGCGCATCTCGAACATGCTGTGCACGTCCTCTTCGGTAATGCCGGAGACCATCAGCCCCTTTTTGGGCAGGATGGTGATCAGCCCCTCCTGCTCCAGGCGGCCCAGCGCGTCACGCATGGGGGTGCGGCTGATGTTGCCCATCTCGGCACAAAGCTTCTGCTCGTTCAGAAATTCGTTGGGGCGGTACTCACAGTTCAGAATCTTGGTTTTCAGGTACTGGTAAGCCTGCAGCTTCAGGCTGGGCTTTGACTGGGAATCCATCTCTTTCATTGTTCTATCTCCTAGTTCGCAAGCAGGACCATTCAGGCAGCAATCAGTCGCCCGCCGGACAGCTTGTATCCCTTAAATAATCCAAATAATCATTGACATTATTATCACATATCTGGACAATGTTTACAAGACTTTTTTGAAAACTTTGGGAGCTTTTCCGTTTTGAACAGATGTCATGCATTATTTTGCTATAAATTGAACAGTTTTTTTGTGCTTGTCGCCAGTGTTTCGCTCTTGTTTTTGCATCGAAGGATAAATTGTGGTACACTTGACCCAGAAAGGAAGGCTGATACCATGGCAGGTCGCGGGGGGTACAACACCAAAACCCGGCAATTGATCCTGGATTATCTCATCAACAACCGCCAGCACGCGGTCAGTGCATCCAACATTCTGGAACATCTGGAGGCAGAGGGGGCCAGCCCCAATCCCACCACGGTGTACCGGTATCTGGACAAGCTGGCAGGCGAGCAGCGCATTATGAAATATGTGGCCGATAAGGGCGAAAAGGCCGTGTTCCAGTATGTGGACGAGGGCCGCCACTGCCGCGAGCACCTGCACCTGAAGTGCGTGCAGTGCGGGCGCATCTATCACCTGGACTGCCACTTTATGGATGAGGTGCGCGCCCATCTGATGGCGGAGCACGGCTTCACCCTGCAGTGCGAGGGCAGCGTTTTGTACGGATTGTGCCGCAGCTGCGCACAAAACAGCCCCCATCCGGGGCAGACCGCACAAAAATGCGAACACTGTGTTGACACGGACAAAGAGCCGTGATACAATGCAGGCAGGAAAAGCGTTGATCGGGAAAAGTAAGTGCTCAAGGTTCTTTTGCAGCGAGTGCGGGCCGGTGGAAGCCGCACAGAGAATGAGCCCCGAACGAACCCCCGTGAGCTTCCCCCTGAACCTGCTTCGGGCAGTCAGTAGGGGCCGACGGCAGCCGCTCGTTATCGCGGCAGTGCTTTCAACGGGGAGAGTACACAAAAGTGACTGGTGTGTTCGCGCACCGGTAATTTAGGTGGCACCACGGATACGGCAGCATTCGTCCTAGCAATGGGATGAAGGCTGCCGTATTTTTTTATTTGCAAAAACCTCTCCGCTGCCTGCGGCAGCGCCCCTGACCGGGGAGCCGGAGCCGCAGCATACCGGAAAGGTTTAGAGAGAGGGGTAAGAAATATGTGTTGTGTTATGGGTTACACGGGGCACGACCTGAGTGCCGCCAAATTCAAGGAGTATCTGCTGCGCACCGTGATGCGCGGGCCGGACGATCAGCGTGTGGTGGAAGGGCCTTTGGGTCTGATGGGCTTTGGCCGCCTTGCCATCATGGGCCTGACCCCGGAGGGGATGCAGCCCTTCTACCGCGGTGCCGACTGCGTGGTCTGCAACGGCGAGCTCTACGGCTTCCGCTTTGAGAAGGAGATCCTGAAGCGCCGGGGCTACAAGTTTGCCTCCGACTGCGACTGCGAGATCCTGCTGCCGCTGTATTACGAGTACGGTCTGGATATGTTCCGCCACATGGACTCCGAGTTTGCGCTTATTCTGTATGATTCCCGCAAGGACCGGCTGATCGCAGCCCGCGACCCCATCGGCATCCGTCCGCTGTTCTACGGCTATTCCAAGTCCAGCCACCAGATCGCCTTTGCCTCCGAGATGCAGAACCTGATCGGCTGGTGCGACGACATCCGCCCCTTCCCCATCGGCAGCTACTACTGCGATGGCCGCTTTGTCCGCTATGAGGACATTGCCGACGTGCCCGCCCCCATGGAGGATGACATGGAGACCACCCTGCGGAACATCCGCGAAAAGCTGATCGCAGGCGTGGAAAAGCGTCTGGATGCCGATGCCCCCGTGGGCTTCCTGCTCTCGGGCGGTCTGGATTCCTCGCTGGTCTGCTCCATTGCAGCCAAAAAGCTGGGCAAGCCCATCCGCACCTTTGCCATCGGCATGGACACCGATGCCATCGACCTGAAATATGCCCGCCAGACCGCCGATTATCTGGGCAGCGAGCACCATGAGATCATCATCAACCGGGACATGGTCATCCAGAGTCTGGAGGAGGTCATCCGGCTGCTGGGCACCTGGGATATCACCACCATCCGCGCCAGCATGGGGATGTACCTGCTCTGCAAGGCCATCCACGAGCAAACTGATGTGCGCGTGCTGCTGACCGGCGAGATCTCCGATGAGCTGTTCGGCTACAAGTACACCGACTACGCCCCCACCGCCGATGCCTTCCAGCAGGAGAGCCAGAAGCGCATCCGGGAGCTGTACATGTACGATGTCCTCCGGGCCGACCGCTGCATCTCCGCCAACAGCATCGAGGCCCGCGTGCCCTTTGGCGATCTGGATTTTGTGCGCTACGTCATGGCCATTGACCCCGAAAAGAAGCTGAACAGCTACGGCAAGGGCAAGTACCTGCTGCGCAAGGCCTTTGAGGGCGACTGGCTGCCCCCGGAGATCCTCTGGCGCGAAAAAGCCGCCTTCTCCGATGCCGTGGGCCACAGCATGGTGGATGACATCAAGGAGTACGCCGAGAGCCTGTACACCGATGAGGAGTTCCAGCTCCGCCGGGCAAACTACTCGGCCCACTGTATGCCCTTTACCAAGGAGAGCCTGTTCTACCGTGAGATCTTCGAGAAATACTACCACGACCAGAGCCGCACCATCGTGGGCTTCTGGATGCCGAACAAGGCATGGCCCGGCTGCAACGTCAACGATCCTTCTGCCCGTGTGCTGGCAAACTACGGCGCTTCCGGCGTGTGATCCTTTTTCCAGACAGCAAAAGACGGTGTGTCCGCTCCGGGCACACCGCCTTTTTGTTTACTCCAGATTCAGTTTATTTTTCATCAGCCACCGGGTCAGGAAGAAGTATGCCGCCGCAATGGCTGCAGTCACGGCAAAGCAGAACAGATAGCCAACGTCTGTTCCAAGTGCCGCCGTCAGCCAGCGCATCGGGGTCACTCCATAGCTCACACCGGTCACGTTCACACCCACGACCCGGTACGTGACATCCACGATCATACTCACATCATTCGTGCCCAGCAGCTTATCGAGCTGGGTCTCCACGATGTTCAGGCCGATAAACGCGAGGATGCCGGCCACCATCACATGCTTGGGGAATTGATGGGCGATCATACAGGCAGCGTAAACGCAGAGGATGAGGCTTGCCAGCCGGGCCAGATTGATGAGGATGGTCCATGCCATTGCCACCCAGAACTCCGGGCCTATCTCCTCGTACAGCATCTGCCACAGCTGCTTCCAGCTGTTCCAGTCCACCATGCCGAAGGTCTCCGAATCAATCACACCGATGCTGACCATCACCGTGATGCAGACGATGCCCACAAGGCCGCTGCACAGCACCCAGACCATGCTGGTGAGGAGCTTGGAGAGGATGAGCTGGTTCTCATTGACCGGCAGCGTGTGCATCAGGTAGCCTTCCCGGCCCAGCAGGTTCTGATAAAAGCGCTGGATGGTGTTCACGAAGCAGAGCACCGCGATGGCAAGGATGACCGAGACATACACGATCATCAGAATCACTTCGAGATTCTGGAAGCTTGTGCTGTGAGCCAGCGCGTGTTCCTGCCGGAAGGTCACGCCCAGCACCACGCTCAACAGCGCCAGCGCCAGATACAGCCCGAAATACAGGCGTTTCGTGGCCTTGAACTCATATTTCAGCAATTGTTTCAGCATTTGAATACCTCCCGGAAATATGCATCGACGCTCTTGCCCTCGGTCTCGCGGATATCATCCACAGCGCGGTGAGCAAAGATTCGGCCGTCCTTCAGGAACACGGCCTCGTCCAGCACCGGCTCAATGTCCTCGATGAGGTGGGTAGAAATGACAACGGTCGCGTCCTTGCTGTAGTTGGAAATGATGGTGTTCAGGATGTAGTCCCGGGCCGCAGGGTCCACGCCGCCGATGGGCTCATCCAGCAGGTAGAGACGGGCGTTGCGGCTCATGGCCAGCACCAGCTGAACCTTCTCCTTGTTGCCCTTGGAAAGGGTCTTGAGCCGGGCATTGGGGGCGATGTTCAGCCGGGCCAGCATCTCATTGGCCTTGTCGGCGTCAAAGCCGATGTATGCCTTGGCCTGACTGGGCGTGCCGTAAAAATCCCGGAACATCTCCACCAGCTCCTCCACCCGCATCCAGTCGGGCAGCCAGTCGGCGTCCGGCAGGTAGGAGACCAGCTCCTTGGTCTCCGGGCCGGGGGCCATGCCCGCGATCCGGATGCGGCCTTCCGTGGGCTGCAGCAGACCATTTGCCAGCTTGAGCAGGGTGGTCTTGCCGCTGCCGTTGGGGCCCAGCAGCCCTACGATGCGGCCAAAATCCAGCTCCAGATCGATGCCGTCCAGCGCGGTCTTTTCCTTTCCGTATACTTTTGTCAATTTTTCACAGGTCAGCACCTTACTCATGGGGTTCTACCTCCTCTGTATCCCAGTGCTCCAACAGGGCTGCCGCCTTTTCCGGCGTGTAGCCGATGCTGCGCATCTTCTCCAGAAAATCTGCCGCGATGTCATGGGCGGCGGCAGCCCGCAGTTGTTCGATCAAATTCGTATCCTCCGTGACGTAGCGTCCGCTGGTGCGCTCGGTGCGCACAAGGCCCTCACTTTCCAGCTGGGCCAGAGCCCTCTGCATCGTGTTGGGGTTGACCCCGGCAGCTGCGGCCAGATCCCGCACCGAATCCAGATGGCCCCCCGGCGGGTAGGTGCCCGCCAGAATTCTGGCTTTGAGCCGTTCCACCAGCTGGGCATAGATCGGGCGGCTGGCATCAAACTGTTCACTCATTCTGCTTTGCCCTCCTTATGTGTTGCTGTATTAAGCAGCTAATACAATAATACACATTTTTGCATTTCTGTCAAGAGGAAACCCAAAAGTTTTTTCGGACAGCAAAAAGGGACCCCGCAGCCAACCGGCTGTGGGGTCCCTCTGATTTATGGATTACTGCTGCTCCTGCGCGGCGCGCTTGGCTTCCAGCGCCAGAATGGCATCGCGGCGGCTCAGGTTGATGCGGCCCTGCTGGTCGATGTCCGTGACCTTGACCACGATGGCATCGCCCACGGCGACCACATCCTCCACGCGCTCCACACGCTTGGTGTCCAGCTTGGAGATGTGCACCAGACCTTCCTTGCCCGGTGCGATCTCCACAAAGGCACCAAAGTTCATCAGGCGGGTCACCTTGCCCTTGTAGATGGCACCGATCTCGGGGTCCTCCACAATGGTCTTGATGGTAAAGATGGCGCGCTTTGCGTCCTCCTGATCCACGGCGGAGACGAACACATGGCCGTCCTCCTGCACATCGATCTTGCAGTTGCAGGTGGCGCAGATGTCCTGGATGACCTTGCCGCCCTTACCGATCACGTCCTTGATCTTGTCGGTGGGGATCATCATGCTGAACATCTTGGGAGCCCAGCGGCTCAGCTCCTCACGGGGCTGTGCGATCACGGGCTTGATGATCTCGTCCAGGATGTACAGGCGGCCCTTGCGGCACTTCTCAAAGGCCTCGGCAATGATATCGTAAGTCAGGCCGTCGATCTTGATGTCCATCTGGATGGCAGTGATGCCCTTGCGGGTGCCGCCCACCTTGAAGTCCATATCGCCGTGGAAGTCCTCCACGCCCTGAATGTCCAGCATGGTCATCCAGCGGTCGCCCTCGGTGATCAGGCCGCAGGAAATGCCGGCAACAGGTGCCTTGATGGGCACACCGGCATCCATCAGAGCCAGGGTGGAACCGCAGATGGAAGCCTGAGAGGTGGAGCCGTTGGAGCTCAGGACCTCAGAGACACAGCGGATGGTGTAGGGGAACTCCTCCAGAGAGGGCAGCACGGGAACCAGAGCGCGCTCTGCCAGTGCGCCGTGGCCGATCTCGCGGCGGCCGGGGCTGCGGGGTGCGCGGGCTTCGCCGACAGAATACGGCGGGAAGTTATAGTGATGGATGTAACGCTTGGTCTGCTCGTCGGTCAGATCGTCCATCAGCTGGTTGTCCTTGGTGCCGCCCAGGGTGCAGGTGGTCAGCACCTGGGTCTGGCCGCGGGTGAACATACCGGAGCCATGGACCCGGGGCAGGATGCCCACTTCGGCAGCCAGCGGGCGGATCTCGTTGATGCCGCGGCCATCCACGCGCTTGCCCTCATCCAGCAGCCAGCGGCGGACAACGTACTTCTGCATCTTGTAGCTGACGAGGTCGAGATCTGCGTCAGACAGGTCGGGGTACTCCTCAGCGATCTTGTCCATGATGGGCAGCAGGGCAGCATCCCGCACATTCTTGTCGTCCGTATCCATGGCAGCCTTGAAGTCGTCCAGATACTTGTTCTGGATGGCGTGGAACACATCCATGTCCAGACCCACCACCTGGAAGTCGATCTTCGGCTTGCCGCGCTCTGCAACGATGCCGTTGATGAAGGTGATGATCTTCTTGATCTCAACGTGGGCGGCCTTGATGGCATTGAGCATGGTGTCCTCGTCCACCTCGTTGGCACCGGCCTCGATCATCACGATCTTGTCCATGGTGGCGGCAACGGTCAGGGCCAGGTCGCTCACCTTGCGCTGCTCCTGGGTGGGGTTCAGGACGATCTCGCCGTCCACCAGGCCCACCTGAACACCGCCGATGGGGCCGTTCCAGGGGATCTCAGACACAGCGGTGACCAGAGATGCACCGATCATACCGGCGATCTCAGGGCTGCAATCGGGGTCCAGGCTCATCACGGTCATGGTGATGCAGACATCGTTGCGCATCTCCTTGGGGAACAGCGGGCGCATGGGGCGGTCCACCACGCGGCTGGTCAGGATGGCGCGCTCACCGGGGCGGCCCTCACGGCGCATAAAGCTGCCGGGGATGCGGCCTGCGGCGTAGAGCTTTTCCTCATACTCCACGTTCAGGGGGAAGAAATCCACGCCCTCACGGGGTTTGGGGCTCATGACCACGTTGCACATCACGCAGGTCTCACCGTAGCGGATCAGAGCGCTTGCATTGGACAAGCCGCACATTTTGCCCATTTCCACCTTGAACGGGCGGCCCGCCAGCATGGTCTCGTAGACCTTGAAGTTCTCAAAGGTCTCTTTGCGGGAACCAAATTCAATTGCCATTTGGTTTTGCCTCCTTTGTCCTTTTGCGGTTTATCTTCTTATCTTCCAAAAGGCAGCGGCCAGCGCATCATAGCAATAAAGCCAACGCCCGTGCTTTTTACAGCACAGGCGCTCGATTTACTGCTGCAACGCGCAGCAGCGGCCTGTTGTTCCTCAAAAAAGAGCAAAGGGCAGGCACCACAATGCGGTACCTGCCCTCTGTTTTCTATTACTTACGCAGACCCAGGGTTGCGATCAGAGCACGGTAACGCTCGATGTCCTTCTTCTGGAGGTAGGCCAGCAGATTGCGGCGGCGGCCAACCATCTTCATCAGACCACGGCGGCTGTGGTGATCGTTCGGGTTCTTCTTCAGGTGCTCGTTCAGCTCGTTGATGTGAGCGGTCAGCAGAGCGACCTGCACTTCGGGAGAGCCAGTGTCCTTCTCGGTCAGAGCGACTTTGGCCATAACTTCCTGCTTGTTCATAGTAACAGTACCTCTTTATAAAATTTTATTTGCCGTCGGCACAGAATGCGGGAAAACGGTACTCCCAAATGGGCATACTCCCAGCCCCGTGCCGCGGTAACATGGCTAGTATAACAGAAATCCGTGCAAAAAGCAAGAAAAATTTTACTATGCTTTTGCAAAATAGGCCTTGGCGCGCCGGGCTGCATGGTCGATGCAGGCCTTCAGCTCGTCCAGGGTATCAAACTTTTTGCTGGGACTCAGGTAGGCGTAGAACTCCACCACCGGGTCGGTGCCGTAGAGGTCGCCGGAAAAATCCGGGATAAAGGTCTCACAGGTCACCTTGGTCTCGTCCGAATTGACAGTGGGCCGGGTCCCCAGGCCGGTGGCCGAGGGATACCAGGTATCACCGATCCGGGTGCGGGTGATATAGATGCCGTAGCGGGGCATCTGGAAGCCCGCCGGATAGATCTGGTTGATGGTGGGCACGCCCAGCGTGCGGCCCAGACCCGCCCCGTGCTGCACCGCAAAGCGGATGGCGTAGGGCATCCCCAGCATGGCGTTGGCGGCAGGCACATCGCCACCCTCCAATGCCGTGCGGATGCGGGTGGAGGACACCGGCTTTTCCTCAAACTGTGCCATAGGCACCACCACGACCTCCACCCCCAGCGGGGCGCAGAGCTCCTTCAGCAGCTCGGGGGTCCCGGCGGCCTTGGCACCAAAGGTAAAGTTTTCGCCGCAGAACAACGCCTTGGCGTGGCAGTCCTGCACGATGCCGTACACGAACTGCTCCGGGGTCATGGCGCGGATCTCCTCAAACTCGGGGCAGAGGTAATACTCCACACCCAGGCTTGCGATCAGGGCATGCTTATCCTCGGTGGAGAGCAGACGGCGGCCCTTCATTTTGCTGTCAGCGGGCAGCTTGAAGGTAAACACCGCCGGGGCAGCGCCGTGGGCCTTTGCCCACTCCACTGCTCCCTCAATGACGGCACGGTGGCCGATGTGGATGCCATCGAAGTAGCCCATGGCAACAGCAGTGCCGCCCTCATGTTCCAGCGCCAGGGGCGACAGAGATGAAACGATTTGCATTGGTCGTCAGTTCCTTTCCACGAACAGCTTTTCCACCTTGAGCACACCGTTCACCACATTGGCAAGACCCAGAAACTGCCCCCCGGCGTTCCGCACGCGGTAGCGGCCATCGGCTGCGGGATAGCGACTGGTGGGGCACCCGTTGTAGAGGTGCTGCTCCACCCGCTCATCTGCCACCAGCAGCGGCAGGCTGGCAAACACGCTCTCCACCGGCAGCATCAGGGCCTGCAGGGCCTCCGGCCCCACGTCCTTTGCCGCCTGGATCTCTTCCAGCGTGTGGGCATCGGCTTCGGAATACACCCCGGCGGCCACGCGGCGCAGGGCGCTCATGGTGCCCTTCTGGCCCATGGCTTCGGCGATCTCCTCCAGCAGCACCCGGATATAGGTGCCCTTGGAGCACTTTACGGTCAGGGCATACTCGTTTTCCGCAGGGCTGCCCTCGTACCGGATGTCCAAAATCTCGATCGGCCGGGCCTTGCGCTCCACAGTCTTGCCTTCCCGGGCCAGCTTATAGAGCGGCTGGCCGTTGATCTTGACTGCCGAGTACATGGGCGGGGTCTGCATCCGGGGGCCAAGGAACTGCGGCAGAACGGCCAGCAGTTCCTGCTCCCCCGCCGTTACCGGGGCGGTCTCCAGAACGGTTCCGGTCACATCTCCGGTATCGGTGCGCTGGCCCAGCCTGAGAACAGCGCGGTAGGCCTTGGTGTGGTCGAGCTGCAGATCAACTGCCTTGCTGGCCCCGCCGCAGAACACCGGCAGAACACCGGTCGCCATGGGGTCCAGCGTACCGCTGTGGCCCAGTTTCCGGGTGCCCAGAATGCCCCGGAGCTTTGCAATGACATCAAAGCTGGTCCAATCGGTGGGCTTATCAACAATGAGGATCCCCTGCATCATGCTTCCTCCTGCGGTGCATCAAGAACAGCTTCCACCTCAGAGAGGATCGCGCTCTTGGCGTTGTCAAGGTTGCCCAGCAGCTCACAGCCCGCCGCACGGGTGTGGCCGCCGCCGCCCAGACGGCGGGCAATGGCACAGGCATCCACGCCCTTGGCGGTGCGCACGCTGATGCGGTAGCTGCCGCCGGGCTGCTGGCGCAGGGTCAGGCCGACCTTCACGCCCTCAATGCTGATGGGCAGGCTGGTCAGCTCTTCCAGATCCGCAGGGTCTACCCTGCTCTGCTCGATCTCATCCCGGGTCAGGTAGATGAGGGCGCAGCGGCCATCCAGATGATATTCCAGATGGTTGCGGGCGATCCGCTCGGCTTCCATCCGCTCCCGGGACTTGGTGTCAAACAGCAGGGTGTTCAGCTCCTCCACATGGGCACCGGCCTCCATCAGCTTGGCCGCAGTGATGTGGGTGCTGGCCTTGGTGGAAGAGAACTTGAAGCAGCCGGTATCCGTGGACAGGCCGGTATACAGGCAATCGGCAATGTGGGGGGTGATCTCCACATGCATGGCACAGATCACCTCATACAGCAGCTCTGCCGCAGCGGCGGCGCTGCCGTCCAGCAGCGTGAACTCGGCGTAGCCGCTGTTGCCTGCATGGTGGTCGATGCACAGGTCCACATGGCGCGTGTACTGGGGAACGCCGTTGCCCTCGCCAAACAGCTGGACGCTGGCAACATCCACAGCCACCACGATCTGCGGCTCAAATTCGCCCTTGAACAGGCGGGGGTTGGTAAATGCGTACCGGCCGGGGATGGGGTCGGCGCAGAGCACGGCTGCGTGTTTTTCCAGTGCAAGCAGCGCATAGTAGAGCGCGCTGCCGCAGCCGACCGTATCACCATCCGGGTTTTTGTGGCACAGAATCAAGATGTTATCCGCAGCAAGCAGCTTTTCTGCCATCTGCTGTACATTCAGCTGTTCTGTCATCCCATGTTCCATCCTTTCCGCAAGGCTGATTATTCCTCGGTCTCTTCCGGCTGGCTGGTTTCCTCAGCGTCACCGTTCACGTTCAGCGTGCGGAGCAGCTCATTGATGTGGGCTGCGTAGGCGGCACCGTCGTCCTCCACAAAGATGAAGCGCGGAGCCTTCCGGATGTGCATCTTCTTGCTGACCTCGGTGCGCACATGGCCTGCGGCACGGTTCAGTGCCTCGATGGCGGGCTTGGGGCCGTCCTCGCGGCCCATCACGCTCACATAGACCTTTGCAACATCCAGGTCAGGTGTCACATCCAGACGGGTGACGGTCAGCAGACCGCCCTCCAGGCGGGGGTCCTTCAGCCGTCCGATGATGGCAATGACCTCACGCTTCATATCCTGGGCAAGACGACCCATATTTTTCTGAGACATAGCTTCTCCTCTAAAACAAAACCCCTCAGTCTCGCTTGCGCTCGACAGCTCCCCTAATGGGGGTGCCTTTGGCATAAAGATGAGGCTTCACCCGGCTGCCAAGGCCTCCCCTACTAGGGGAGGTGGCATTGCGAAGCAATGACGGAGAGGTTTAATCCGTTCCTTAGTCCCGATATTCTTCCATCTTGAAGGCCTCGTAAACGTCGCCTTCCTTGACATCGGCAAACTTTGCCAGCGTAACGCCGCACTCGTAGCCCTCGGCCACTTCCTTGGCATCATCCTTGAAGCGCTTCAGAGATGCGATCTCGTCCTCCGTGATGACGATGCCGTCACGGACAACGCGCACCTTGCTGTCGCGGGTGATCTTGCCGCTGGTCACGCGGCAGCCTGCAACGGTGCCCACATTGGAGATCTTGTACACCTGACGGACCTGCAGCTCGCCCAGAGACACCTCGCGGAACTTGGGAGCCAGCATACCCTTCATAGCGTCGGTGACGTCGTTGATGGCGTCGTAGATGACGCGGTACATACGCATCTCGACCTTGGTGGCAGCGGCCTCTTCCTTCGCCACGTTGTCGGGGCGGACGTTGAAGCCGATGATGATGGCGTTGGATGCGTCGGCCAGGTCAACGTCGGACTTGCTGATGGCACCGACACCGGCGTGGATGACGCGGACGCGCACCTCATCATTGGAGATCTTCTCCAGGCTCTGCTTGACGGCCTCGGCGGAGCCCTGCACATCAGCCTTGACGACAATGGCCAGCTCCTTCATATCGTTCTGTGCCATCTGGCTGAACAGGTTATCCAGAGTGACCTTCTGGAAGGAGGAGAACTGCTTCTCCTTGGCAGCGGCAATGCGCTGCTCTGCCAGCTCACGGGCCAGACGCTCGTCGGCAACGGCCTCGAACAGGTCGCCTGCCTCGGGCACGGCGGTCAGGCCGGTGATCTCCACGGGGGTGGAGGGGCCTGCATCGTTCAGCAGCATGCCCTTGTCGCTGCGCATGGTACGCACACGGCCCACAGCGGTACCGGCAATGATGACATCACCGGCATGCAGGGTGCCGTTCTGCACCAGAATGGTGGCGATGGGGCCCTGGCCCTTGTCCAGACGGGCCTCAACAACAGCACCCTTGGCGCGGCGGTTGGGATTGGCCTTGAGCTCCATGACCTCGGCCTCCAACGCGATCCGCTCCAGCAGGTCGCTGATGCCCATGCCGGTCAGTGCGGAAACGGGGATGCAGGCAACGTCGCCGCCCCAGTCCTCGGTGATGATGCCGTACTTGGTCAGGCCTTCCATCACGCGCTCGGGGTTTGCAGTGGGCTTATCCATCTTGTTCATGGCCACGATGATCTTGACATTGGCAGCCTTGGCGTGGTTGATGGACTCCACGGTCTGGGGCATGATGCCGTCATCGGCGGCAACGACCAGAACAGCGATATCGGTCATGTTGGCACCGCGGGCACGCATGGAGGTGAATGCCTCGTGGCCCGGCGTATCCAGGAAGGTGATCAGGCTGTCGTTGATCTTGACCTGATATGCACCAATGGCCTGGGTGATGCCGCCAGCCTCGCCTGCGGTGACATTGGTCTTGCGGATGGCATCCAGGATACTGGTCTTACCGTGGTCAACGTGGCCCATGACACAGACAACGGGGGGACGCTCCACCAGATCCTCGGCGGAATCCTCCTCCTGGGTGAACAGGCGCTCCTCGATGGTCACATGCACCTCGTGCTCGACCTTTGCGTGGAACTCCTCAGCCAGCAGGGATGCGGTGTCGAAATCGATCACATCGTTGATGGCGTGCATCTCACCCATCTGCATGAACTTGGCAATGACCTTGCCGGCCTGCTGCTTCAGGCGGGCAGCCAGCTCACCGACGGTGATCTCATCGGGGATCATCACCTTCAGCTGTGCGTTGCGGGCCTTTTCCAGCTGGATGCGCTGCAGGCGCTCGAACTCGGTCTCGCGCTTGCCCTTCTGGAACTGCTGGCGCTGGCGCTGGCCGCGCTGGGTGAACTTCTGCTTGTTGCCCTGCGGGGTGGGCTTGCGGCGGTTCTCGGTGTTCTTGGTGGAAGCCAGATCGTCGTAGCGGGCATCAAAGCGGTCCACGTTCACATCCACGGTGCGGGTATCGACCGTCACCTGGCTGTCCTCGCGGCGGACAGAGACGGACTGAGCGGGGGCAGCAGAGGCCTTGGCACCGGTCTCGCGGGCCAGCTCGCTCAGGGAGACAGTCTTCTCCTCGCGCTTCTTGTGCTGCTCGTTCTTCTTCTCGCCGTGCTTATTGTTGTTATTGTTTGCCTTGGGCTGCTCTGCCTTTGCGGCAGGGGCAGCGGGCTTTGCCTCGGGCTTCTTCTCAGCGGCCTTGGGCTCTGCCTTTTTCTCCGCAGGCTTCTCGGCCTTTTTCTCAGCCTTCTTCTCAGCCTTCTTTTCAGGCTGGGCAGGCTGCTTTGCGCTGTTCAGGTACTCGTCCAGGCTGGCAACGCTGTTGTCCTTGCTGAATTTCTCCAGCAGGTAGTTCAGCTCATTCTCTTCCAGGGTGGAGCTGTTCTTCTTGCCGGTGCTGCCCATGGCAGCCAGCTCATCCAGGACCTTCTTTGCAGAAACATTCAGGTCCTTTGCAAAATCGCTCACTTTATATTTTACGGTCATTCGCTCATATCCTCCTCATTTTTGATTGCCCCGCAGTCCGAAAGACGGTCAAAGCAGAGCTTTGCGAGGTTGCGGTCAGTCACCGCGTAAACAGCCACAGGCTTGCGGCTGATATCGGCCAGGCGGTCCTGGGTCAGCGGCATGGAGATCACGTCCACCAGGTCGCCCACAGCGTAGTTCAGGCGCTGCACGGTCTTGGCGCTGGCATCGGACGCGACCATTACCAGCCATGCCTTGCTCTTGACGCAGGCATCTTCCACGGCATCAAAGCCCATGGTCAGCGCGCCTGCCTTGCGGCAGAGGCTCAGCGCCTGGAACAGCGCTTCTTCCGGGGCCATTTTGGGCTTTTCGGGGGTATTGTTATGCTTCGCCATTCGGCTGGGCCTCCTTTTCCACGTCGGCCAGCTGTGCGGCCAGCGCATCGTAAACCTCGGCGGGAACCGGCTGCTCAAAGCAGCGCTCCAGCGCCTTTTTCTTTTTTGCCTTTGCCAGACAGGCCGGGTCCGGGCAGAGGTAAGCGCCGCGGCCCGGCTTCTTGCCCACGGGGTCGATGCTGATCTCGCCGCTGGGGGCGCGCACCACCCGCACCAGTTCCTTTTTGGGGCGGCTGGTCATGCAGCCGATGCACTGGCGGGCAGGGATCTTTTTTTGTGCCATCCGGTTTCCCTCCTTCAGGTGCGGTCACAGCCGCTCTTACTCAGCGTCCTCGGTCTTGGGCTCGGCAGCCTTGGGCTCCTCGTCCTCGCCGTAGTAGCCGCTCTCGGGGCGGATGTCGATGTTGTAGCCGGTCAGGCGGGCGCACAGGCGGGCGTTCTGGCCCTTGTTGCCAATGGCCAGACTCAGCTGCTGGTCGGGCACGGTGACGCGGCAGGAGCGGGTCTCGCCGGGCAGCAGCTCGACCTTGAGCACCTTGGCGGGGCTCAGGGCAGCGGAGATGAACTCGGAGACATCCTCGCTCCACTTGACGATATCGATCTTTTCACCGCCCAGCTTCTCGACCACAGCGGCCACACGGTCACCGTGGGGGCCGATGCAGGCAGAAACGGGGTTGACGTTGGCATCCTTGCTCCAGACAGCCATCTTGGTGCGGGCACCGGCCTCGCGGCTGATGGCCTTGACCTCAACGGTGCCGTCATAGATCTCGGGCACTTCCAGCTCGAACAGGCGCTTGACCAGGCCCGGGTGGGTGCGGCTGATCATCACGCGGGCACCGCGCTCGCCGCTGACCACGTCCACAACGTAGACCTGCAGGGTCTGGCCCTCGGTGTAGGTCTCGCCGGGCACCTGCTCGTTGCGGGGCAGGATGGCCTCGCCGCCCTTGCCCAGGTCCAGGGCCACGATGCCCTTCTCGTTGTCAACACGGGTAACGGTGGCCTGGATGATATCATGGGCGCGGGACTGGATCTCGCTCAGCTGCTGGCTGCGCTCGGCTTCCCGGATGCCCTGACGGATGACATGCTTTGCGGTCTGGGCGGCAATGCGGCCGAAGTCCTTGGTCTTGAGGGGGGTCACAACGCGGTCGCCGACCTCATAGCTCTTGCGGATCTTCTGAGCCTCGGTGATGCCGATCTCGGCGTGCTCATCGTACCAGTCCTCATCGGCGACAACGTTCTGCACCAGAGCGACGTTGAACTTGCCGCTGTCGGGGTCGATCTCCACCAGAACGTTGTCGTCCTCGACCTCATAGTTCTTCTTGACAGCGATCACGATGGCAGCCTTGATCTTCTCGATCAGGTACTCTGCGGTGATGCCGCGCTCATGCTCCAACATGGAGAGAGCTTCAAAAAATTCATTGTTCGCTGCAGCCATTTTTCGGGTTCCTCCTAAATATCATTCTTTCTCTTTTAATCAAACAGGTCCTCGTCGTCACACAGGCGCACCGTGCTGACGGCGGAAAGCTCGAACTGCATGGGGCCGACCGGGCCTTCGACCGTGATGATATTGCCTTCGCGGGAAGTCAGAATGCCGGAAAACTCCTTGACACCGTTCTCGTTGGCCCGGTACAGCTTGACGCTGACCTTCTGGCCCCGAACGGCTTCGTAGTGCTCCGGGCGGTTCAGCTTGCGGCCCAGGCCGGGGCTGCCGACTTCCAGATAATAGCTCTGTTCAATGGGGTCCGCCTCATCCAGGATGGGGTCCAGCGCATGGGAAACATCGGCACAGGTGTCGGTGTCCATGGTGGTGCCGTCCGTTTTGTCGATGAGGACACGGAGATACCAGTCCGGCCCTTCCTTTTCAAAGACCACGTCCCACAGGCGCAGGCCCATGCCCTCCACAATGGGGCGGACAAGCGCTTCGACTCTCTGGGCGGTATTTCCGCCAGACTGCTTCGCCATAAAAACCTCCAAACAAACAAGAAACGCGGACCTTGCGGCCCACGTTTCAGTAAAAGTTATATCGTACTATTAGAATATAGCATACTTCCGGTAATTATGCAAGGGGTTTCGTGAAATTTTGCCCTTACAGCACCCAGACACCGTTCCGGAACAGTTCCACCACACGGCCGTCACGGCACTTGCCGGTGATATGGCTGTCCTCTGCACCGATCATCACATCCTCATGGATGGTGGACTGGTTCATGCCGCGCTCTTCCAGCTGCTCCTTGGTCAGGCCGGTGCCGCCCTCGGTGGTGCCGGGGTAGCTGGCACCAAAGGCGATGTGGCAGGCAGCGTTCTCATCGAACAGGGTGCTGTAGAACAGCGCGCCGCTGCGGTTGATGGGGCTGGATGCAGGCACCAGTGCCACCTCACCGATATGGCGGGCACCCTCATCGGTATCCAGCAGCCGGCCCAGCAGGTCAGCGCCCTCCTCGGCTCCATGCTCAACGACCTTGCCATCCTTGAAGGTAACATGGAATCCCTTGATGAGCTGGCCATTGAACACATAGGGCTTGGTGCCGTAGACGATGCCGTCCACCTTGTCCTTGTGGGGAGCGGTGAACACTTCCTCGGTGGGGATGTTGGGCAGGAAGAACACGCCCTTCTCGTTCTTGCTGCCGGCGCTCTCCCAGATTGCCTGTTCGGCCAGACCCACAGTCAGGTCAGTGCCGTTGCTGCTCTCAAAGTGGACGCTTTCCAGATCCAGCGCATTCATCTTCTCGCCCAGACTGGTCAGACGGCCCAGATGTGCCTTCCACTCGTTGACGGGGTCACCGCCGGTCACGCGGCAGACATCAAAGATGAGCTGCCACAGCTTCTCGATGGCAGCATCCGTATCCAGCTCGGGGAACATCTTCTTTGCCCAGGGGGCGCTGGGCATGGCGGCAATGGACCACTGCACCCTGTCATTCATGGTGTACTCCCGCCAGGGAGCCATAAATTTCCGGTTGGCGGCGTTCACACGGCTGATCTTGGCACCATCCAGACCGGCGTAGACCTCGGGGTCATCCGCAATGAGGTGCAGCACGCAGACACTGCCCTCGCTCTCTGCGTAGTCGAGGTAGCGGCGCAGCTGGTAGGGCTTGCTGTCGGTCAGGGCTTCCTCGCTGCCCAGCTCCATCCGGGTGCGGGCAACCGCATTGTCGCTCCAGTCCACCTGAACATCACGGGCTCCGGCCTCGAAGCCGCTGCGCACGCACAGGCGGGCCAGCGGGGCAGCCTCCAACGGGCAGCGGATGATCATGGTCTGGCCCGGCTGAGGGTTCACGCCCACCCGGACGATAAAGTCAGCATATTTTTTGAGCAGTTCATCAAAGTTTTTCACAAAAGGTTCCTTTCTGCCGCAAGAAACGGCATGGTTGTTTTGCCCTAAGTATACCCTCTTTTTTCAATTCTGTCCATCGGATAAAAGAAAACAGACGCTTCCGGCGTTGAAAAACGGGGAAACGTCTGTTTAAGAAGAATCTTTACACACAAAAAATGACCGCCCCATGAGCTACCAACTCGGCGGTCATTTTTTAACTGATTTGCCAGAAAGGTACTGACCGTTTGCCGGACAGCACTCTCTTTATCTATAAGATACCACAGCCCCGCCGAAATTGCAACGGCGGGGCTGTTTTTATTTGGATCAGAACTCGATCTTGCTCTCGATATAGCTCTTGAGCTCGGAGATGGGCATACGCACCTGCTCCATGGTATCACGGTCGCGGACGGTGACGCAGTTGTCAGCTGCGATCCCCTTGGCCTCGTCACCCACGGTGTCGAAGTCCACGGTGATGCAGTAGGGAGTGCCGATCTCATCCTCACGGCGGTAACGCTTGCCGATGGAACCGGTATCATCGTAGTCCACCATAAAGTACTTGCTCAGCTCATTGCGGATTTCCATGGCCTTGTCGCCCAGCTTCTTGCTCAGGGGCAGCACAGCACACTTGTAGGGAGCCAGAGCCGGATGCAGACGCAGGACGGTGCGGACATCTTCCTTGCCCTTGGCATCGACCAGATGCTCCTCATCGTAAGCCTCACACAGGAAGGCCAGTGCCACACGGTCGCAGCCCAGAGAGGGCTCGATCACGTAGGGGATGTAGTGCTCGTTGGTCTCGCTGTCGAAGTACTCCAGGCTCTTGCCGGAAGCTTCCTGATGGCGGGTCAGGTCGTAGTTGGTACGATCCGCGATGCCCCACAGCTCACCCCAGTCGGTGAACGGGAAGGCGTACTCGATATCGGTGGTAGCGCGGCTGTAGAAGGCCAGCTCTGCAGGCTCGTGGTCACGCAGGCGCAGGTGCTCCTTCTTGATGCCAAGGCTCAGCAGCCAGTTCTCGCAGTAGTCCTTCCAGTAGGCGAACCAGTCCAGATCGGTGCCGGGCTTGCAGAAGAACTCGCACTCCATCTGCTCGAACTCACGGGTGCGGAAGGTGAAGTTGCCCGGGGTGATCTCGTTGCGGAAGGCCTTGCCCACCTGGCAGACACCGAAGGGCAGCTTGCGGCGGGTGGTGCGCTGGATGTTGGCAAAGTTGACGAAAATGCCCTGTGCGGTCTCGGGGCGCAGGTAGCAGGTAGAAGAGCTGTCTTCGGTGACACCGATGGCAGTCTTGAACATCAGGTTGAACTTGCGGATGGGGGTGAAGTCATGCTTGCCGCAGACAGGGCAGACGATGTCCTCGTGGTCGGCGATGAACTGATCCATCTCATCAAAGCTCATGGCATCCACATTGACCTCAGGATGCTCCTCACCGATCAGCTTATCGGCACGGTGGCGGGCCTTGCAGGCACGGCAGTCCAGCAGGGGGTCAGAGAAGCTGGAAACGTGGCCGGTGGTCACCCAGGTCTGGGGGTTCATAATGATGGCTGCATCCAGGCCCACATTGTAGGGGCTCTCCTGGACAAACTTCTTCAGCCATGCTTTCTTGACGTTGTTCTTGAACTCAACGCCCAGGG
>OODF01000146.1_pt1 | contig 60437 bp, 43 predicted proteins | sample 1671431 | NCBI WGS metagenome assembly OODF01 (sample SAMN06348156, study PRJEB24527) | human gut metagenome | biome: human gut; feature: ankylosing spondylitis patient; material: feces | host: Homo sapiens | place: China | collected 2015-10 | reverse complement strand
CTTATCCTCAGAACTGCTTGCTAATAAAGTGGTTATAAAAATCTTCCAGAATTACGAAAAGAAATGGGATGGGACGCATTTTTGATGAAAATATGTTCCTTTATTTTTTATATGTCAATACCACGCTAATCAGGCGTGGTATTGGCTAAAGGTATTTTGTTTAATAGATGTCTTCCCCGATACCGCCGGGACCGCAGATACTTATGGGAACGAGTTCCATATAATCTAAAGAGAAGCCTCCACTGGTGGCACTGGACAGCACGGAACGTAAGCGTATCGTATGGTGCCGGTTGGGTTGTACCTGCACTTGGCAGATTTTCCGTCTCAACAAGTCATTCTGATTGTAAAAGATGACGCATTTGGACGGGTCATAAGCCGGAGTTGTGGTAGTGCCGCTTCCCCCGAAGTAGTAGTATACTCCCTTGGGTGCACTATAATAACCATTGTTTTTCATTGTCCGGGCGTTTTCCTGCAGTTCTTCTTCCGTATAAATTCCTGCAGCACCGTCTTTTTCGCTTCTTACACCGTTCCATCCGTTGTAAAGTCCCCCAATATTAGGTGCATCAGCTTTATCGCGCATGTCTATCGGGAGCCCCTGTGGTACTCCGTCTACATAAACCTGTCCGATGCCACGGCTTCCCAACGCGCAGTATCCGAGACGAAGTTCGTATTCTCCGGGCGGTACGCATGGCAGTCTGAACGTCACGTCATAGCTCGTGCCCAATACGGCGATGTCGTCTCCTTGGTAATTGGACCAATAGATTATCGGGCGTTTCACGATGAACATGGTGTTCTCGCTGAATGACATGTTTTTCAAGTAGCCGGGAGGAAGGTAATAGTTGAAGCCTCCACCTTCCGTCCCGTCTTCGCTGTTGTCACCGCTGTTGTACTCCTTAAGAGGATTGCCGCACAACCGCATGTTGTTGTTCGTCAGTTCCGGCCATAAGAGTTCAAAATCTATGCGCATCCGGGTATTCATGACGGTGTTGCGCATGACAGGGTCGTAAGCTACCACGTCGTCGATGTAATAGTAAGCCACGTTCAAAGAGTAGTTCTCTTGTTCCGGAACGGTCAGATGGGCACCCCGGATCCGTTCGTAATTGTTGTATTGGGAAGCATGGCAATGATTGACATAAAATTCGGAGGGATATTCGACAGCCGGGTCTACCGGACGGTACACCTTTTCCAATTTGATGGTGGAGAAGTCGAGCAGCGTGCTGACCCAGTCCGTCGGGTCGGCGTATGCGGTGTGGATGCCGATGGTGTTTACCAGTTTGGCCGTACTGCTGAACAGGCGGTCGATGATGTGGTAGGAGAGGAACATGTTCAGAGGGTTGTACTTGTGTGTCAATGAACCTTTGTTCCAGTACAGTTCCTTATATGTCTTGCCAGAACCCGGAACGGTCTGGTTCAGGCCGAAGATGGCTTCTGCATCTGCCCCGCTGTATTTCTCTGCGGCCAACTCGTAAAGGGCATCAATTTTTTCGTCCATGGTCATGCTTTCGTTGAAGCGGTCGGGGTATTTCCCGTACAGGTCTTTGTCCGGTACGATGAGAAGGGTGAAGCCGCTGTACCGGTGGTCCGGAAGTTTGGCCACGTAATCTTCATTCCCGATGCGCATGCTTTGAGTGAAAGGGGCATACTTTCCTTTTTCCTGTTCGTATCCTTCGTCCCGGTAACGGTATAAGGAATCTATCAGTCCCGTCCGCCGGAGGGCTTCGTAATAAATCTGGAAATCCTCGTGATGTTCGTCCAACAGAGTGGAACCTAAACTGGTGCTGGGTACCAGGACATGGTCAACCGGATGTACCACGCCGTTTTCCACGGAGTCGTTTTTCAATTCGTTGATGATGGCGGCCCGGCGGTTGACGATGGTCAAGGCCATTTGATTGACATCCAACGTATCTCCCTTGCTTTCGAAGATGAGTGGTAAGTCCAGTTCGTTGTTTTCCTGTTGTGTTTCGGGCAAGTCATAAGTGTACATGATTCTTTCTATGATGCAGGCCCTCAATAGCGTATCGCAGAATGAAGCGGGAATGTCTTCCACAGATGCATATCCTTTCTCTTTCAGGAAAGCTTCCACGCCCGCATTGGTTGCGGGAAAGAAGGTGCGTGAGCCACGGCTTCCTAAAAAGTCCATTTTCCCGGCTCGTTCCGCAATGCGTTTGAAAAGACAGAAGTTCTCATGTTCGATGAGAAAATCACTCATCATTTCTCCCGTGAAGGTGTAATAACTTTCTGCCGGCATGTCATCGTTGCAACCGGTGAACAAGTTTGCCTGTCCTGCCAGAAGCAGGACAGTGCAAACGAATTTTGAGAGTTTTGACAGACGTTTCATGGTCTCAAAAAATGGAATCAGGTTAATAATATGGTTTTGTTTCTTTTCAGGTTTATTTTACGTCGAGGCTGACGGAAGCCTTTTTCACTCCCTTGCCTTTAACAGTCAAGGTGAGGTGGCCTTTTTCCCGTCCGCTTTTCACGACGGCCATGGCACGGCCTTTCCAAGTCTTGCGTTCCGGAACGGTGTAAGCCGTGCTGTCTTTCAAATCGGCACTGCATGTCGCCAACAGTGTACCGGGCCCTTGGAGTTCGAATGCCAACAGATTGTCGGCATTGGGTACCACCCGTCCTTTCTTGTCCGTAATTTCAGCCACGACATAAACCAATGACTCGCCATCGGCCGAGATTTCCGTGCGGTCGGCCGTCAACCGGATGCGTGCCGGTTTTCCGGCTGTTTCCAAAGTACGTGATTCTTTCTCCTGCCCGTTTTCTACGCCGGTGACGCGTAAGGTGCCCGGAGCGTAGGGCAAGGTAAAGATGGCTTTGAATTCTTCTGCGCGGGTGGTTGATTTTTCACCGATGAGTTTGTCGTTCAAGTACAAACGTACGGATGGGTAACGGGAGTAAATCTCCACGTCGATATTCTTTCCCTCATGGCCGGGCCAGTTCCAATTCTCCCACGTAGGCCATACCGACCACATCGTTTCTTTGATTTCACCGTAGTAACCCGTAGGTTCCTTTACGGATAAATACAGTTTGTTGCGTTCGGGGAAGAAGAGCATTTCGCGGTAGTAGGATATGGGTTTACGCCATCCGGTAAGGTCGATGTCGCCGCAATAGGCACCGTGCCACGGGAACTGGTTGCGGTGGTAATGTTCGCCTTCCGATTCTCCTTTATAGAAGAAGCGTCCGATACCCGATTCGCCGAGGTAGTCGATAGCCGTCCACACGAAATCTCCGATGATATAGGAATGGTCGTTGACCCGTGCCCAGTTGGCGAATGCGTCGCGTGGGTAAGATTCCGTCTGCATCATGATGCGCGAAGGGACGCGTTCGTGGTCCGACGGTCCTTTGTGCATCATGTAGTTGTAACCCACGATGTCATGTGCGGCAGCCAACGGGTCGTAGATTTCCCAGTCGCTGTCCCATGCCGCAAGGGCAGATGTCACCGGACGGCTCGGGTCGAGACTGCGTACATGGCCTGCCAAGGCGTATGCCGTAAGGACGGCTTCGGGCGTTTTGCGCTCGATGATTTCGTTTCCGATGCTCCAACAGAAGATAGACGGATGGTTGCGGTCGCGCAGTACCATGGACTCGATGTCCTTCGTCCACCATTGGTCGAACAGGACGGAGTAATCTTTAGGCGTTTTGGCTGACCGCCATCCGTCGAACGATTCGTCGATGACCAACAGTCCCAAGTGGTCGCAAGCATCGAGAAAGGCTTCTGATGGAGGGTTGTGCGAGGTGCGCACGGCGTTGAATCCGGCCTCTTTCATCAGCCGTGCCTTACGCCATTCTGCATCGCGGTAGGAGGCGGCACCGAGCGGACCGTTGTCATGATGGAGGCATCCGCCGTTCATTTCTATGGCCTTACCGTTCAGAACTAATCCTTTTTCGGCATTGTATTCCACGTGGCGCACCCCGAACGTAGTGGTGACCGTGTCGGCCGGTTCTCCGTTGGCCGGTACGAGGCAACATACCATCCGGTAGAGGTTCGGTGTTTCAGGACTCCAGAGCTTGGCGTTTTCAAAAGGAAATTGCAGTTTGATTTTGCTTGTCCGGTTCGCTTCAAGGGTGACGCTTTCTTTTTGTGTGAGAACGGTGTGGCCGTCCAAGTCTGTGACCGTGCAAAGCAGTGTGGCCGGGAGGGCGTTATTGCGGTTGGCGAGCGTGGCTTTCACTTCCACCTGCGTCTTTTGGTTCACTTGTTCGGTGGTGATACCTATGCCCCACGGTTCAAAGTGTGCTTTAGGGGTACGGATAAGTTTCACGTTGCGGTAAATGCCGGAACCGGTGTACCAACGGCAGTTCTTCTGTCCCGAGTTGTCCACACGCACGGCAATGACATTCTTGCCTGCTTTGAGGTAAGGCGTGATGTCGTGGTAGAAAGATGAATAACCGTAGGGGCGTATGCCGAGATTATGTCCGTTGACGAATACTTCCGCGTTCATGTAAACCCCTTCGAAATAGAGGGTGGTTTCGGGATGTCGGCTATCCGGAGTAAAGTCGAATGTCTTGCGGTACCAACCGATGCCAGTGGGGTAATACCCTCCATCGTTACCGGCCGGATTGTCTGCTTCAGGACGGCCTTCGATACTCCAGTCATGGGGCAGGTCCAACGTGCGCCAATGGTTGTCGTCGAAGTCCGGATGCGAGGCTGCAGCGGTATCGCCTAAAAAGAATTTCCAATTCCTGTTAAAGTTTACTTCTCGGTTTGAACGTGTAGCGTTCGGAATGGCAAGCTCGTCTGCACGGGAGAAGTTGGCAGAAACCGGGAGGGCGTTTCCGATTCCGAATGCGAAAAAGAGGGCGGCCACCCACTTCAGTCGGCTACTCCGGTGTGTACGTAAGTTCGTTTTCATTTGAATCTGTATTTTTTTATGTGTTTTGATTGATTTGTTTGCAAAACTATATGAAAAGGAAGGTTACAGAGGAGTAAAAAACTGCCAGAAAGGGGGTAAAATCCTATTCTGGCAGTTTTTTACCCCCTTCCCGACTGTTTTTTGCCTGTTACGGTTTTATTTTTCTTTCTCTTGGTATTCGCGGGGTGTCAGTCCGAACTCTTCTTTAAAGCACTTGGTGAAATATTTGGGCGAAGAGAAGCCCGTGGCATAAGCGATTTCACTGATGTTCCGGTCGCGGCGTGAAAGCATCTCGCAGGCATACTTCAGCCTGATGTTCCGGATAAATTCCAAAGGTGTAAGCCCGGTCATGGCCTTCACTTTGCGGTGGAGGGTGGATTTGGACACATTCAAATGGCCGGACAGTTGTTCCAAATCGAATCCTTCTTCGGCCAAATGGGTGTGGATACAGTCTGCCATGTCCTGAAGGAACTGGGTGTCGTTGGAAGAATATTCCAGTTCGGCCAGACGGACGTGGTCTTCCATCCTGAAAGCCTGTTGGCGGTTCCGGTAGGTATGGAGCAGGTTGTCTATCCGGGCGGTTAGCACTTTCAACTCGAAAGGTTTGGCCAAATAACCGTCCGCTCCGGCTTCATAACAATCTACCCGGTCATCCGCGCCCTGTTTGGCTGTCAGCATGATAACGGGAATGTGGCTAGTTTCGAGTTGTGATTTAAGTTTCCTGCACAAGGCGAATCCGTCCATGCCCGGCATCATGACATCCGATACGATGAGGTCTACGGTGCTTGCCTTGAGTTGTTTCAGAGCCTCCAACCCGTTTTCTGCCGTGAGCACCCGGTACTTCGTGGCCAATATCTTCTCCATCATTTCCAACAGTTGCGTGTTGTCGTCCACAAGGAGGATGGAGGGACGGTCGTTTCCGGGTTCTCGGGCTTCGGGAGACGGCTCTTGCGGCATAGGGGAGAAAGCTTCTGGTGAAGTGAAGTCTTGTGTGGATGCTTCAGCATCTATCAGCTGTATTTCGAGGTTTTCTTTTGCGGAGACGGTGGGCGGAAGGTCCAGGGGAAGGGCCACGGTGAAACAACTTCCCTTTCCCGGTTCGCTTTTCAGTGTTAATCTGCCATGGTGCAAGGTGGTCAATTCCCGTGCCAATGCCAACCCTATGCCGTTCGATTGTCCGCTACGCCCGTTGCTTCCGGTGTAGAAGCGGTCGAATATCCTTTGTTGTTCTTTGTCCGGTATGCCGACACCCTCGTCTTGCACGGTGAATACCACGTCTTTTTCTGTTCCGTTTTGCCGGATTTCCACGATGAAATCGACATTTTTTCCACTTGGCGTGTATTTGACGGCATTGGAAAGCAAGTTGTAGAGTATCTTGTCTGTTTTGTCAAAATCCAGTGTGCCCCGGCATTCGCCTTCCGGAATTCGGAGGTTCAGCCGTACGCCTTTCTGTTCAGCCAAAGGCCAGAAATGGTGGGTACACAGTTGACGGGCGAAAGCGAAGATGTCGCCTTCTTCGGGGCGAAGTACCATCTTGCCGTTCTCGGTCTTACGGAAATCCAGGACTTGTTGCAGCAGGCGTTTCAGTCGGTAAATGTTGTGACGCAACACCGTGGTTTGGCGTTCCTCGGCCGGATATTGCCGTTCCCAGTAGTCACCTACGCAGGATATCACGCTGAGCGGCGTAAGCAAGTCGTGGGAGATGTTGGTGAAATAATTCAGTTTGGCTTGTGTCAGGGCTTCTTGGAGTTGTAACTGGTTGCGGCTGCGCAATCGTTGCAAGTAAAGTCTAAGGAGTACGTAAATGAGAAGCAAGGCTGCGGTTACGTAGGCCGCGTAAGCCCAAATGGTTTCGTACCAAGCCGGCAGTTGCGTGAGGCTGAGCAGCGTGACGGGAGCCTGCCATTGTCCGTTACGGTCTGTGGCTTTTACGACCAACCGGTAGTTTCCCTTGGGCAGTTTCTGATAGTAAGCCGTGTTTTCCCCTTCTTGCAGGTAGTTCCAATCGGTGTCGAGGCCTTCCAACCGGTAAGCATAGCGTACTTTTCCGCTTCGAGCATAATCTAAAGTAGAAAAACTGACGGAAAGGTTGGCCGCTTCAGGTTGCAAGGTAAGCGTGTTCCGGTCGGGCTGTCCGGACACGTACCGTCCGGAAGGATTGAACAGCATACTGCGCATACCACTTTTGAAGTCAGTCAGCATCACCGCACGTGAAAGAGCCTTAGGGGCGGATGAAGGAGGGGGAGTGACTGATACGAAACCGCCGCGTCCTCCGGCGTAGAGTGTACCGTCGGCCGAAAGGAATGCAGCTTGGTCGCGGAAGATAGGAGTGGACATATTGCCGTCCGAGGAAGTGTATTGTTGCAGGTTGTGGCGCTGTGTGTCGTAGTGGATGAAACGATTGTGGGAGACGAGCCAAAGGTGGTGGTTCCGCCATAACAGATTCAATATCGTCATGCCTTGCGTGTCGAAACAGTCGCTGAAATCTTGGAAAACCGAATCCTCCGGTTGACCGTACAGGATGCGCCCCATACTGGTGGCTATCCAAAAGCCGCCCGAGTCATCAGGACAGAGAAAGCGCACCTCCTCGTCCTCGTGGTTCTGAAAGGCAAGGGGGTGCGGAATACATGCCATACGTTTCCCTTTCACCTTTATTATATATAGACGTCGGGAAGTGGAGGCCCAGACGGACACAGCGTCTCTATGGGCAAAGGCGGTAAAGTGCAGGCTGTCGGGTGTGGAGAGCAGGGACGTGCCGTCGGCAGGCTGGCAGAGCATACGCCCTCCGCTACGCAACCAAAGTTTGCCGTCCGATGTTTCTTCCATCTGGTTGGCGGGAACATAATCACCGGAAGCGTCGGACAACCGGATGCGGCGGTTTACCTTAAATGTTCCTTGTTCGTATGTCAACAGGTACACTTGGTTGCGGTGGGGAGCTGCTACCCATAAGCCGCCGCTGACAGGACTGGATGCCGTGACGCGGGCATCTACCGTCAGGTTCTGGATTTCGGGGGTAGCGAAAACGGTTTTTCCGTGTTGCGGCCCATGGAGGCAGAGACCGAAGCGGTCTTGGATGAACCAGAAGCGCCCCTGGGTGTCGCGGTTCAAAGTGAGCAGATTGGGCATCCAGTCCAAGGTCTTGCGCAGGTCGTCCAACGGGTAGCTCCTTATGGTTTCCGTATGAAACGTGAGCAACGTGCCCCGGTCGTAAGAACTGAGCCACAGGTTGCCATCATGGTCTTTCAGGATTTTGGTGTACATTTTGCCCGTGTCTATGTATTTGGGTAAAGCCACGGGGATCAACTTGCCGGTACGGTCGTCATACTGGAATGCGTACAGGTTGTTATAGGACAAGGCCCAAATGTAACCGAACGTGTCGTCTTGGCTTGTACTGAAGAATTTGCTGTCTGCCACTTTCCCTCGTGGTGACTGTATGTCCTGACGGATATATTCCACATGTCTCAAGGTTTCATCGGTCAGGAGTTGCCACAGTCCTTCTCCCCATGTGGTGAGCCAGTACCGCCCGTCCCTGTCTTGGAAAAGCGTGAAAGGAGAGTTGGTTTGTCCCACAGGCGGCAGGTGGCGTAGTTCTTGTGTACTGTCCGTATAGACGAAAATCCCATTCGACGTGCATATCCATAGGCGTTCTTTTCCTTTTTCATAAAAGAAAGAGTTGATGTAAGACGGTTTGCCGTTTGGGGAAGGTAGTTTGATGGAGGTATATTCATGGTATGGGAAACGGGACTCCAATAGCCGGTCGTTTAAGGCTATCCATATACGGCTTTTCCCGTCGGAACAAAGAGAGCGGATGTAGGCGGTCTGTAATGGGGCTTCTCCCGGTGTGGTAATCCGGTAAGTCCGTTTGTCGACGAGGTTCAGTCCTTTTCTCGTTCCAACCCAAAGGTATGCACTGTCTTCCGCAATGCAGGTGATGTGGTTGTGGGTAAGCCGGCCCGGATGTCGGTAGTCTGTTTGGAACGTTTGCAGGCGGTAACCGTCGTAGCGCGACAAGCCGTTCGTTGTGCCAATCCAAACAAAACCGTCTTCATCCTGATAGAGTTCCGTCATTTCGTTGGATGGCAGTTCTCCGGCGAACGGGAAATCCGCCGACCAGATGGCTTGTGCCGGAACTCTCAGGGAAAGTCCTAACCAAAACAGTAACAGGTAGAAAGTATTTTTCATTCGCATCCCATCCGAAGTATGATGGACAAAGGTAGTGAAAAAATAGGCTTATTCGTCAGATTTTTATAAAATCCTCAACTTTTCCGTCTTTGGCTCTCATTTTTACCAGTAAAAAGTGTAATTTTGCAACTATAAGTATATTTGCCGATAATTATAAGCTAAGAAGATTTTATAATATACCTTCCTTAAAAAGTATAGAATGAATGATGTTTTTGACAGGTCTAAGCATGTGTATAAATCGAATGCTTTTGAAGAAATAATAAAAGATACCATACGTTTTTTCAATGGTACGCCTGTTCATGAATTGCCACCTCCGGAAAATTTCATAGGTACAGGGGTGTATGCTCTATATTATATAGGGAAGAATCCTTATTATAAGATACTTTATGATTTAAACAGGTTGGAGTTTAAGCAACCGATTTATGTAGGTAAGGCCGTGCCGCAAGGTTGGAGGCAGGCAAGGACAGTTGGGAAATCTCAAAGTTCGCATGAACTTTACAGAAGGTTATGTGAGCACGCAAATAGTATCAACCAGGTGCATAATTTGGATTTGAAAGATTTCCATTGTCGTTTCATGATATTGGAAAATGCCGCTTGTGATATGATAGGAACTATTGAAGCGGCATTAATCCGTTGTTATACTCCGGTATGGAATAGCTCGATAGATGGGTTTGGCAATCATGATCCCGGAAAAGGACGATATAATCAGTCCAAATCAGATTGGGACGTATTGCATCCAGGACGGAGTTGGGCTTATAAGTGCCAAGGTAAGGCTTTGCCTTTGGTTGATGTAGAAAGGAAAGTCTGTAAGTATTTATCGGGAGAGTAATATGATTAATAGTTTGGAAATATTTTCAGGTGCTGGAGGTTTAGCAAAGGGTATTGAAATGGCGGGTGCTCGTCATCAGGCTTTTGTTGAGTGGAATGGAGATGCTTGTAAAACTTTAAGATGGAATTACTCACCTGATATTGTTTTTGAGACAGATATACGGGATTTTCAATTTTCTCAGTTCAGTAATATAGATGTTATTGCGGGAGGTCCTCCATGCCAACCTTTTTCTTTGGGTGGAAAGGCTTTGGGATACAAGGATGATAGGGACATGTTTCCATATGCAATTTCCGCTATTCGACAGTTAACGCCTAAAGTTTTTATTTTTGAGAATGTAAAGGGCTTGCTGAGGCAGTCATTTGCTCGATATTTTAGTTACATCATCCTGCAACTTACTTATCCTCATGTGGAGTTGAAAAACTTGGACTGGGAGAGAAATCTTTCATTGCTTGAACGTATTCATACAGAAGGTTCTTATAAAGAATTAAAGTATAATGTAATATTTAGGTTGCTAAATGCGGCAGACTACGGTGTCCCACAAAGGCGTGAACGTGTGGTTATTGTCGGCATCCGGAATGATTTAAATGTGGCTTGGAATTTTCCAGAAGGAACGCATTCGCAGGAAGCATTACTTTGGGATAAGTATGTAACTGGAAGTTATTGGGAGAGGCATAATCTCATCCCTCCTTTTGGGGAACAAAGACAACAGGCCTTGCAAAAGGAACGTTTATTGTCTCAATATGGAATGTTTCCACCGGTAAAGGCTCCTTGGCAGACTGTACGTGATGCTTTGCAGGGCTTGCCTGTTCCGCTTGAAGCAAGTGAATCGTACGATGAACATCTGTTAAGAACCGGTGCAAAAGAATATGCCGGGCATACCGGCAGTGATATTGATCAGCCGTCCAAAACCATAAAGGCTGGAGGGCATGGGGTACCGGGAGGGGAGAATATGATAAAGTATCCTGATGGGAAAGTACGTTATTATACCGTGCTTGAAGCGAAACGGATACAGACATTTCCTGATGATTATTCCATATCTGGTTCTTGGACGGAAGCGATGCGACAGATAGGTAATGCCGTACCTGTGAGGTTGGCCAATGTGATAGCAGAATCATTGTTCAAAAGCGTATTTGAGTGTTGAAATGCGTTTTGCATTTTTTTTGTATGAAAACAAATTGGGATGAAGAAATTTTTCTGCGGATGGCTCTTATGTAGTCTCTTGGTGGTGCAGGCAGTTGCACAGTCTTCTTTTCGTGTGACGGGCAAAGTGATAGACCGGACGAGCCGCCAACCGGTGGTAGGGGCTTTTGTGTTTCCTACTTCGATGGACACCTTGCGTGCGGTGACTGATACGGCCGGTGTGTTCGTATTACCTCACGTGCCGTCCGGTATTTTTTCATTCCGGGTGACGGCGGCCGGATATGTGCCGCAGGATACACCGGATTATATCGTTTCGGCAGTCACACCCGAAGTGAACGTTGAATTGGAGGAAGATGTCAAGTCGTTGCATACTTTGACTGTACGTCCTAAGTCGTATGGCAAGACAGCTGAGGCTCCGGTGAGCGTGCAGGTCATAGGGCTTCGCGAGATAGAGAAAAGCCCTGGAGCCAACCGGGACATTTCGCGTATCGTGCGCGGTTATCCGGGTGTGGCCTTCTCTCCGGTGGGATACCGTAACGATTTGATAGTGCGGGGCGGCGGTCCGTCGGAGAACCGTTTTTATATGGACGGTATAGAGATTCCGAACATCAACCATTTTGCCACGCAGGGAGCTACGGGAGGCCCGGTGAGCATCGTCAATGCCGATTTGGTGCGTGAGATTAAGTTTTATACGGGTTCGTTTCCGGCCGACCGTGCAGGAGCCTTGAGTTCCGTGCTCGATTTCCGTTTGCGCGAAGGCTCTTCGGAGCGTCAGACGTTCAAGGCTACTTTGGGAGCTTCCGAGGCCGCCTTGAGCGGGAGCGGCCATATCGGGGAAAAGACGACTTACCTGTTCTCCTTGCGCCAGTCTTATTTGCAATTACTTTTTAAAATGATAGGTTTGCCTTTCCTTCCGAACTATATCGACGGGCAGTTTAAGGTAAAGACCCGTTTGACGCCGTACGACGAACTGACGGTGATGGCATTGGCCGGAGTAGACCGGATGGAACTGAATACGGATTTGGCGGGAGAAGACGAAGGTTCGGATTATATTTTGAGCTATCTGCCCAAGATAGAGCAAGAGACTTTTACGGTAGGGGCTTCTTACCGACATTATGCCGGAAGGCATGTGCAGACGTACGTATTGAGCCACAATTACCTGAACGACAAGAATCTGAAATACCGGAATAATGACGAGGGTACTGAGGAGAATCTCACGCTTCGATTGCGTTCTACAGAGCAAAAGACCACGTTCCGTGCAGAGAATATGACGACGTTGCCGGGTGGTTGGACGTTGAAAGAGGGTGCGGAATTGAACTACATGGATTATACCGACCGTGAACGCCGTCTTTTGTCGGTCGGGGACTGGTCTGTCTACCGTACCCATTTGGGGCTTATCGCATACGGAGCCTCGTTCTCTGCGGCTTATACGGCTCCGGAAGAACGATGGAGTGCGTCGGTCGGGGTGCGGGCAGACGGCAATAATTATTCGTCGCGCATGTCCCGTCTGTGGGAACAGCTATCTCCGCGCGCTTCTTTCCGTTATGTTTTCTCACCCCATTGGTCGACGGCAGCTTCGGCAGGTTGGTATCACCAATTGCCGCCTTACACGGCGTTGGGCTATAAAGACGCGACAAACCGGTTGGTCAACCGGGATTTACGTTATATGAATGTGGCGCAGGCGGCTTGGGGCGGCGAATGGAAAGCCAATGACCGTTGGGCTGTATCGGTAGAAGGGTTCTATAAGTCTTATCACCGTGTGCCGCTTTCGTTGGCCGACGGGGTTCCGTTGACTTGCAAGGGTACGGATTATGGTGTGGTAGGCAACGAGGCATTGGTGTCTACGGCGCAAGGCCGTGCCTACGGAGTGGAAGCCTTGATGCGTTGGACTTTGCCCGACCGTCTGAACCTGACCGGTTCTTTTACTTGGTACCGTAGCGAATACCGTGCCGACCGTCATGCCGCTTATGTCCCTTCGGCTTGGGACAATCGAGTGATTCTGAACATGAGCGGTACGTATGATTTCCCACACCGTTGGAGCGTAGGATTACGGTTGAGTTGCATCGGCGGCTCTCCTTATACGCCGTACGATGAGATAGCCTCGTCCTACGTGACGTATTGGGATGCGAATGGGAAGTCAGCCTACGATTACAGCCGTTACAATGCAGAGCGGCTACCAGGTTATGCCCAACTGGATGTGCGGGTGGACAAAGAATTCTTTTTCAAACGTTGGCGCCTGGGATTGTATCTTGACTTACAGAATGTGACCGTTAGCAAACTACGTCAGCCGGATGTGTTTATGAGTACCGGCGTTGTGTCGAATCCCGAAGTGCCTTTGAAGGAGCAGCGTTATGTGATGCGGCGTATAGAACAAATAAGCGGGACACTGTTGCCCACGTTAGGGGTGACGGTGGAGTTTTAGGTTAGCAATCGTAAACAGCGTTATTGCAGTTGCAGCCATCACCTTTTCAGTAGTTGGTATTTTACGGCCTTTGACAGGCATCATTCTTACAACAAATATTGAAACCGTTTGATTGGTTGATATTTAGAAGCTTTTTCCATATACCATACTGTACATGTCAAAGCCGTCGGCCCAATAGTCCTTTTTGATTTCATGTAGGACAAATCCTTGTTTTTCGTAAAATTTATAAGCTGCTTGTGAGGTTCTCACCGTTATTCTTTGAATACCGGGAATGGTTTTCAGGATTTCAAGTCTATGGTTTAATAACTTTGTCCCTAATGACTTGCCTTGAAATTTCGGATGTATTATGTCCCAACTTATTTTCCCGACCGTTTTGTTTTCTGCAAAATTTATTCCACCACTTCCGATGACAGTTCCATTGACGAGTAGGACGTAATACCGTTCTATTTCTTTGTCCAAATATTTGTTTAAATCATCCGCTTCCTTTTCTGCGAAATAATCGGGCGTGTTCAACTTGATTAGATTCATGACGGCTTCTTTGTCTGTTGGTAGATATTCTCTAATTATAACTTTTCTATTTCGTTGGCATTCAATCCTGTGCATTGTACAATGATATTTGTGGGAATACCGTTGGATTTCATTTGGAGGGCTATCACTTTGGCTTTGTGCTGTTCTCCTTGCTCAAATCCTTGTTCCAAACCTTGTTCCAAACCTTGTTTTAGTCCTTGTTCCAGTCCTTGTTCCAATCCGCGTCTCAGACCTCGTTCCAAGGCTTTGTGCTCGGCTGTGGCAATAGTGTTTTGCCAGTCCCGATACACTTTCAGGCTTTCCTCGTAGCGGTCATATTCTTCTTTGGTGAATTTGGCGATTTCGGCAGCTTTGAACAGTTTGGTGAAGACGCGTTCTTGAAGTGCCGCAGGCTTCTCCATGAGGCGCGTCAGGTTGCGTAACACGAAGAGCCATTTGTCGAACATGTTGCTTAGCTCATTTTCCTGTTTGTTGAATTTCGGCATCTCGAGATAGATGAAAGTCAACTTGTCGTAGAACACTTCCTGAGTCTTCCTGTCCGTCAGTTGTACCTCGTGGTGGTAGTATGTGTCATGCTTGTGGTCGAAGGTGAAATTGAGTATGCCAATGACATAGACGGCCTTGAGTTGATAGTCCCAACTCCCTTTCTTTCCTTGTTCCTGTATGGGGAACGTGGAATAGTAGAGGCTTCTGTCCTTGAAGAACTGTTGTTCTCCACGTTGCATTTCCACTAAGATTTTTTCTTCCCTTTCGTTTTCGCAGTACACGTCGAATACGGCCCGCCGGTCTGCCTCACTGATTCCGAGATGTTCGGTGTTGAGGTAGGTGAGGGACTTTATTTTTTCTTTGCCATGCAGTAAACTGTTGATGAAACTGAGCAACAAGTCTTTGTTCATTTCTGTGCCGAACAGTTTCTTGAACCCGAAGTCGGTGTAAGGGTTCACGTAACGGTCTTCATTGAATATCTTCTTTCCCATGGTTGTATTCCGTGCTAAAGGGTCGGTGTGACGATGCAAAGGTAATCTTTTTTGCTATATGAAGCAATTCCAAAGAGGTATTTCTTTGGTACTGTTGGCAAGGTCAAATGCCGGAGGGCTTCTTTCCTTTTCTTTGGTGTTTGGGACTTCATTTAACTCTTTTTGCAGAGATACAGGTCTTGGAAATCGGAAGTCTCCAACGGCACGATCCTGTAACGGTTACCCTTTTCCGTATGCCGCCGTTTCACGTCTGCGGCCACGAGGGCGCGGCTGAACTCCTGCATCCCGATGCCCGTGAGCGTGCCCGGATGACGCTTGCGCAACAGGGCGATGAGCTCGGGGAGGGAAACGGACAGGGCCTCTTCACCCGGACGGGCGGCACGGAAGTGGCGGGCGAATGCTTCTTCCGCAGGGCAAGTGCGGTAGAAAGCCACGTTGGCACGTTGGATTTCCGCCTCTTCCCCCGCCGTGAACCAGTGACGCCCGCCGCCGAGAAGCATGCCCTTCAGTTGGGCGTAGGTTTGGGCATGGTCGATGCCCGTGCTGTCGATGGGGCGCTCCACCTCCACGCAGAGAAAGCGGCGGCTGCCAGAAGGGTCGGAAAGCAGTTCGTGGCTGTTGGACGTAGCGATGAAGGAGGCGATGCGCGGCAGGCGGTCGAAATAATCACGGAAGGGATGGTGGTCGGGCAGGCGGTCGGAGGACATGAAGCGCGACACGTCCCGGTCCCAACACGGGATGCCCGCCTCGTGGGCGGCGAGGCAGAGGGAATTGAGTTCTCGTGCCGTGAGGGGGAGGAAGGCGGCCGCGCCCTGTCCCTTGGGGCGGAACTCCGCCTGCCCCGTCAGCAGGTTGTGGCGCAGGTCGTAACGCGCCTCCGCGAAAGCGGCCAGCCGGTGGTCAAGGGTGGCAGCCGTGCGGTCTTTCGTGTCGCGGGCTTCCGCTTTCCTTTTTAATAAATCGCTCCCACTCGGCAAAGCCAAGCGGGCTTGCCTCTGCGCCCGCTTACTCGCGATTTTCTCCACCCACCGGCGTACCGCCCTCTTTACGATCTGTTTCAGTTCCATGTGCTTCGGTTTTTACGGCAAAGTTAGAGGTACGCACGGCGAAGGCTGCACGTTTGTGCACATTTCCGCACGGTTCCGCAGGTTTGCGCACGTTCCTGCGCTTCTCCGTGCCTTCTTCCCTCCATGCCTTTTCCCGAAAATGGACTTCATCTTTCAGGATACCACGTAACCCTTTCAAAGCAATACGGATACATCCTGAACTTCCAATCCTTCATCTTTCAGCCCATGTCAGGCGCAAGACGGGCCGAGTGCCGCTTTCCGTTTGGCGCACATCCGAAAATCATTCGGCTGAGATTGAAAAATCACTCGCCTGAGATTGATTTTCCGTTTGGCGCACAACGGTAGCCGCCCATTACCTGAAAGTGGGCTGAAAGATGGCACTTCCATCCTTCAGGATACCAATATGCTTTAAACGAAAGGTTTACAGCATATCCTGAAAGATGGAAGATGTTTTTGTGAAACTCCTGTGTAAGGTGGGTTATTTAAGGAGTTCCAATGCTTTTTTCACGAACGGATTCTCTTCGTACATGACGGCGAAGTATTCCGACATGTCCCAGATGTCCCGTGCAATCAAGGCTTTCATCTGAAGTTTCAGTTCCGGTAATGTCTTTTGAAGTTCTTCCTCGTCTTTGGGCTTCACGCCGGCTTTTTCACCTTCCGCGAGCACCAGGTCGATGAGTTCTTGGGGTGTTTCAAAACCGGTTTTGAATTTGTCGAATGAAGCGTATTCGCGCCCGATCTTTTTACGGTATTTATCAATAAACTTGAGGTCGGCGTTGACGATGGCACCTTTGGCCGTCAGTTCGCGATGGAACTTGGTGTATCGTGTCGTATCCAACGGTATGAAATAGTCCGGCATGATGCCTCCTCCTCCATAGACGGTACGGCCTTTGCGCAAAGTCTTATATTTTAAGGAGTCGGGGAAGTGGATGCTGTCTGCGTTGGTCAGTTCGCCATGGTTGTAACGTTCGATGACATCCATGTTATATTTCATCTTATCCCCCATGGTGTAGGGCTTTTGGATGCAGCGTCCGCTCGGGGTATAATAACGTGCCACGGTCAGTCGGATCATAGAGCCGTCGGGCAAGACGAAAGGTTTTTGTACCAGACCTTTGCCAAACGTGCGGCGACCCACCACCAAGCCGCGGTCTTGGTCTTGGATGGCTCCCGTGACGATTTCGGAGGCCGAGGCTGAATATTCATCCACCAATACGACGATTCTTCCCTCGCGGAACAATCCCGGGCCTTGGGCGCGGAATTCGTTATAGGGAGTGCGCAATCCTTTGGTGTAGACAATCAAATCGTTCTTGGGCAGGAACTCACTGGCAATGCCCGTTGCGGCATCCATGTATCCGCCGCCGTTCTGCTGCAAGTCCAGTATCAAGTCCTTCATGCCTTGGTCTTGCAAGTCCTTGATGGATTTCTTCACTTCATCGTGGCTCGTGCTACCGAAACTGGACAGGCGGATGAGTCCCACGGTGGGGGTTACCATGAAGGCCGCGTCTACGGTAGATACAGGAATCTTGTCTCGCGTGACGATAAATTCCAACCGGTCTTTGATACCGTTCCGCACCACACCCAATTTTACTTTTGTGTCTCTCGGGCCGCGCAACCTGCGCATGATTTCCTCACGGCTCATCTTCACACCGGCAATGGCCGTGTCGTTCACGCTGACGATACGGTCGCCGGCCAGGATGCCCACCTTTTCCGACGGTCCCTTGGCCACGGGCTGAATGACGACGAGCGTGTCTTCCAGCATGTTGAATTGTACGCCGATACCGTCGAAATTACCTTGCAAGGGTTCGTTCATTTTCTTGGTCTCCTCGGCGTTGGTATAAGAGGAGTGCGGGTCCAGTTTGGAGAGCATCCCGTTGATGGCGTCCTCCGTCAGTTTCACTTCGTCCACACTGTCCACATACAGGCTGCTGATGGCCAATTGGGCCATGGAGAGTTTACGCATGGACTGTTCCATTTCCGACATGTTCCCTTTCCGTTGTGCCGGGGCCGTCCACGGAAGGCAGAAGAGCAAGGCTGCCCAAAGAGTCTTTTTCATGATGTTTGTGCTGAGTTGTTGTTTATTCGTATTCCAGCCCTTCCGGGATATAAGGCGAGATGTCCTTCCCGAAGTGCATAAGTTCCTTCACCATCGTGGAACTGATGAACGCCCATTCCGGTTCTGTGAACAAGATAATAGTCTCCACGCCTGTCAACCGGCGGTTCAGGTCGGCTATGTTCATTTCATATTCATAATCCTTGATGGAGCGTATGCCGCGCAGGATGAAGCGGGCGTGATGGCGGGCTGCGAAATCTACGGTCAGGTCCGAGTAGCCCTCCACCTGGATGCGTTCGTCCCCGGCAAAAAGTTTACGCAGGGCGGCAATGCGCTTTTCCGTACTTTGTTCCATGCGCTTGTATTCATTGATGCCCACGCCGATAATGATGCGGTCGAAGAGCGTAAGCCCCCGTCGTAGCAGAGATTCGTGTCCTTTGGTAAAAGGGTCGAAACTACCGGGGAATATGGCTATTTTTTCCATTGATGAATCTTTATATAGCGGTTTCTGCGGTTTCGTCTTCTTCCGCACGGTCTTCCTCGATGACCAAGTTGTTGATAATGAAGTTCTGTCGTTCCATGGTGTTCTTGCCCATGTAATATTCCAATAGCTCTTTCACTTGGTCGCTCTTATGCAACGACACTTGTTCCAGACGGATGTCCGGGCCGATGAAGTGCTTGAACTCGTCGGGAGAGATTTCCCCAAGCCCTTTGAAACGGGTGATTTCCGGGTCGGGACCTAAGGCTTCGATGGCTGCCACGCGCTCCTCGTCGGAATAACAATAGCGGGTGATGAAGTCCGATTTGGCAGCCTTGGCTTCTTCTTCCAGTTCCTTCAACTTTTGCTTGCCGATTTTGTTTTTGCGGTTGCGCACGCGGAAAAGGGGTGTCTGGAGAATATACACGTGTCCTTTCTTAATAAGTTCGGGGAAGAACTGTAGAAAGAAAGTAATCATCAACAGGCGGATGTGCATGCCGTCCACGTCGGCATCGGTAGCCACGATGACTTTGTTGTAGCGTAGCCCGTCTAGTCCGTCTTCGATGTTCAGGGCGGCTTGCAGGAGGTTGAACTCCTCGTTTTCGTACACCACTTTCTTTGTGAGACCGAAACAGTTCAACGGCTTGCCTCGCAGGCTGAACACCGCTTGGGTCGTCACGTCGCGGCTCTTGGTGATACTGCCGCTAGCCGAGTCGCCTTCGGTGATGAAGATGCTGCTATCCTCCTTCAGGTCGCCTTTGGCATCGTTCAGGTGGATGCGGCAGTCGCGCAGTTTGCGGTTGTGCAAGTTGGCCTTCTTGGCTCGTTCGCGTGCCAGCTTTGTCACGCCGGCGATGGCTTTGCGTTCCTTTTCGTTTTCGGTGATTTTTTGTATGATGATGTCGGCGATGTCCGTATTCTTGTGCAGGTAGTTGTCCACCTGTTCTTTGACGAAGTCGCCCACGAACTTGTCTATGCTGATTCCGCCGTCGGGTATGGTGGTCAGTGACCCTAATTTGATTTTCGTCTGGCTTTCGAAGAGCGGTTCTTCGATGTTGACGGCGATGGCCGCCACCAGTCCGTTACGGATGTCTCCGTAATCGAAGTTCTTGCCTGAGAAATCTTTGATGGTCTCGGCAATGTGTTTTTTGAAGGCACTTTGGTGCGTGCCGCCTTGGGTCGTATGCTGTCCGTTGACGAACGAATAATATTCCTCTCCGTATTGTCCCGTGTGGGTAAAGGCTATTTCTATGTCTTCCCCTTTCAAGTGGATGATAGGATAAAGCCCGTCGTTGGTCATATTATCGTTCAACAGGTCTACCAGACCGTTGCGGGAATGGATGCGGCGGCCGTTGAACATGATGGTCAGTCCCGTGTTCAGGTATGTGTAGTTGCGCAGCATCGTTTCAATGAATTCGGTGCGGAACGTGTAGTTCTTGAACAAAGCACAGTCAGGTTCGAAATAGATGAAAGTTCCGTTTTCGTCGGCTGTCGGTTCCGTCGATTCGCCGGTCAGGATTCCGCGTTCGAAAGTGGCCCGGCGCATTTCGCCGTCGCGATGGCTTCGCACTTCGAAGTGCGAGCTGAGCGCGTTGACCGCTTTCACACCCACTCCGTTCAGTCCCACGCTCTTCTTGAATGCCTTGGAATCGTATTTGCCGCCCGTGTTGAGCATGCTCACCGCTTCGATGAGTTTGCCCAAAGGGATACCGCGGCCATAGTCGCGTACGCTGACCCGCAAGTTGTCCTCTACGGTGATTTCTATCCGTCGGCCGGCATTCATTTTAAACTCGTCGATGCTGTTGTCTATCACTTCTTTCAAAAGCACGTAGATACCGTCTTCGGCATGAGAACCGTCGCCCAGTTTTCCGATGTACATGCCCGGACGGGTACGGATATGTTCCATGTCCGACAAGTGGCGGATATGGTCTTCGGTGTATTCGGTAAGTATCGGTGCTTCGTTTGGTTTCTCTTCTTCTGCCATAGTGTGTTTCTATTTAAGTGACTTCTGGTAGCAACGTCTGTGTTTATGTACTTCTGCGTCTAAGTAAGCCCATTGCCCTTGGCTTTTTTCGTTGGTCTCCAGTTGCGGATGCGTTTCGCCGAACTTAAAGCCCATCTGTTGGCAAATGGGGATGAGGTCGGCGAAGAGCATGGCATTGACCCCTTTGTTCTGATATTCCGGAAGGACGGCCACAAGCAACAAATCTATGATATCCGAATGCTTGAAGAACAGGGCCTTGACCAAATGATACCAACCGAAAGGGAACAGGCGGCTCTTGGCTTTCTGCAAAGCGTGCGAGAGGGAAGGCATACCCACCCCCATGGCTATGATGCGTCCTTCGGCGTCTTCCACGAGCGTGACGAGCCGCATGTCTACGAGCGGAAGGTAAGTGTTGACGTATTGGGCAACCTGTCGCTCGTTCATCTCGGAATAACCGTACAACGGGGCGTATGCTTTGTTGACTACATCGAATATTTTCGGCCCCCATCCGCCTTTACGTATTTCTTTGGCGCTTTTGAATTTGCGTACACGCAGGTTATAGCGTTTGGCACTCATCTCCGCCACGCGGAAATATTTGTCCATGTGCGCCTGATGGTCTTGGTCGGGTACGCGTATCTTGCGCTCCACCCAGTCCACCTCTTTGGTATAACCAAGGCGGTCCATGTGAATTGGATAATAAGGATAGTTGTATGTTGTGGACATCGTGCTCAACTGGTCATAGCCGCCGGTGAGCATGCCTTCCGGATCCATGTCCGTAAACCCTAAAGGCCCTACTATCTTGTCGCATCCGCGGGCACGTCCCCAAGCTTCCACCGTGTCCATCAGGGCACGGCTCACTTCCGGGTCGTCCGTGAAGTCGATCCAACCGAAGCGGGCGTTGTTCGTGCCCCATGTCTGATTGGCCTTATGGTTGATGATGGCAGCCACGCGCCCCACGATTTTTCCTTCGCGTAGAGCCAGAAAATAATCCACGTCGCAGAAATCGAAGGCTGCGTTTTTCTGCGGGTTGAACGTGTCGAGCGTGTCCTCCAAAAAGTCGGGCACGGCATACGGACAGTCCTTGTACAGTTCGTAGTTGAAACGTATGAACGCTTTCAACTCTCGGCGAGTCGATATTTTTTTAATGGTTACAGCAGACATGTCATATATGTAAAATGGTCAATAAATTGCGGCAATGCGCAAACGTGCAAATATAGCCTTTTTTTTATTAACAGTTGAGTAAAATGCTTCGCTTTTCGCTTATCCTCCCTTTTTTTTAAGAAAAAGTTAAAAAAGATTGTTAGCTTCTTGTATTTATCTTATATTTGTGAACTTAATCCAAGTTGAATCATAAAAATATAGACTGATGGGAAAGATAAGATGTATGCTCGCGGTTATGGCTATGGCCATAGGTACGGGAGTGGCTTATGCCGGAGAAGGAAACAGTGAGAAAGATTATCGTCCGTATCCGCACATGTTCTTCGGGTTGAACGGGGGCGCGCAAGTGTCTTTTACTCATTATGATTTCAGCAAGTTGATCACACCGAGTTACGGCGTTTCGTTCGGTGCTTATTTCAATCCGGTCGTTGGAGCGCGTTTGCATGTGAGCGGTTACGAGAACAAGGGGGGTATCAAATCTTTGAATGAAACTTACGATTTCAATACGGTGACGGGTAGTGCGGACTTGCTGTTGAACGTGACCAACATGTTCCGTAGCGATAAAGATCGTGTCTTTAATCTTATTCTTCTTGGAGGTGTAGGATTGGCAGGCGCATGGGACAATGACGATTTCCACGCGTTGGCAGCCAAAGCAGCCGAGAACTATCCGATGGCATGGCAGGATCGTAGGCTTTCGCATAATGTGCGGTTGGGAATGCAGCTCGATTTCAATATCGCCAAACATTTCGGACTGAATCTGGAATTGGCCGCTAATAACAGATCCGATCGTATCAATTCTAAAACGACCGACCGAAATGACTGGGCTGCCACAGCTTCTTTAGGTCTGATTTTCAAGTTCGGGCAGAAGAAGGCCGAAAAGATGGCGGAAGAGCCGGTTCTGGTGGCAGAGGAATGGGCTACGCGTACGGATACCGTTTGGTATGACGACATCACGTATAGGGACGTGCCCGAAAAAGTCACTTACGAGGACAATATTTACTATAAAATCCGTTTGAGCGAACCGGATCCGGCTTCAAAGATTCAGAAGATAGCCGATTTTGTCAAGGCGCATAAGAATTGCAGCGTGCGAGTAACCGCTTATGCAGATAAAGCCACGGGAACACCGGAGTTGAATATGCAATATTCCAAGGAACGGGCGGAGAAAGTCGTTGCGGCGTTAGTGAAGGCCGGTGTGAGTCGCTCTGTCATTACTTCCGAATACAAGGGCGACACCGTGCAACCGTTTGCCGAGAACGACAAGAACCGTGTAGCTATCGTAAAAGTCACGGGTGAGGGCGTGAAGAAGGAACAAGTGAAGACGAAGAAATACAGATTGGAAGAGACCCGTTACAGGTTAAAGTAACAGAGCAATTTTTTTCATAAGGAAGGGGTCGGCTGTGAAGCCGGCCTTTTTTATTGGGGTTCCGCTTTCCGGCACCGGAGCAGCACATGCCGTCCGTCGGACAACGTCGTGGCGAAGAGGTAAGCGTTGCCTCCCTCTTTCAGTTTGAGGCGTTTGCGGAGTCCGGCTACGGTGTCCGGAAAGTTGCGGACGGTCAGATTGGCTTGTCCGAGGCCGTTTAAAAGTCCTTTCAGTTCCTTTTTGCCGAATCCGCAGCAATCCTCTATGGCAAACGCCCGCCCGGGAAAATCCTTGCAGGAATGGTCTGAGGTGTATAAATGGGAATTGGGATGCAGTTTCCGCAGGCCGTAACGTGTGGCCAGGCTGCGGAATCCGCCGCACTTCATCACGGAAGCATTCGGTTCGTAGAGAAATCGGCCCGGCGTGTCCGAATAAGTGCATGCGGCCTCCTCCTCTTCAGTCAAGGTGAACGTGAAGGTGGGGTCTTCCGTGCCGAGGTTGACGCAATGGCACGCCGTCTTTTCCGGTTTTTGCCGTGTCATGACCAACAGCAGTTCCTTGCATTCCCCTTGTACGCTGACGGCGTGGACTTCGGCCACGTGTGCCAAGGTGCGCAGGGCCGTCCGGATGTCCAACATGGGGGAGAGCTTGATGAGGCTGAAAGCCGCCTTGCGGCGGATGGCTTCCTGGAGGATGGATAAATCCGGCTCGCAGTCTTCTATGGCCACCGTCTTGCGCCCGACGGTGTCGCGCCGTGCCGGGTCGACGAAGCAACAAGTGGCGTCGGGCCATTCGTCCGGCGAAAGGGAAGAGTCGGTTTCCCGGATTTCCGCTTGTGCCAATCCCAATGTTTTGAAGTTATGTGCCGCGATACGGCACAATTCCGGTTGGCGTTCCATATAGACAGCCCGGTCGAACAGTGGAGCCAGAAAGCTGAAATCGATGCCGAAACCTCCGGTCAGGTCCATCAGGGTATGGGGAGCTTCCGTGCTGTCGTTGTCCAACAAGCGTTTTACGAGGGCTTGTTTGTACCTTGCCGTCTGTTCCGAAGAACATTGCTCCATCGGGAGACGGGGCGGATACTGTATCCCGTCTCGTTCCGCCCATGAGGGGAGTTTGCGTCTTGCCGTCTGCCAACCCTCGATTTGTTGCAAGGCCATGCGCAGGTCTACGTTCTCCGGGGCCGGTTTCAGGGCCAGTCGGCGTACGTCCTCCTCCCGATGTGTCCGGATGAAGTCTTGTGTCTTTTCGTCCAGCATGTGTTTTACGGGATGGGTTTATAATGCGCTTTGGCTTCGGCGCGCGTGATGAAATTGAAATGCCACCATTCCGTGCGCAGGGCTTTGAACCCGGCTTGGCGCATGACCCGGCGCAGCAGTTCGCGGTTGCTCCGGGCTTCCGGCGTGAGTTTGCCCTGCTTTACCATTTCCGCCTCGTTGTCGATATGGGCCAATTTTTGCCTAAGTAATCTATTTTCGTGCCCATGGACAGCGTGTCGCCTTTCGCGTCGCAGAGCGTGAGGTCCACGGCCATACCGTAATTATGCAATCCCCCGCCGTTTTTGGGATTGCTCACGTAGATATTCTTCGGTGTTCCGGCCACTACGTTCCACATTTTTTGCTGGATGTGCATCGGGCGGGCGGCATCGTACACCTTCAGGCTCAGTTCCGGGTGGGAGGTCTTCAGGATTTTTTGGGCCTTGGCCAGGGCGCGTGCGGCTTTCGGGTGCAGGTAAGCTTCATGCAGGTCGGTGTAAAGCACCCGTCCCGTGAAGTTGTCCGCCCGTGCGTACATCAGGCTCACGCGTATCGTGCTGTCCATGCTGCGGACATCCACGAAGCCCGCCCGTTCCATGGCTTGAGCCGTCCGTCCCGGAGTTTGGGCGCAGGCGGCACTTCCGGCTAAAAAGCATGCTAAAAGGATATATGGAGTGAACGTCATATTTATGGGGTTGTCATTTTGCACGTCGAAGTTATGAAAATAGTGTAATTTATTGGAATTGAACATAGGTCAATCGCTCTTGAGGGAAGAAGTAATTTATACTGAATAGATGGGGTTACTGTTTTGTTTTAATTTAACTATTTCGATGAATGAAGCCAATGTTTCAATTTCAGGTTGGAACTCTTTGTCAAATGCAGTTCGGTAAGAGGCCGGGACAACAAGTTTAAGGTGTTCGTGCTTCATTTCCCGAAGCTGATTCTTGGAAATGCCTTGTTGCAGGGTGAACAAATACTTGGTTTCGATGCGGTCTGCCTCGTTCAGGACTTGTCGCCAACGGTCTTTGCAGGTTGTTTTTGCTCCAAGAAAAACCAGTTTGTTAGCAGGAAACAGCATGTTATTGTAAGCTTCTCCGTTGGGAAACAGGAAATCAGGCTTTTTATTGTCTTCCGTCACGGCTTGTTCTTCGTATTCCAATTGTGCCGCCGTGAATATGGTTGCAAGGTGATGTTCCAAGGATTTGCCTGCACGGGATTTGCGACGGTTGAGAATGATATTTGAGAATTTGACCAATTCTTGACAGTTAGGAAAAGGCACACTGTAAATAGGTGCATAAACTTTCTCCTCGAAACTGCGGAATAGACTGTACTCCGTATCAATCCATTTTAGTAATTGTTCATCGGGAGACTTGCAAATATGAACGTCCGTGATATGATGGGCTTTATTATATATGTCTCTGGCGAATTGAGCCATTTGTCGGGTTTCTGGAAAATCGGCGTATAAGTCAACAAACTTTTGGATGCCGATTTCCAATTGCTTTTCCGGTGTACTTGCTTGTGTAACATCAATCAATTGATTTGTTTTTTCCGGAGAAAGGTTGAAATAGGCAAAGAAATCGTCAATGTCCTGATCTGTCTGCAAGATGAAACCATAATAATGCTCCTCGCTCTGTTGGGCAATAATGAGCAAATCGCCTACATTGTCTTCCTCAAAAAAAGGAAAGCCCTTCCCGAAACGGGTTATTCGGTATTCATTACGTGTTCCTTGCCCATAATAGATAAAACGACTGTCGGTTGTAAAGTCATCTTGCCATTTGACCTTTACCATCTTGTCTTTGTTTTCACCTTTCACTCCCGGAGTGTCGAACAAAAGTGCTGCTGCGCATTTGGGTATGTAGAAGCCTGCCTGATGTGAACCGTTCTTCCCGGTATCATTAGCTGTAATGAAACGGCAAAATGCATATTTGGCATTTTGTACTTTAACTATAGCGCTATTTAGAATTTCACCCATAACAATCAATCATTTAACATGGTTTTTACTAATTGTTCTGAAACGGCTGTTATAAGAGGTACCACGACAGAATTCCCGCATTGCCTGTAAGCTTGTAAATCAGATACTTGGTTAAGGCGATATTCATCGGGATATCCCATTAGTCGGGCACATTCACGAGGAGACAATCTACGAGGATTCTTTCCTCCTGTTTGTGGAATAAGGATTTCGGAACCGTCCTTATAGTAACGAGCACTTAACGTACGGGAAATACCATTCAGGTCCACCATTCCGAAACCAAACCCATTTCCTTTGGCGCGGTGCTTTTCTGCATAGTTTTGCAGATAGCTCCAAAGTTTGTCACTCAACGTGTATTTTTCGTCAATATCAGGGTCAAGTATTTCTTTGATACTCCGAGTTGATTGTTTCTGCTCGGGAAAGACGAATTGCTCTTTTCCATGAAAGACATCTTGGTCGAAACCTACTATCATGATACGTTCCCGATGTTGTGGCACATAGGTTTGTCCGTCCATGACAAGATAGTGGAGCGAATAACGCAACTCCTCCAATGTGCCTTTGATTACCTTGAATGTGTTGCCTTTGTCATGCGACACCAGGTTTTTTACATTCTCCAAAAAGAACGCTTTGGGACGGTGACGACTGATGATGTCTGCCACGTCAAAAAACAACGTGCCTTGCGTTTTATCCTTGAACCCCGTTTCCCGTCCGAGACTTTTTTTCTTCGAAACTCCGGCAATAGAAAATGGTTGACACGGAAAACCGGCACATAGCACATCAAAATTTCGAGGAATATAGTTTTTGGTCATTTCTTTCGTAATGTCACCGAAAGGCATTTCTCCAAAGTTTGCCAAGTAAGTCTTTTGAGCATACTTGTTCCATTCTGAAGAGAATACACACTTGCCACCTTGCGCCTGCATGGCCAAACGGAAACCTCCCATTCCGGCGAATAGGTCGATGAAAGTGAATTTTGGTTCTTTAGGGTCGGGAAACGGCACGTTGAAGAAATCCGAGAACAGACTGTGTGCGGTAGGGGCTTCTGCGACTTTAGTCACATATTCATCTGTTATTTCTTCTTCCTTGCTCTCTTTTTTCTGTTCCAAAAACTCACGGATGGCGTATATCACTTCCCACTTGCTTTCTTCGCCTTCAATGCGACCGTTGTTATGCAGATAATGGCTGAGTACAGCCAATTGATTTTCCCAACTGGTCTCTCCGTACACTTTAATATTGTTTCGCTCGTCAATTTCCTCGGGGAAGTCGGTGAACTTAATATCTTGTATGACTGTTTTTTTTGCGATCATTCAATTTGTGAATTAATTGATGAGGACAAAAGTACTGCTTTTTATCGAAAACAGCGAATGACAAGTTTTTGAAGATTCTGCATTTTATTCCTTTTTGTAGCGTTTGGTGCTGGGGATAAAGGTTTTCATCAGTGACGTTTTTTCAATCTATGGGGTAAACTATTGGGTTGTCCTCCATGGTTTCTTTCCTCATTTCACTTTTTGTGGTAAATTTGTACTGCAAAGATACGGATTATGCCTTAATCATGGGGCGAATCAACAGGGTTTTTGCTTGCTTTTTGTCAATTTTATCCTTTTCGTTTTATGGTTTCCGGAAGCCATGACGGTTTGCGAAACGGTTCGTTTTTCACATTTCTTCCATTCTTTTGCTTCTATTGCGCATTTCCGGTTTTTGGTCTCAGCCGAATGGAAAATCGTTTGACTGAAAGAGATTTTTCGTTTGGCGCAGATTGGTGGGGAGTTGTCGGTATTTTGTGCCGGAAATGCCCGTCCGGCAGCGGATGGAAGGGCTTTAAATACCTTGTAAACCTCTATTTGACGAGAAAAACCGTGCCTGAATGGAGTGGCAGAAAGAAAGGAAAATGTTTGCAAAGATGACGCGCCCGGGAGTTTCTTCCGCATGGTGTGGGGAAGCGGGAAACGAAATGGCTGCCGAAAAGGGAAACGGCTTTCTTTCCGGATTTCCCTGACGGCGCGAGAATCGCTTGAAATCTTCTACGACGGATTTTCCCCGGAATACGCGCCGCATTTCAGATGAAAATGACAAAATGTCATCCGCCCCGTGAGGAGGTTCACGGGGCGGGATGGACAAGGTTTATAACTGCGCGAGGATGTCTTCGGCAATCTGTTCCACCGTCAGGTGGTTGTCGCGGAGGAATGCCGCCACGTCGAAGCGGTCTACGAACTCCTTGCGGGCACCGAAGTTGAGCACCTTCATGGGGCTTGTGCCGTAGTAGCGGGCGATTTTCTCGCCGAAGCCACCGTCCAGTACGCCGTCTTCCAACGTGGCTACAAGGACATGGTCGGCTTTCAGTGCATCTAATAAAGTGGCATCCGTTCCGGTGATATAGCGTGGGTTGATGAGGGTGGCTTCAATGCCGGCTCTTTCTTTCAGGATCTGTGAGGCGGATTCGCCTAACGGGAAGAAAGAACCCAAGGCGAGCAGGGCTACTTTTGTTCCTTTCCTTACGACCTCATAACGGTTCAGTTGTCCGTAGTCCGTATCGATTTTGCGGTTTGCGTGGATGACTCCGTTGGCTGGCACGCGGATGGCTACGGGATGCTCATTCTGATGCAGGCTCCACTCCAACATGGCGAAATACTCTTCCTTGCAGGTCGGGGCGAGATAAATCATGTTAGGGATGTTGCTGATGAGCGGGATGTCGAAGAAGCAAAGATGTGTCACATCGTTCATGGCCGACAATGATCCCCAAAAGACGAGCAGCGTGGCCGGATTACGGTTGATGCAGAGGTCTTGTGAAAGTTGGTCGTAAGCTCGTTGGATGAATGTACTATACACACCGAATACGGGGCGTCCCCCATTGGCCGCGATGCCGGAGGCTAAGGCTACGGCATGCTCTTCGGCGATGCCCACGTCCACGAACTGGTGGCCTGCGGCTTGCCGTTTGTCTTCCGTAAAGCCCATGACTGTGGGGGTGCCTGCCGTGATGCCTACCACGCGGCGGTCTTCTTTCATCTTTTTCAGCAAATAGTCTGCAGTCAGTGTCCCGTAGTCTTCTCCTCCCTCGGGTTTATGCCGGGGTTCACCCGTTTCGATGACGAATGGTGCACAATAATGCCATGGCTCCTTGTGTTCTTCGGCCGGGCGGTATCCCTTGCCTTTCAGGGTGTTGATGTGTACCACGACGGGGTGGTCGATGTTTTTCACCTTTTGGAATGCCGAGATGAGGCTTCCGATGTCGTTGCCTTGGTCTACGTACAGGTAATCCAGTCCCATAGCCTTGAAGAAATTGCAAGGGCATGTGCCTTGGCTTTCACGCAGCTCCTGCAGGTTGCGGTACAGGCCACCGTGGTTTTCGGCGATGGACATCTGGTTGTCGTTGACTACGATGATGAAGTTCGTGCCCAATTCTCCTGCGTAGTCCAATCCCTCGAAAGCTTCGCCGCCGCTCAGCGAACCGTCTCCGATGACAGCAATGACATTGCCTTTTTCGCCTTTCAGGTCACGGCCTTTGGCCAGTCCTCCGGCCAAGCTGACTGAGGTGGAGGTATGGCCGATGACGAAATGGTCGTGTGCGCTTTCCGACGGCTCGGAGTAGCCCGACACGTCATCGTATTTTTCCGGATAGAGGTAAGCGTCTTTCCGTCCGGTCAGCATCTTGTGCGGATAGCTTTGGTGGGACACGTCGAAGACGATTTTGTCTTCCGGCGAGTTGAACACGTAATGCAGGGCGATGGTGGCCTCCACCATGCCGAAGTTCGGGCCGAAATGGCCGCCGTGGTCGCTTAGCCGGTGCAACAATGCTTCGCGTATTTCACCGCTCAGCAGGTTGAGTTCCTCTATGGACAATTTTTTCACGTCTTCCGGAGAGTTGATGTTTTCTAATATCATAACGGATAATTTTGTTGTTTTAAAATAATGGTACAAAGATACGCGGTTTTACTGGAAGGCTTGTTATCAGGATTACGGGTATTTTTACCCGGATTACGGGTTGGAAATACTAAAAAAACACAATGTACCAGATTTTCTCGGGGCATGACTTTGCCGAGTTTCAGAAACTGTGTAATTTTATGTCGGTTAATTTAGATAATTCCATGATGAAACACTTGAAACAGAAACTTATTGCATTGTTATGTGTTACGTTTGCCGTGGTCAGTGCTTGGGCAAACGATTCCGTGGTTTGGCACCATCCTGTGGTGGGCTATACCCATTCTATCGTAGAGGTAACCAAGGTGGTGCTCCATGCAGACCGCACGGAAGTGTCGTGCCATGTACATTACCCTTCAGGTTATTGGATTCAAATCCTGCGCACGACAGAATTGCAAGCGGATGGCCGGAACTTTCCCGTGAGGGATGCCTCGGGCATTCCCCTTGGGGAACGGTACACTATGCCTGAGAGCGATGAAGTGGACTTTACGTTGACATTCGATGCCGTACCGCTTGGGACGGTAAAGATGAATCTGGTAGAACCGGGAGGATGGACGGTTTACAATATCCGTCCGGAGGATTATCGGCCCGAAGGGATGGAGGACACCTATTGGCGCGATGTACGTACGGGAGATTGGTTTGTCGGCTTTTCCGGCGACGGCGTGATATACGACGGTAAGGTTTGGGACGTGGTGAGCCGAGAGGAGCGGAGAGACGGGCGTGGCCAATGGGTGATTGCCTATGGCGGAGAGCAGCTTGCAGTGGAGGTGGGCAAAGAAAAACGCGGCACGCGTCGCATTACCGTGGGCAAGGAACCGCCCGTAGAGTGCTGCTTGATTACGGGGGCGGCGTTGCCTGACTATCCCGTGGAAGACCTGCGGGAGGGGTTCAAAGACAACGGTTACCGTGCGGACGACAGCGTGACCCTCATGGGATGGATGAAGGACATGCCTGCCGAGGCGTGGGAGAAAGGGCGAAGCGTGGAAATATTACGCAACAACATCTTTACGGACAAACAGGAATCCTTTGTGGCAGCCATGGATTCGACCGGGCGTTTCTCCGTGCGCGTGCCGTTGGTCAACACGTCGGAAATCTATATCGACATAGGGCGGAAGGGTGTCAACACGGTGGTGGAGCCGGGGGAGACTTATTTCCTGTTGCACGATTTCTCCACCGGCCATGTGCTTTTCATGGGAGAAGATGTCCGGTTTCAAAACGAATTGCAGACGCATCCTCCTTTGTACGTGGATGGTTATCTCCGGAAAGGGCAAGGGACGGTCGATGAATTCCGGACACAGATGGAGGATAAGTATCGGCATGCGGTAGAGGAACTGTCACGGCGTGTGGAGGAACATCCCAACCTTTCACGGCGTTACCGTTACTTTATGGAATCTTTTGCTTTGACAGGGTTGGGCCGTTCGATGATGCAGGCGCGGTTTGCGGTGCCCGATTGGCAGTTGCCCGAAGATTACGTGGACTTTGTCCGGACGAAAGTTTGGCAGCGTCCTCCCAAACCCTATACACTTTGCCAGACTTTCAGCACGTTGATGAGGGATTATATAGACCATTCCTCAGAAGCGAAAGACAAGGTGAGGGGCGATGTTACATTCAATGCCTTCGAAAGTTTGCAGCAACGGGGTGAAATTTCGATGACGGAGGAGGAAGTAAATGCTGTGGAGGCTTATCAACTGGTTGTTAGGGATTTACAGGAAAAGCTGAATGCGGAGCCGTCGGATTCGTTGCGTCAACGCATGGTGGTGGAGTTTGGGAAAAGTGAGTTATCCCAACGTTTCATGTCGCTTGTTACACGTTTTGAGGACGTTTTAAATGAGGAGATATTGATAGATAACATAGATTTCTGGAAAGAAGACGCGGAATCGGTGGGGTGTGACAGTATTTTATGCCAAATTCATTTAGCCCGGAAGCTTTACGGGCTGATTGATAACATGCGGAAACCTTTGCCGGACAGGATGATGGCAAAGGCTGAATGGGGAATCAGGCTTGAGGGCGGATGGGACATCGTTAGCAGGGAACAAGAGAAGTACGTGGCTATCCAAAATCGGGACTTGTCCGACGTGAGCAGTCTGAGGTCGGCAGAATACGTGAAGGACGTGACCGGCGGCGAGGCGTTGTTGCGTAAGCTCACGGAGCCTTATCGCGGCAAACTCGTGTTGCTCGACATTTGGGGTACTTGGTGCGGGCCGTGTAAGGAAGCCTTGTCTCATTCGCATGAACTGTTCGAGCGGATGCGTCCCTACGGCGTGGTGTTCCTTTACTTGGCCAACCGCTCTGCGGAAGATTCGTGGAAGAACGTCATCAAACAATATAACGTGGTAGGTGACAATGTGGTGCATTATAATCTTCCGGACGACCAACAACGAGCCATAGAACAATATCTGGGAGTGAACTGTTTTCCCTCTTACCGTCTTATCGGTGTAGACGGTCATGTGTTCGACGTAAATGCAGACCCTCGTAATCTGGACGCGTTGGAGGGACTGGTAAAACAGTTGGTTCTATCCGGGCAATAATCCGGTACGGATGACCAAAGGGCGAGGATAAAAACAAAAAGAAAGGGAGTGCCAGAAGGCTCGGTTTGATAGCCTCTCTTCCGGCACTCCCTTTTTGGGGGAATGATATTTCCGTGTGGGTTATTTCTTGATGACTTTGTGTACGATGCTGTTATCCGTCCCGTTGTGGAAATTGAAGATGTAGATTCCGGCAGGCAGGTCGGTAAAGTCGATTGTGCAGTTACCTTCCGTCAAAGTCGTGCGACGCACACAGTTTCCGGCCAAGTTGAAGATGTCGGCTGTTTCATAGGTGTTACCTTCGATACGCAGCGAGCCGTTAGCATTGGGATAGAAGAGTGGCCCGTCTTCGTTTTTAGCTTGTCTAATGCCCGTGCCGTCTTTTATGGTGAACTGGATTCTCGGGGAAACCTCGTCATAGGAATCGTTAATGAACAGGGCACTGAAATAGTTTCCGGGTTCGAGCGTACCGGCTTTGATGCTCACGGTTCCTTCCGTGGCTCCGTAAGTGTAATAGAAACCGTCAAGCTCGTCCACGTTGGGGTCTTTGCCATCTTTGTAGACACCTACCCAGTCTTTCGGCGTACCCGGACCTTCCTTGTAGTGGATGAGAATTGCTTCATCGGTGGAGAATTCCGTCTTGTCGGTAGACAGCGAAGATATGTCTTTGCCTACAGAGAAATAAACTCGTTCACGCGGTTCGAAGTACTGTCCCAAGGTGAAGTAATTCAAGAAATAATATCCTTTGGGCAGATCTTTCGCCAAAGTGAGTGTGCCTTCGGTGTTTCCGTCGAGGTAATCCCATGAGTCGGATGTATCAGCTGTGCCGGGAACTTCTCCCCGCTTGTAGATGCCGATCCAGTCGTTCTTCAGGCCCGGTGCGTTGGAGTAGGTCACCACGATGTCTTCTCCTTCTTCGAATTCGCTCTTTTCCAAACTGATTTGCGGTTCGGGACCGACATAGAACGGGATTCTTTCGCTGATTTCCGTATATCCCTCATCTTCAAATAGCACGGCATAGTATTCGTTGGTTTCGTCGATGGTGAAATTCATTGAACCGGATTGAGCCGGGGTATATTTCCATTTGTACGAAAGAACGGAATGCGGTTCTTCTCCTTTGCGGTAGATGCCGATCCATGCGTTTTGACCTTCAGGAGCATATTTGTAGTCGATGGTAATGGTCTCTCCCGGTATTACGCTTGTGTCCGTTATGGAAATGGAAGGCTTGCCTGCTATACTTCCTTCTACGGTAAACTGTCTGGTGTCTGACCATTCCGACCATTCCATATTGGTATCGCGGTATCTCATCCTTACATAATAGGTACCGTTTATCAGTTTGTTTTTCTCAATGGTAAGTTGGGTGATGTCTATATTTTCATTGAGGTCAATGGGGATGTGTAAGGGTTTCCCCGTAGAACCGTAAAGGTCTTCGACGTCGTGTACCTTGTTGTATTCTATGGTAGAAAAGTCTTGGTTGAGTGAGAATTGGTATTGTACGCTATTTAGTTGTTCATCCGTAGTGGTTTTATATGGACTTCCTTTGAACGTATAAGGCAGGGTGATGGTCTCTTCTGTTATTTCCTTGATTTCCGGCTTTTTTGGAGCAGCCTTACCCAAAGTGCGACTGAAGGAATCTATTAGAATATTGTCCACGACCAGTTCCTTGTTACCGATGGCATAACACTCCGCCTTCATTTCTTTTTTATCGAAATCAAACTCCAAAATCTGGTAGCCCCAATAGTCAATGGTTTTTTGTACGTCATCGTAGTCTTGTTCGGAAGACATGCCCCACATTTGATCCCAAGAGGCAGCGCCGTTAATGATGTGATATAGCGGATAATCGGTCAACTGCCCCCTATGGTACAAATGGTGGTGACCTCCGTAGTTCAGTACGTGCTTCGGAGTCTCGGACAGGATGGGTATGATTTCATTTCTAACCCATGCCGAGATGTCACCAACGTATTGCTCAGCTTGGATAGGCCGATGGTTTACACTGATAATGAAGTCTACAGAATCGTCTTTTTTGGCAGCATCTACAATTTTTCTCACCCATTCTTTTTGGGCATCGCCGGTATGTTCAGTGGACAAAACAACGAAAAGGATACGGCCGGCTTGGTAGGCGTAATAGTTTTCCGTGCCACTGCTGATACCTTGGTAGGTAAGGTTCTCATAGTGGTAATGTGCGGCATATCTCTGCATACCCGGGTCGTTATAAGTTTCATGGTTTCCCACGGCTGTCATGATGGGGAGATAAGGTGACATGAGTTGCGATTTGAACAGGTGTATCTGTTCGTATTGGTCCAATGTACCTACGTCCACTTGGTCGCCGATATTCATAATCATGTTGATGTTTTCGGTAAGGTCGCCATATTTTTCTTCGATTTTACGTTGTGCTGCTTTCATTAGCCACTCATATCCGCTTCGGCTTTTGATTTGGTGATCACCCATTAACAGAATGCGCATGGGCTCATGGCTTTTGGGGGTCGGCATGGTGCGGAAATGGCATACTTTGCTTTTCTTGTCGTCACTGATAGCTTGGTAATAGTACACCGTGTTGGGTTGCAGTCCGATGAGGCGGATGGAGTTCCAATAATATGGGAAACCGTCTTCTGAAAGATTGTCAATGGTACCCTCTAAGGTCTGCGTCAGTTGGTCTTTTGAAGTTCCGTAAATGACTTTAGGGGTGTTTTCGAAAGAGGTTTTCCAACTAATCCAGATGGCGGTATCTTCCGCGCTTTGGAGGTAAGGTTTCGTCATATCGGCATAGCTGCCGGTTTTAGGCTCCACGGTCAGCCGGTGTGCCACGACTTGTCCACAGGCGTTTTCACCTTCGGCCGGTGTGTAGTAAATGTCAGCTTCGGAGTAATCTTTTCCTCCTATATTTATTGTCTCTCCCGGAGCAATGGTGTGGTCTTGTATGCTTTGCACGTAGCGGCAGAATTTTATAGGAGTCTCCAAGGTATCTTTGTGTTCATCGGTAAATGTTCTTATCAGGCGGACCGGGCTGTCTTGTGATAGAAAGGAAGATGAAATTTCGACGGTAGGTGTTCCTTGTCCCGATATGACTTTGCAACCGATAGGAGTCCTCCAATCGTAATGGGCGGCAGTTTCATTTTTGGGAGCCTCGAACGTGGACGTCTCATTGATTTTCATGACAGGGTTGCCTTCTATGCAGTCGGCTTGTGCCTGGGCATACCCGCAAATTGCTAACGAAAGCAACGGAAGTGTCAGCATTCTCTTTTTCATTCTTTTTTTCTTTTAAAGTTTATGTTGTCAAGTTTTGATGCAACAAAAATAGAGTAAACTTATTAAGAGCCAGTTGCGTTGCTTTTACATTCTTTTTGCAGGGTAGAAATACATCTGATTTCACGTAGAATCTTCGTAAACAGCGCCGTGAGACGGGTTTGTGAAGTAATATAGTTGAAATAAAACGGCTTGCGAATATCTTTTGTAAGCCGTTGATTTTTTATAGTAAAACATCTCTTTGTATCCTTCGTTTTTCCTAAGATGTGCGCAATTAGATTTGCACGGTGCATTTATATAGAGTTATATCAATAATAGGAAGCCTGCTTCCTGCATCATTTACAGCTTGCATAAATTCAGTACATTCTTGTTGTGTCATTTTCTTTTTGCAATAAGCGTAATATAGGAAGTCAAGAGTAGTCAGATAAGTAATACTATTTTGAGAACAATATTCTTTTATGTCCCTTAAATTGCTACTCCCTAAAACATCTTGGTTATCCCTGCAATAAATCATACAGGCACTTTCGCCTTTTCCCAATCTACGTTGTAATGAGAAGTATTCTTTCATAGATTCACCTTTAGGAGAAAAAGTCTCTTTTCTTAATTTTGAGAAATAACGAAGATAATTGTCAATGAGATTTCTTGTTTTAGAGTTCTTTGAAACTTCATTATAAACCACATCCAATACTATATATTCATATTCGGGGAATATATCCGGTAATAGTGAAAAGTTACCCGTTTCTATAAAATGGATAATCACATCAGCATCGAGTACTATTTTCGTTTTCTTGTGTCCCATTGATATTTATTTTACCGAGCAACTCCATATAATGGCTTTCCGAGATTTTCTCTTTATCGAATAAATTACGTGCTTTTTCTCCAAAATCACCGATAACCAAACCTTCATTTGCAGCTTCGTATAAAGCCGTATCATATCCGAAACATTTTGCAGAGTTTTTTACTCCTACTTCAGCAAATTGGGAACGTGTACTTTCTGAAATGAGGCCTATATTTAACAATCTATACAACAAGGCCGAACGAGAAACAGAGAAGTAATGTTCAAGTTTCAAAATTGTTGCCATAGAAATGCTTTTAGTCTTTAATTCATTCTCCGGTACCAGTTGGCAGATTCCGGATTCAGGCATTAATAATAAAGAAGCAAACATGTCGGCACTTTGTTCTACAAAGTTCTTGCTGTATCCGGGGTTGCATTTGTGCGGGGTAGGCTTTTCTTCTATAAACAAGTGATATAATTCGTGGGCAATTGTGAAATGCTGTCTTCCACGTGGCTGATTGGAATTGATAAGCATAAAACGATGCCCGGAATTGTCCTTTAAACACATGCCTGAAAAATTGTCAGACAGAGGTCTGAACACTGTAAGTATGTTCAATTTCAAAAGCAGACTTTTCAATGTGACAGGCTCGGATGCACTAAGCCCATTATCTGTGCGAAATGCTGATACTCGTTTTTCTATGATAAACTTATTCGGCTTCATTCTGTGCAATTCGTTCCATTTTAAGATATGATTTCACAATGTCCTTGAAATTTGCGATTTCTTTTAAGTCATTATCTTCCAAATCAGAAATTCTGAAAGCAGTAGCCATAATTTCATTATCAGCTTGGATATTATCTTCAAACAAAATGAAAGGTTCACAACCGAACATGTTTGAGATTCGTTCTAAAATATCATACGGAACTTCCCTAGTGCCTCCTTCATAATTACTATATGCAGAACGCTCAATCCCAATAGATTTGGCTATCTGTTCTTGTGTGAAGCCAGACAGCTCTCTAATCTTTTTTAGATTTTCTCCAATAATTTGATTTATCGTTCTCATGAGTGCCTCTTTTAGTTCTGTGGCAAAATTACTTTTAATTTATTATATAAACAAATATTGCCACGATTAGTTCGCTTATTTATAGTTATCTCTATAAATTTGAAACAACAGATTATAGAGAAGAAAGTCAAATCAAAGAAAAATTAGAGATGTCTGTACTTTATTTGTTGGCAAGCCATGTGCAGGCATGAATCAAGTTTGCGATATATTAAGGCGCATGAAAACAGGAAAATTGTGATGTACATACTTCTCGCTTGATTTTATTGCGAACAAAAGGGATAACTACCGGTGTGTAGCTTATTCCTTTTATTTGTATTATACTATCGGTGAAAAGCCTCAACCGATAAGGCAATAGTTATGAAAGAAACGAGATGGAATGTGGTACAATTTACCGATGTGTTTCGTTTATCATTGATTATCAGACTTCTCGGAACTGTGTGCAAATTGTGTGCAATGAACTTTTGTGTGTAAAGAAAAAGCCGCTACAAATTTCTTTATAACGGCTTAATTTTCTTTGCTTTATGTCTTGTGGACCAGCCTGGGCTTGAACCAGGGACCTCCAGATTATGAGAACGATAAGATGATGTTCTGTGATAGTCTGTTTTATTAATCTTTATTGAATATCAGTCAGTTGTAAAATCCGTCATTTACAATGAAACTCACTAAATCCCCCCTAACTGAAACCGTTTGTTTACGCATTGTTTACGCAGAATTTGAGAGATTGCATATTGCCGTTGAACCCATTAAGCATACAGTACTATTACTTTTATTAATAGTCAATGTAAATATCGCCTCATATTTTAATACCCAATTTTTGCCAATTCAGCTTGATTGTCCATACGATGTGCATCATATTCATGATCTCGGCTCAATGAGTCGAAGATTGATGCGACATCTGGGTACGTGTAGCGTGTCTTATCTGCATATTTCTTGTATTTCTCACTTCGTGTCCTTTCAATTCGTCCTCCATCGTAGGGCAGACGTGAGGTCATACCACGATTGTTAAAGAACTGGCATCGAAAAGAATTTAGGATTGATTTGTCACGACCATGTTCACTATATTTTGTCAATAGTTTACAGAGAACATCCTGTGGGTAGTCTTCCCTGTCAGGAATGTTGCCTAACAGTTGGCCAAACACTATCTTTGCAGCACGAAAATACTTCTCTCTTTTTGCAAGAGACATAAATTCATCGGCATATTTCATCAAAGCATCTTCATCTAATGTCCCGTTTTTTGTCAATCCAGGGCAACTTTTTACATGGCCTTTGATAAAACGCAGTGAAAGCAACCCGATGTTTCTCTCTGAATCAGAATAAGTCTTATCGTCAAAATCTTCATCTCCACGGTATGCAAATGATATTAGTTCTAACAAACTTTTTGGCTCTGTGTAAATAGAATGATACAGGCGACAATCAGAATCCAGATGGAAAATTTCGCTAAGTAAAAGTTCTAAACTAACTATTTGTTCATCTTTGACATTTGGATTTTTATCAAGATATTCCAGTATTTTTTCTACATCATGCTTGTACTGCTCCAATTCTGGTGTTTTAATATTGTTCAACCATCCTTGTAAGGCATTAAAGGCTGGTGCAACAGGAATGTCCTTCCCACCATAACTGACATGACGTAGCAAAGATAATACATCGCCATACCTACCCACTTTAAGCAGTTGCTCTGCCATTATGTTCAGCGTATCGTCAGAATAGCACCAAACAGATACGGTCTTCCAATAATTTTTCTTAGCTTCTTCTGGTAGAGTTTCGACAAATCTGGTTAATTCTTCATTTGTTCCGATGCTAATAAGAATATCATTCCGATTATTGTATTTCCTCACCACTTTCCAATAGCGTTCCTTGTTTGTGTTGAATAAAGAGACAAAGAATCCTGCTAAAAGTTGATTGTCAAAACCTTCGTTTATAACAAAATCAACCATCGGGTATGTGGTCTTGAATTTTGCAAATGCAAGACCTGTTTGATATTTGTCTTCAGATTTCTCGGCAATCTTTCTTAAACCATCGAATCCTATCTGCTTGTACAGTTCTTTCACGGCAGCTACTCTGAAATTCAACTGTTTTTCTGTCCACTTACATATATCATCCTCTCTCCGATGCAGTTCATGTATAGGCAAGAAAGCCTTGAATTTCCACAAGTTAGCCTCAATAATATCATCTGGCAATATGACTTCTAAGAGATTTTTTAGCCAGTTCATCTCATCATCACTTATACACCAATCTGAATCACGGGCTTCTTCAAAATGATATATTTTTTCTCTTATTTTGTCACAGAACTTATTTTTACCTTTCAGAAAATCTATATTTGAAGAAATCGCATCTTGGACTTCTTTCCTAAGATGAGCAGGCAAGTCAGGAGCAGTCGCTGTTTCCAACATGCATTCAATAGCATCATTGCTATAATCGCAATTTTGTATCAACATCCTCACTGTAGCTGTTAATGCTGTCAAAAACTCATCCATTGTCACGGCTTTAACGTCTTCTCCGAAATATCTCCACCGCATTATACGGCCATTAATGCTTTGTGATTGACGGCTATAGTTCACTAAACATCTACAAAGTCTGAAAACAAATGGTCTAAACTCCTCTGCCATGGATTCAAGTACCATAAAACATTGCTCTACGGTTGCTTTTGTTTTAGGCATCCAGAGACAATATATTTTGCACAACGACTCAAAAGGATTTCCAGCATACCCTTCTTTCTTCCCTAAAGACGAGAGTTCAAATAGGATTCGGCTAATTCTGGAAAGATTCTCTGCAGGCCAGGCCAAGTCTTCCAATGCAGATAAAACATATCCATAGTGCGAACTATTACCCCACAAGGAGGTATGCTCAAAATTGATTCGGAACATCTCACGGATGATAGAATTATCGCTCATCACATCATCTTCAATTTTCTGAATAAAAACCTGAGGCGAAGCTTCTGCCAAGAGAGATATCAGATTCTGTTTGCAATAGCCAAACCACCATTCTAAAGTGTTTATATTTAATATTGCTCTAACCTTTTCGTCAACCCACGGAATCAGTTGAGCATTTTTGTCACCTCGAAGAGCCAATAACACCAATGTCAAGAATAACCCTTCTTTAGCATAATAGCTATACTTCGTATTATGTTTTTGCCAGAATAAGGAATCAGTCGTGGCTGCCTTTTTGTCATCAAGGTCAATATCATTTGCGACTTTGTCAATAATGACAGAGAGTCTATCTAAGTATTGGGGTGTGATAAAATCTATTGCATAATTTATAGCGTCAAATGGAGATATAACATACCATAGATTATCAATAAGTCCAAAAGGACTGTCGTTGCCTTTAGCAAATGTCTGAATAACATTTTCGAATTGGCAATATTCCATCCCAGAAAGCTCTTCAATTAGTTTTTTGTCCCCTTCCAAATTATTCAGCCAACGTCCTATCAGAAGAGCCGGAAGCAATTGGTTGATATTTTCAGGCTTCGCCCAATCAGGGTTGTTGCGTTCAAAACCAAGTTTCCTTCTCAAGATAGCTGTGCTTCGCCCTGTATCAGAACAAAGCTGCCTTGCTTGCGTTTCATTAAATCCGCTTTCTTTTAAAGCATTAATAAAATCGTCAGGCTCTGGTGTTCGTAGAATGATAGACACTCCACTTCTGCTTCTTGCAGATGGATGTGTAACATACACCAAGCAATTCTCGTTTGGATTAATGTTTTTATCATCTCCACTAGAGATAATAACCATATTGGAACATTGTGAAGCCAATAAGCCTGTGGTTTCATTGTCTTTTGCAATAACCACTCTGTTTTTAAGATTGTCATCTCCGCATTGTAATATAGCAGCCACGACAAATGCGAGCGATTCTTCTACAGAATGGGAACAAACATCTATTGCTATATGATTTTCTGTTTTCTCCAGAAGTTCTTTGACAGATTCCTCGCGTCCTCCAACGGCAACACTATAGCAAAGTTGTTGTCCTTTATCGTTGGTTGACCATTGACGCCAATACGATTCTATACTTTGAATTTTCTCTCTGTGGGAAATGTTAAGTTTTTCTGCCACCCATAAAGCGACAGAAGGACAATAAGATAGCCAATCCTCTAATTCTACGGCTGTTATCACCTTAACCCTTTTCCACTTATTCAGTTTATTTTTGTCTGCTTCCCAAGATGGCGCTTTGGGCCATTCGCGAGGAGTGATGAAAACGAAGGTACATTCTCCTTTCTCAAATTCTAATGGGCCATTCGTACGTTTTGTATAATCGTCATTAGCTTTTGTTGCCACTTTCTCATTCGTCCCCATCTCGATAAGACATGTACCAGCTGGCAGATAAGTGTCATTGTCTTCAGAAACAACAATGCCATCCCATCCGGCAGAATGAGTGCTTTCTTCAGTCGGTATGTACACCTTTGAAAGATGCGGCTTAGTTGCATGCACCAATCGGCGTATTAACTCAGGAAGCAAACCACGGATTTCCAACGTGTCTGCCCATCGTTTGAGGTCATTGGCCTTAATGAGTTTCATTCTACTTTAAAATATATCTTGCCTAAACGCTTGTTTTTTTAACGGCAGTGTTTCCTTAAGTGTGTCTGAAACTAGTTTGTTTCAGAAACGAATATGCAAAGTTAATTCAATTTTTTATCAACTCAATCATAAATGCTAATTTTGTGTTACAGCCGGACACGGCTCTTTCATTAAAAATGCCTCTAATTTTCAATGTTTGTGGGTATTAAGCGGTTAAAAGCTATTTTTAACTTACCCCAACAAGGCATTCCTTATATTTATAAAGGTTGATTTTGCAGTAAATGTAACTTATTCAAATTGTTATCAAACAATGCCAAGGTTAAATGAAAGAGCCGTAGCAGCCCGACGAGAAAACAAGTTCTACTAAGGATAAGCCGCCACCAACAAGTTGTGTCCACACAGGAAACAATGAGCCGTTAGAAACCATCTCAACCGAGTCGGTTCCACTATTTTTAGGAATGCCATTCAACTAAGAAAACCTTTATATCCCCTCCCTGTCTTGGAAAAGCGTTTTGTTGCAGATCTATTACTCACAAAGGAACAAATGCAGATTACATATTGACGATATAACCAATTATTTATAAAAAAGACGCTCTTTTTTGACGTGTTTCTCCGGGATTCTCAGGGTTTATTTGTACCTTTACACCGAAAAGAATGTCATTTATGGAAAAAGAAATGATTAACAGGCTGAAGATAGTGCTTGCCGAAGAACAAAAAAGCAGTAAGTGGCTGGCAGAACAATTAGGAAAAGACAGGGCTACTGTCTCCAAATGGGTGACGAACACCATGCAGCCTGACGCAAGAAACCTCCTACGTATAGCAGAGGCTTTGAATATTGATGCAGGTAGACTGCTCAACCAAAAACATTTGAAGAAATGAAGGAAATAGATATTATTCAACAGATAAAGTCAGGTGAGGTCAGTAAGGTGCAGTTCAAAGAACGGCTCCTTGATAGCTATGACATCGGTTGCGAACTGGTGGCATTCAGCAATACACGTGGTGGAACACTGGTCGTTGGTGTGAAGGACAAAACAGGCAGTGTCAATCCTTTGTCATATTTGGAAGTACAGGAAACCACGAATACACTTGGCAACATCGCATCAGAGAATGTTGTTCCTGCCATTCTTGTTGATGTGGAAACAATTCCCGTGGATGGCGGAAGCCTTGTTGTGGCTCATATTAAAGAAGGGGTAAATAAGCCTTACCATGACAATCGTGGCATTGTGTGGGTAAAGAATGGTGCCGACAAACGCAAGGTGTTCGATAATGCCGAGCTTGCCGAGATGATGACCGACTGCGGCAGTTTCTCGCCTGATGAAGCTAGGGTTCGGGATGCTACGATTAAGGACTTGGACGAGAATACCATCAAAACCTTCCTAAGCAACAAGTTTGAAAAAGTATTAGTGAGAAAAGGGCTCGTGGGCGATGCTTTACGCGAAGCCTCTTTGGATACTGTCTGCTCCGCTATTGCCAGCGGCCACGATGGAGAGAAACTGCTGCGTAACCTACGTTTCATTCGTCATGATGGAAAAATCACAATGGCCGCAATGTTATTGTTTGGCAAGTATACCCAGCGTTGGCTTCCAGCAATGACAGCTAAGTGTATCTGCTTCGTTGGCAACAATCTTGGCGGTACTCAGTTCCGTGATAAGGTGAATGATGCTGACATTGAAGGTAATCTGCTTCATCAGTTTGAGACTATCATGGATTTCTTCACCCGAAACTTGCATCATATACAAGTTGGGAAAGAGTTTAACTCGCAAGGAGTATTGGAGATTCCATACACCAGCCTTGTTGAGTTCACCGTAAATGCTTTGGTACATCGCTCGCTGAATGCGACAGCCCCTATCCGCATATTCATTTTTGATGACAGGGTGGAGATACACAGCCCCGGAACACTCCCCAATGGGCTTTCTGTAGATGATATTGTCGTGGGAACTTCTATGCCTCGCAATATGTTTCTTTTTACAAGTGCCATTCATTTGCTCCCCTACACAGGAGCAGGTAGTGGTATGCTTCGTGCCTTGTCTGAGGATATGAATGTCTCGTTCACCAATAACGATAGGACTAACGAATTTGTGATTACAATAAATAGGAAAACAGGTAACCAAGTCGAAGGCAAAAGTAACCAAGTTAATGGCAACTTAGATACTAAACTCAGACACTCTGACACCGACTTAGGTACAGACTCTGACACTTTTGATAACTCTGCCACTAAGTTTGGATACTCTGACACCGATTTAGATGCCAACTCTGACACTTTTGGCAACGACTCTGACACTAAACGTCCTAAAATAACAAATAAACAAAGGGATATAGTAAATTTCTGCAGTGTGCCACGTAGCAGCAAAGAAATTCTTGAAAGGGCTGGTGTGACATACCATAGCAAGAATATCCAAACATACATCATGGCTCTTGTCGAGGCTGGTTATCTTGAGATGACCAATCCTGAGCATCCCAATGCAAGCAATCAAAAATATAGGAGAAGAAAGAAATGAGCAAATTACCTGTTCAGACAAATTCACATATATTTACCAACAAGAATGGTAACACGCTGATGTGTGAACTTGAAAATTTATTTTCTAACTATAAATTTGCCTCTTATTACAATGGATAATAAACAAGAGATAGCCACAACAATGCAATTTCTAGAAGCAGGTGGCAACATTATTAAAACACGCGATGACCGTGAATTGGTGTTTGTCAACCAAAATGGAGAAGTCCAAAATACGGAGTCTTGTAGTTGGCTTCCTGATAAAGATGATAATGGTAATAACGGTAAGGTTGATAAGATTGTTTATCGCTCACGTATAGAGCCTTGGCTAACATCGCTTTTCCAATCCGAACATTTGTCACTGCTTTGCGGCTCTGGCATCACCAATGCTGTCAGTTTTTTAGCTGGAGCAACAGGTGGTACTACAATGGGAGCTACAACGTTTTCTAAGTATAAAGATGAAATACAAGAGGCCGCTAAATTATCTGCAGAAGCAAGCGGTCGTGGAACAGGTAATATTGAAGACCAAATAAGGACTGCCAATGATTTGCTCCGTGGATTAAAAATATTAAAGAAAAATGATGAAGCAGTAGAATTAGAAACAGAACTCAAATCAATCATTTCAGAGTTTGCAGAATCTATTCTTAAATCAGAGAAGTGTATAGCAACAGCTGATAAAGATAAACGAGAGAACGCATATTCTGTATTAGTCAATTTCCTTCTCAGTTTCGCAAGTCGTACAGGAAATAGAGAAAGATTAAATATTTTTACTACGAATTATGACCGTCTAATAGAGGTGGGTGCAGAGTTTGCAGGTATTCATTTAATGGATAGATTTGTAGGAAATATGATGCCTATTTTTCGTTCTTCAAGACTTAATCTAGATATTCATTATAATCCACCAGGTATTAGAGGTGAACCTCGCTATTTAGAAGGTGTCGCACGTATGACAAAACTTCATGGTTCCGTTGATTGGATACAAAATGACGGAGAAATACGCCGTGTTGGGCTTCCGTTTGGCGCAGAAAAGATAGAACCGTATATGCAAGCCCCTGGACTTTATGGTGCAGATGTATTAAAACTGATGATTTATCCAAATTCTGCGAAGGATCGTGAGACAGCTGAATATCCATATGTAGAATTATTCCGCGATTTTGCGGTTTCTATTTGCAGGCCTAATAGTACTTTAGTTACTTATGGCTATGGATTTGGGGACGAGCATATAAATCGCGTAATTCATGATATGCTTACTATTCCTTCTACTCATTTGGTTGTTATTTCGTATAACGACCCAATTGGTCGTATCTTACAATTTTATTATGATTCGGCACGCTATGCACAGATGTCTATTTTGATAGGAAAAGACTTAGGAGATATTACCAATCTTGCTAATGACTACCTACCGAAATCTGCTATAGACAGAACCACAATAAGAATGGCAGAATTGTTACAACATCGTTTGGGGGCATCTTCTGTAGTGTCATCACCTGTTTCAACAAATAATGTTAGTGCAAAAGAAATAGTATCAACTTCTGAAAAACCTTCTAATTAATAGCCAATGCTAACGACACCTATAGAATACCTTGCCTCATTACGTGTGGGTACAGTCGAATATATTTCACCAGACAGGATAGAAGTGCAACTTGATATAGAATCACCAGATAGTGTTGCCTTGAACACAGGAACTCCTCGGAATTTTCCACGTATCAATAGTTATGTTATGATACCTATTGACCTTGGCTTTGTTGTTGGGCAAGTTTCATGGATAACTATCCAACGTTCACCATACCTTAAGCGTAGTGGCTTTCAGGATTTCGGATTGATAGATTTACCTTTCCCTTTAAGGAAAATGGAACTTCAACCCGTAGGGACTCTTTGTGCAACAGAAGCCACATATAAATTTAAACGAGGTCTCGAAACATTTCCGTCAGTCGGAGATATTGTAATATTACCCACAGAAGAACAACTACGTTCTATTATCGAGTCTGGAGAAAATAGACGGGTACACATTGGTAATAGCCCATTATTAGGCAATGCAAAGGTCATGATTGATCCTGACCGACTTTTTGGGCGTCACCTTGCTGTACTTGGTAATACAGGAAGTGGAAAATCCTGTTCTGTAGCTGGTCTAATACGATGGTCGCTTGATAGTGCCAGAAAAAACTTATTGGATAATACAGATTCAGTAAATAGCCGTTTCATAATACTAGATCCAAATGGTGAGTATAGTAAAGCCTTTGCAGACAAACAGGATGTAAATATCTATACAGTGAATATTGAGGCTGGTGATGAAAAAAAACAGCTTGAAATTCCTTTATGGTTTTGGAATACAGATGAATGGTGCGGATTTACAAAAGCATCTCCTAAGACCCATAGGACGACTATTGTACATGCCCTAAAGACGGTACGAAGTGGCATTAATGTAGACGGTCTATCAAAAGAAAGGGAACTTTCCAATTATGCCAGAGTTATCATACAAGCCATTAACATTAGCGTTAAAGATGGATCGCCTTTTTTGAAAAAACCTGCATTTGGCTTTCATAATACATTGGTAAAATGGAGTGAGGGATTCAAGGCTGAAGAAGAATTTTCAAAAGAGCTAAAGGAATCGTTGGCTAAACTCAACTCAAAAATATCAGAGTTTTGCGCTAAGAGAACAGGTAATGGTTTCATAGATTATACCTACACAAGGGAAGAAATTAAAGAATTGCTCAATTTAATGAACTGCATCTATTCAGGAGCTGGTGGAAAAGAAGAGGACTTTTTCCCCACAGATGAAGATAGTCCTATTCCATTTACAGGAGAGAACTTTGTTCGTTCCATTGAAGCAAATGCGGAAATCCTCAAAACGACAGATTACATTGTTACTCTATTGCCACGTATTAAAACTTTATTAAGCGATGTACGTGTAAAAAATGTGATTGACAATGAAAATTTAAATTTAGATGAGTGGCTGAGTTCGTATATTGGGGCAAATGACAAAGAAGCATTAACCGTTATAGACCTTTCTCTTTTGCCATCAGATGTCACTAGTATCATTACAGCTGTTGTTGCAAGAATGGTCTTTGAAGCCCTGCAGCGTTATCTCAAATTAAATAAGCAGTGTCTTCCAACAGTGCTAGTTATGGAAGAGGCACATTACTTTATAAAACGTTATAACGATGACGCAGAAAATACTGGACCAACAACACAATGCTGTAAGGTGTTTGAGAAAATAGCAAGAGAAGGAAGAAAGTTTGGACTAGGATTGGTTCTATCTTCACAAAGACCATCAGAATTGTCACCAACTGTACTGTCGCAATGTAATTCTTTCCTGTTGCACCGCATATCTAATGACAAAGACCAAGAACTAGTTCATCGTTTGTTACCAGACAATATGAGAGGTATACTTCGGGAGATTCCATCATTACCTTCTCAATATGCTGTATTGTTGGGATGGGCATCCGAGTTGCCTGTCATGGTAAAAATACGTACATTGCAAAAATCCCAATGTCCTCAATCGGACGACCCTGATTATTGGGATGTTTGGACAAAACGTAAAGAACGTAAGATCGATTGGTGCAAGATTGCCAATGAGTGGCAAAATAAAGAACATAACTCATAAAGTAACAGAATAATGAATTATAATGAAATAATAAATCAACTGTTTGAAGGAGATTGTCTCAAGTATTTGAAACAATTTCCTGATAACAGCATTGATATGGTTCTCTGCGATTTACCTTATGGAACTACCCAAAACAAGTGGGATAGTGTGATTCCATTATGTAAACTTTGGAAAGAATATGAAAGAGTTGTGAAAGACAATGGAGCTATTGTGTTGACATCACAAGGATTATTCACGGCTCAATTAATGATGAGCAATCCAAAAATGTTCAAATATAAATGGATTTGGGAAAAATCGAAGCCGACAAATTTCTTAAACGCCAAAAAGCAACCCCTTCGTAAATACGAGGATATATGTGTTTTCTATAAGAAACAACCTACGTACAATCCACAAATGACAAAAGGAGAGCCATATAATAAGGGCATTCGTAAAAAACAACTTAGTGGAAGCTATGGAGAATTTCAACCTGTACACGTACATAGTAACGGTGATCGTTATCCTATCGATATTATATATTTCAAGACGGCAGAAAGTGAAGGCAGAGTTATTCATCCAACGCAAAAACCCATTGAGTTAGGAAGATATCTTATCAGAACATATTCCAATCCTGGTGATTTAATTCTTGACAATACTTTCGGTAGTGGTTCTTTCTTGGTCGCAGCATTACTTGAAGGAAGAAATTTCGTAGGTATAGAAAAGAATAAGAATGTTGAGCTGTTTAAGACATCATCGATTGATTTTATAGATGAAGCAGAAAAACGATTACGTGATGCATGGACCCAAATGGATTCGAATAGTAAAGCGACAATTGTTCAGACCAATATTATAGAAATTTTTGAAAATGAGCAAAATTGATGTGACAATAAACAAGAATGAGCGTTCTTGGGCAATAGAGTTAATTTCCCAAATTAACTCTATTGTTGATAATCATGACCTCGTTATAAAAAGAGCAGGTGGTGAAAGTACAATTTCCGTTGGAACGCGAAAAAGAATGTTCCCCGATGTAATTCTATATAAGGACCGTCAACTTAATACTATTATTCAAGGATGGGAATTAAAAATGCCCGATGTTCCTATAAATGATGAGATTTTTGTAAATGATGCCCAACGTAAGGCAAGAGCTCTTGGATTAACAAGTTGTGTAATATGGAATTTCACTTTTGCAAGGTTTTATGTACTCAATAATCAAAGTGACACCTTTGAGGTTGTAAAGGAATGGGAAAATTCCAATATAGTCAGTCGTAATGATGTTGCTAAATATAGATGTGATTGGGAATCAACACTCCAAAATTTGGTAATTACGGTAAATGACTATTTGGTACATAACAATATTAAGACAATTTCGATAGGTGAAGTTATATCGCAGAATGCCATTGATATACTTATAAACGAGAACAAAATCCTTGTAGCGAATTTTATCAAGCAAGAGGCCATAAAAAACACTATCATTTCAGCAGAAATAGCCGCATGGTGGGAAAATGTTAAGCAGGAATATACTTTTGATGAAGACGACTGTTATAAGGCTTATGCAAAAAACATTATCCTCAATTGGGCATATCGTATTCTTTTTGCACACCTGATAAAGCGTTATCAAAAAGAAGCATACAAAATTGAGAACTTAAATTATAATAGCACTCCTGAAGAGGCTAATATAATATTTGAAGAGATAACCAGTAAATGCGACTTTTACAATATCTTTGCACCACTATTACTGAATCACCTTATGCCAAGTCAAACTTGGGAATCTTTAGTTGAATTATCTGATTTCCTTAAAACAAATGGAATTCACACAATCAACCAAACGATGTTGCAAAATATTTTGGAATGTTGTGTAAATGTTACTCGTAGAGAATTTCATGGTCAATTTACAACTCCGAAAGTATTAGCAGAAATTCTTGTTTCAATAACAATTCATGATTGGACAGATGATTGCTATGACCCATGTTGCGGAACTGGCACTATTGCTAAAGAAATTCTTCTTAAGAAGAAAGACAAGATTGGTGTACATAAGGCTATTGCTACGACATGGGCCTCTGATAAATATCAGGTACCATTACAGATTGCAAATATTAGCTTAACATCCAGTGATTCTATAAACGAGGCAAACAGGATTTTTCAAAAGAATGTCCTCTCTCTTAAATTGGGCGATATGGTTAATATTGTTGATCCTGTTGATGGCAAAAAAATATTGCATGCTATACCTCTTCTTGGTGCAGTTTGCTCAAATTTGCCATTTTTGTCGTTTGAAGCAATACCGACAGAAGACAAGAACCTTGCCAATATTTTTTTAGCAGACTGTGAATTGGATCGCAAATCAGATTTAAGTTATTATATTGCTTTACATCTTTCAAGTATGCTAAAAGACGGTGGATATCTTGGAATTATTGTGTCCAATTCTTGGCTGGGAACAAAATCTGGAACTCTATTTTACAACGAGATTAAGAAAAAATTCAATTTACTTCAAGTACATATAAGTGGTGTAGGGCGTTGGTTCCAAAATGCAGACGTTGTTGCAACGATAATGATTCTACAAAAAGGAAAGCCGCAGACAAACACGAACTTTTTCGTTTGGCGAAAATCTTTATATCAACTTGAGTATGATGCTCATGCAAAAGAAATGCTAATAAACAGTTCTTTGTTAAATCGTATTATAGACCCACAAATTGCCTCAATGTCAACCTATAATAATACGGAGATTTCTCAACTGCATGATTTTGGCTTATCATACAATTCTCTTTTCCATGATGTAAGCTGGATTCTTGATATTCAGCATAAGCTGTGTCCTTTAAAAAGTCTATTTAAGGTGTTTCGAGGAAGCAGACGCGGATGGGATAAGTTGTTCTTCCCAGAAAATTGCTCTGACATAGAAGAAATTTTCCTTATGCCAGCATTGTTTAATGCAAAAAAAGTTGTTTCGCTTGTTACCCAACCTAACAGGAAAGCATTTAGTTGTAGCAGTACTTTGGATGATTTAGAAGGAAATTATCCCGGAGCATATCGACATGTAATTAGATTTATCAATGAAAAGAATGGCAAGGGAGTACCACTTACGCAGGTATTACAACGTCCAAATGAAGAATGGTATGAAATGAGACCAAATGAAATAGCAGACTTATTCACAATGATGAATCCTGATGATAGAATTTTCTTTGGAAAATTTGTATCTCCGACTTTTATTAACCAAAGATTGATAGGGCTCAAAGCGTTAAAATCCAATATAGACGTAGAACTTTGCCACGCATTAATGAACAGTCTCGTTATGAAGTTTATTATTGAGGCTGTAGGCTTTGGGCGTGGACTTGGAGTATTGGATATCAACAAAGAAAACATATCAAAATGTTTTATGTTGAATCCAAATATGCTGACACCAAAATCTATCAATAACATAAAGATGCAATTTAGCATTATTTGTAGTAAACCAATTATGACTATTGATGAAGAATTGAAGGATGAAGATTGGATTAGATATAACCATATAGTGCTGGAGGCCTTTAAAATTGATATGTATTATGATAAAATTGTAAACTCTTTGACATCTCTACGAAAAGTAAGGAGAACTGTTCGTAAGAATAAGTCAATGGAAATAATCCGGACTTCATCGAAGAACTATACAGAAATGACAGAAAACGACCATTATAATATTGGAATGGTAGCAGAGTCTTCGCACAAAAATTAGGGATAGATAACAAGACGAGCTAACTTTAATGGCCCAATAAATATCACACATAAGATGGAGAACGTGTCAAAAGTAGTTGACACGCTCTCATATTTCATGTAGCACAATAAACAACCAGCCCTAATCCTATCGTATAAACAAACAGAAATATCACATAGACCTTCATCCAGAAGTCAGAAAACCAAATGCCTTCATTCTGCCTGAGGATTTTGCGCATATTAGATTCATGCTCGGTGATAAGTTTCGTTTGTTCGACACAGTGATTAACCAATACCGAAATCCAATTTTCAATAGAATGGTCTATAAGTTGCCTAAGCTTTGTAAGTTGCTCTGGGGTAATTGTTGTCTTGAATTTCGTGTCTCGTTCTGCTTTCACGATGGCATTACAGATGCCATTGACAATATTATCGCAACTGCCAGCTGCCGCTTTGAGCGCACCTTCAATGCGGCATTCGGCAGCAATTGCCTTCTCCAAATCCTCATTGAACTTTATCAGCGTTTCCTTTGCCTCTCTTATTTCTATGAGAAGTTTATCAATTTCTTGTTTTTCTGACTCAACTTGTTGGCTCATTTCGACGTTCTCCAACATGTCATTGACATTTATAGGCGAAATACCCCTTGATCTTCCTATGCCCATTTCCTTATATTTATAGTAAGTGAATTATCTGTGAAGTCTTCTCCTGCGCTTGCACATTTGATTTGCCATTCTTGCGCAACGGCGTGCCCATTCAAGTTCATCTTCATCTTTATCTCGTCCACAGCCTCCTGTGTCAGAACCGCCACCGCCACTTGAAGCAGCTATGCTTGTGGCTGCATCCAAATACCCAACAAAGAGTAATAGAGCCGTGTGTTGTATCTCTTCAATCTTAGCCAACGGATGAGCTTCCTCCAAAGAACACTCCTGCCTGATGATATTGTCAGTGGCTTCGGATATATCCACATGGTAGCTGTGATATTCGTCTGTTGCTATATCATAGTGCTTTAAAACAGGCTGTGGAGCCATCTTGGGTTGTATAACAAAATCAGTGTTGGCTGTCCGTGTTTGTTGGGGAATAGAATTTGTCGGCTCAGACTTCCGTTCCTGAAGATGCAGTTTTGCCCAAGTAGTCTCTATTTTTGAAGGGGTCAGATTTCTCCCGATACCCAACACGGATGACTTATAAAGGGAGTTGCCACGTTTGATGGAATAACCATAAACACCGCCTCCGTCTTTTTCCTGCAAGTGTACTTTGTAGCCCCGCTTTGTCAGTTCTGCTTCATATTGCTGCCAGTTGAATTTATCCATCGTGCGAAGTATCTCCATACAACAGGCTGAGATTTCCTGTCTGTGTCGTATGCCTATTTCTTCGGACTGTACCCAACCCCGTCTTTCGTTGATGATGTTCGCAGCCATGACAGCCCTCTCGCCAATCTTGTGGCTGTCATTGATTTTTCCATTTATATCCACACGGTTGGCATCAATGTGTAGGTGGAGAATGCCGCTTTGGGAATCACGGTGCAGGGCGGCTATATATTGTGAACCTTTGAGATTGGTCTGCTTTGAGGAAGCCCGTTTGGTCTTGCCGGAGAGATCAATGGCATCAAACACGCGGATGAACTCATCTGCCAAACATACCCAATCGTCCATAGACCACCCACGACTTTCTTCTTCGGATGGGGAAATCTCAATTCTTATCACGTTTCTGCCCAAAGGTCTGCCTTTGTTGATATTCTCGGCAAACATTTTCTGTACAAGCATCATCCGTCCGTACATGGCCTCCGGCGAAATCTTATCGGGTAACAGGTTGGCTTTGACTATATCCGCCCTGTCTTTATTCACGGAGTATCTTATGGTATTTGCACCATGCGATATGGTACTGGCTTTTGCTATCATAATCGGTGAGGATTTTTATTCAGTTAGGTAATTCTCTATCTGGTTCCAGCGGTTGATAAGCTGAATAGCTGCTATCATCCATTGCTCTACAAAGCGTGTGTCACTGAAATACATGGCTCGTTTGTCTGCTTGGATGGATTTTACAGCTGCCACAATACGGATAAGGTCACCCCTTGCATCTGTCAGACTGCACAAGGCTTCTACTTCACGCTCGGTCAGCCGCTGACGAGGGCGTTGCCCCAAGGCTGTTCGACGCACATAGTTGCTCATGGACAAACCGCAGCTCTTGGCAAGTTCTGCTGCCTTTGCATATTCCTGTTCAGTTACTCTGGCTTCAAGTCGCAGGGTACGCTTTATAACTTTCTTGTCATTTTCTCCGTCAGCTTCATTGCTGATATTTTTTTTCTTCTTCATACTCTGTTATGCTATGGGTAAAACATCAATTCAAAAAGGGGCACCACGGTGGGAGCTTGCGACTGCCGGAATATGCCTATGTGGTACGAATAAGCAAAGCGAATTTGTGCGACATAGGAACTTCTTGTAAGACTGCATACACCAGCTTCGGACACACCACCTTTTTGGTACGCCTATATTTGATTGTTATCCGAAACATCCCCACCGGAATCTTCCGTTGCCGCAGTCTGTGGGAAACTGAAGGGAAAGAAGAGGGGGAAGGCTGTTTGCCTTCATCTGATATAGCAAACATATTCTCCTTATCATTTCTTGTCATAGCCCAACTTATAGGCCAAATCTACTTCCGAGAGAATTGCTTGCCCCACTTGTAAGGTTGTGGAAAATCCTTTTATGGCATAATCGTTTTCTTCCAACACAGCCGCTTCAATAAGTCGGTGCAATATCTTCATGCGGTCAATACCGTATTTGCTTCCTGCCAGATATGCAAGCTGTTCTGACGAAAGCACTATACAATAATTCAAGTCTGTTTTCATCGTCTGTCTATTTTGAAGATGTTTTATAATTGGTGCAGCCAAAAGAGAAAGTCAGCGGTGCATACCGCAACCTTTTTCCGGCATATAATACTCCTTGTCGTATGCGATGTGGTCAAGCACGTTTTGCAGCCTGTCCAGTTGTTGGCTATCCAATACACGGATGGCAGCAATGGTAATGTTTTGTGAAGCGATACGGCGGTGTTCACAGTTCCGTTCCGACATACTTCCGTTCCCGTCGGCATGAACACTTCGCAGGTAATCGTTTACCGCCTTAGTCTGTTCTTTACTTGGAAAGGTGGAAGGGTAACGGTCTTGAACATACGTAACCATGTGGCTGACCGCATTTGCCAGCAAAGGGTCACATTCTTGTAGCTGTTTGATAAGTTCTTTTTTCTTCATATTGTTGGTTTATATTGTCCCGTGTCCCAAGCGTTTTTTATAACTTTCTATTTTGCTTACTTCCTGTTTTTATTCTTTTTTGAGGGCAAAAGGGACAAGGGGATATTAGTTTTTTCTTTTCCCTTATTTTGAAATTAGAATGGTAATTCCTGTTCACTTGGCAATGTCGCACATGACTCTTCATTTAGAGCGTCCACCCTCACCCATGGGTATTTTGTCCGTCCCGTCTTATCGCAGTAGGCTGGATGTAGCCCCTTGACCTTCTCCTGTTCACTTCGCTTCCAGTTCGGAATCATGGACATCAGGCGGTTGATGTATTGCGAAGTGTATTTGGACGAATTTCTTCTGACCAAATCATTGGGCAGTTCCTCTATAATTTGCCGGGCACAAACCATGTTGAGTGAGGTCATTGTGGAATTTGGCTCTGAGTATGCTCCTTTCTGATAAGCCAGTCGTGTCGGAATCATCCAGCTTGCATATTGAATGGGAACCTCACGTTCCAGATACATTTCTATGTCCTCCATGATTGGGTCAACAAGAATGTTGGAATGTTGCATCTGCACCTCGTTGGCCTCATTCTCCATATCCGGTGACAAGTAGAGTTTCATTCCTTGTCGATAATAGGCGTATGCCTCTGCCCAAAGCTGAGGAACGGAACACTGTAGTTTATCCAGCCAATCCGACACATGGCCATTGCCTTTGACCGGGATAATCCACCATCGGCGGTTTCCATTGTCTCCTTGCAGGAAGTTTGCCTCATTGGTGGTAGCCGCAAAAACATTATGTCGCATGAACTCTACCACCTTATGCCCATAAGCCGGACGCATATAATCACTGCAACGGCTTAGAAAAGCCTTGGCTGCTTCCGCATCATTCGCACGTTTCAAGCCGTTCAACTCACTGATTTCAATAATCCAGCCATTGGTTATGGTTTCCACTTTCTCCTTGTCACCACTGGCAAAAGAGAATGAATCGTTGAACCATCTCCCACTGATGGCTTTGAAAAAGGTGCTTTTCCCGATACCTTGGGAACCGGGCAAGGTCAGTACGTTGTCAAACTTGCAACCAGGATTGAATACTCTGGTTACAGCCGCCACAAACCAAAGCTTTGTCTGTTCTCTGACAAGCGGTATGTCCTCCGCTCCCAAATAATCAATGATGGTTGTAGCTATCCGAGGTTGTCCGTCCCATGCCTCTTGGGTGATGAAATCCTGCACGGGATTGAAACTGCGTTCCGAAGAAGTGGTCTTCAGTATTTCAAATACTTTGTTCTGTGTCAGACGTAATCTGTATGTCCTTTCCAGATAGTCCTGTATCTTTCCGGCAGATTCCTCATCAATCTTGTTTCCGTTGACATTACGGAACAAAGGGCTGAAACACACATCGTCCTGACAAAAGGTATCGTACCTTACCTGACAGAGATTCTCGTCCATTGTGAAAATGAGTCGGAGATTACTGATGGAACGAGCAGGATTCCCGTAACTGTCAGTCATCAGTTTCTGCTTCCAATCGTCTTCCATATCACTACTCCTTTATATGAATGCCACCTGCTTCTTTTGCCAAAGACAGCGCAAGGTCTGCATCCACCACAATCTTGCGTCCTATCTGCGTGATGGCCTTGTCTATGATTCCGCTTTTCTTGATGCGGTTTGCGGTGGGTACGCTACAACCGAATACACGTGCGATACCCTCTACACCATAATAATTTCCTTTGGATGTTGTTTTGGGAGAAGGGCTTTCGGCTGTAATGACGCTCTTGGTGATTAGAAAACAAAGCTCCTCGCCTGTCATCATGGCGATGGGCTTTTGGAGTAGTTGGTTGAGATTGAGTTTTTCTTCCATACCTTTACTTGTTTAGTGATTAAATACTTTAAACCTCGGTTCAACTCTGTGAAACCGATTTCGCAAGCAAAGGTAGTGTGTGAAACTCTGTGGGTTGGTCGGTTTATTTATACCTTAAATTTACCGACCGAATTACAACAGATGTTTGCAGAATAACGGATAGCTGGATTTCCCAACTACCCGTTATTGATAAAATAGTCCGTCCATCGGTCTATTATCCGTTTAGCCTTGGTATAACTGTTTCCTCTTTGGGGCGAATTCAAAATGAGTCCCTTGATTTCTCCGTATCGCTTCTGCGGTATATCGTGCCCATAATGTCGTTGGAAGAATTGTTCGATGGCACGGTGAAATGTCATGTACTTTGTGGATGCTTTTATCTTGCCAGCTTTTACCAATGCTTTCAGTAAATAGGCGAGGCTTATATCTTCGGTGTTCTCTTCAAGGAATAAACGAATACCCTGCTTGATACGTTCCTTGTCGCCCAAAAGAATATCATCCAATGACTGTATCACTTTCTTGTTTCCACGTCTGCCTTTTACTTTTCGCAAGGCGAACATCACTTCCTTCCAGATTTCCGGGGTACAGCCTTCTATGGTATCTTCCCAGTCTGCTTTGGTTTCTGTACCCATCTCTATACTTTCATTGACAAGCAGGGTAACACATGATTTTACCAAAAGCATATCGCCATGGTCCACCTCTTCACTGTTCAACAGGCGGTTGAGTGATTTGGCCATACGTGAAAGGCCGTGGTCAAATACCACGAAATAATACATACAATAAGCCAAATTCTCTTTCTTTTCCATTACACGGTCATACAGGTTAGCCATGAACCCGCCAATGAATACCGCATGAGAGAGGAAAACAATTTGAGAGATATAGGTCAGGAACTGATAAACCATTTTTCTTTCCAGTTTGCTCAACAGATAGCATCCTTTGCTGTTTCTCATGAACATATCTAATTGCCCAATCAAGTAGGACCTCAACTCCTGCGGCAGATGATTCCATATTTCAATAGGCGTTTCAGAATGAACTATCAGCAGCCCAGACTTTGGAGAAGTAAGCAGTTCTATCGTGCCTGTTTTCGTATTGATGCCTATCCACAAACGCTTGTTGGTGATACATCTGGCGATGGTCTCGGTATATTGGCCAGCCCATTGTTGGTTCGTGATGGCTGTTACATTTTTGCCGTTCGCAAAATCAGAGAGCCAGTTATACATCATTAAGGCTTCGGGTGGTACGCAATCCCGCATCATCAGATACATGTCCATCAGAACTGATATGTCACCTTTAGCCACAGCATCTATGCGCTTACAAAAGTTGGCATACACGTCTTCGTTTGCTGACATCCATGCACGGATAGCCATATCAGCCGCATCCTTCCTTTTGGAATAGGATTTTATCCTTTCTATGAAATTTATCATCAGCATTACGGATTAAGGTTGTCTGAATAATTTGAGCAGTTCTTCTGTGGACATGCTTGCCAACTTTGCCAATAGAGCATCCCTTTCAGAAGTGTTATCCAAGTTTAGCAGTTTTGAATTGTTCTGCATCTGTATGTCGAGAGGATAATGCTCAATGTAGATTTGCGTAATGGCATGGTCAGAAGAAGCGTGCCCCATGCTTTCAGAGATATAATCCATATCCACTCCAACATTATGCAGGTTGGTTGCGAACGAGTGTCGGCACCATGTACCTGACGGACAGATGGACTTATCCCAATTCAATGCCTCGTGGCAAATCTTGATAACACGGTCTTTCACGTTGGAATTTTCTTGCATGGTGTACTTACGGCGTAACTCTTCTGTCTCTGCACCTTTCAATATCTCTGGAAATACTAGCCCATCCCTGGTAGGTGGTGAGGCTATTTCGTCCAATATATATTGTAAAGGAGAAATGATGGGAACTATTACTTCTGAACCGTCAGCGCTTCTTCGGGAAGTTTTCTTTCGGTTGAAACGGAAGGCCTTGCCCTCTGTCTGATAATAATAACTATTATAGGTCAAGCGACCTGCATCAGCCATATTGAAACCGTTGCAAAGGTATTGGGCAAGGAAAAGCCCTAATGAATAATGTGCACGTTGTGTATATTCTTTCGTCCAGTGTTCGGGATATTTCTTTGAAACAAAAAGGTTATAAAGTTCTGTCATCTGACTAACATTCAAGAAGCTCTGCTTACGCTTCGCACTTTTGGGTATGCTTACAAGCCCTTTCTCTTTTTTGTTGGAAAAAGGATAGGGAACATCTTTGAGGTAGCCTTCATGTACGCACCTATTCCATACGGCACGGCAACAACGCAAATAGATACCGGCCGTAGTGTCGCTGATTTTACCGACAATCGCACCATTTTCGTCTTTAACTCCATTGTGCATACCATCCTTCCACTTCTGAAGTTCTGCCGCACAGATGCAGAAGCCCTTGATTGCATTTTCTCCAAGAATCTTTCTGAATGATTTGAGCGCACACTCATAACTCTCTGCCGTGGTGAAACGTGCTCCTTCGTCTTCTGTACGCAATTCGTGAATGACTTGCTCCCAAATACTAATAAAGGTTTGTGATTGGGTTGTGTCCTCTTTGGATAGTACCACTTCTTCACCCATGATACATTGACGTACCATCTCAAATGTCAGGATGCCGCCTTTGTTCAGGTTCATCAAGATTTCTTTGTACTTGGGGGCAATGGTATCTACATTTCGTCGCATTGCAGATGTCCGAGAACTTTTTCTCAGTAAAAGAACTTCCAACTGTAAAGTAGAAGAACTTGCGGTCAATCGTGAAACGAAGAGATAAAGGAAACTCACACGCATTCTTTCTGCGGGTACGCAAATCCAACACGATAGAGACAGAACAGTTTCGCTCTTTGAAAAGGGGCAAAGACTTTGTCAATTTTTCCATTGCATTCATTGTTTATGTTCAACATAACCTCTGAATACAGCCGATTTGCAATGTGAGGCATACATATACAAAACGCTGCATATAACCACAGAATCCCTATCCTTTGACGGATAAAAACATTGTCGTTATATGCAGCGGTGCAATCTCGTTGTCTTCTGTCGCTGACTGGTAACCGGGCTTATGCTAATCGGTCTCAACCCCTGAAGCAACTCTCGCGTTTCGTTTGTCATAGAGTGTCTTCCGACTAACACTCCCTTTACGCTTCGATTCATCGGAATGGGATGACCCTCCCACGAAGGTTAGGCAAACTCACTTTTCTTTTTCGAGAAAAATCCCCATCGGACATTGAACTGCACCCCAAAAGTTAGGCACAAAACTTTTGGGGTGCATTATGTATAGACGCCACACCTTTGAAGAACGACTT
>OODF01000143.1_pt1 | contig 61716 bp, 45 predicted proteins | sample 1671431 | NCBI WGS metagenome assembly OODF01 (sample SAMN06348156, study PRJEB24527) | human gut metagenome | biome: human gut; feature: ankylosing spondylitis patient; material: feces | host: Homo sapiens | place: China | collected 2015-10 | reverse complement strand
AACCCAGGGTGTCGCTTCGCTTGCCCTGGGCTATGTGCTCCATTGGGCTTTCAGCCCGCCCTTGTTAAATCCGAAACTTCAGTTAGTAAACAAGTTAACGGGCTAACAGGTAAGTTTGCCACGCTTTTTGAGCTTCTTACCATTATGACTTTAACATAATAAAGTGTATAGCATACTTACTTGTTAACCTGTCAACTTGTTAACTCGTTAACCTGAAATTCTGCCAACGGGTATATTTAGCAAAATAGCCGCACACTTTTGACATAAGTGTGCGAGGTTTTCCGTATCTTTGCACCCAAAATAGGACCCGTTGGCAGAATAATGGGTTAACTCAACTTTCGGCCAACGCGCAAAATATCATGTGCAGGCACCGCCTGCACCTTCACACATCAAACATTATGAGTGAACAACTGAAAAAGATTAAACAGCTCGTTGAGCTTCGCCAAAAGGCCCGCCTCGGTGGCGGCGAGAAGGCTATTGAAAAACAACATGCCAAAGGCAAGGCCACGGCTCGCGAACGCATCGAACTCTTGCTCGACAAGGGTTCTTTCGAAGAAATGGATATGTTCAAGCTCCACCGTTGCCACAACTTCGGCATGGAGAAGAAACAATTTTTGGGCGACGGTGTGGTAGCCGGCAGCGGTACCATCAATGGCCGTTTGGTATATGTGTTTGCACAGGATTTCACCGTTAACGGTGGTTCTCTGTCTGAAACCATGGCTCAGAAAATATGCAAGGTGATGGACCAGAGTATGAAGATGGGGGCACCCTGCATCGGTTTGAACGACTCGGGTGGCGCCCGCATTCAGGAGGGTATCAACGCCCTGGCCGGCTTTGGCGAGATATTCCAGCGCAACATCGAGGCTTCGGGTGTAGTACCCCAAATTTCGGGTATCTGCGGCCCATGCGCCGGTGGTGCCGTTTACTCACCTGCACTGACAGACTTTGTGGTTATGCTCGAAGGCATCAGCTACATGTTCTTGACCGGCCCCAAGGTGGTTAAGACGGTAACTGGCGAGGACGTGACCCAGGAGGACCTTGGCGGTGCCGCCGTTCACTCTACCAAGAGTGGTGTGTGCCACTTTACTGCCAAGACTGAGGAGGAGTTTGCCGGCATTATCCGCAAATTGCTCTCATTCATTCCGCAAAACAACATGGAGCGTGCGCCACGCATTGAATGCACCGATCCCATCGACCGCAAAGAGGACTTGCTGAACGAAATCATACCCGACAACCCCAACATGGCTTACGACATGTACAAGGTTATTGGTGCTGTGGTGGACAATGGCGAATTTATGGAGGTGCACCGCAACTTTGCACGCAACATCATTATCGGTTTTGCACGTTTCAATGGTCAGAGCGTGGGCGTGGTGGCTAACCAGCCCAGCGTTTATGCCGGTGTGCTCGACTGCAACGCATCGCGCAAGGCTGCCCGCTTTGTACGTTTCTGCGACTGTTTCAACATTCCTATCGTGTCGTTGGTTGACGTGCCGGGCTTCTTGCCGGGTACGGGCCAGGAGTACAACGCGGTGATTGACCATGGTGCCAAACTGCTCTACGCTTATGGCGAAGCTACTGTGCCCAAGGTGACTGTGACTCTGCGCAAGAGCTATGGTGGTTCACACATTGTGATGGGCTGTAAGCAGCTCAAGGCCGACTTGAACTATGCTTGGCCTTCGGCCGAGATTGCCGTAATGGGTGCTTCGGGTGCCGTGGCCATTCTCGATGGCAAAGAGGCTAAGACGAAAGAGGACCCCAAGGCTTTCCTTGCCGAGAAGGAGAAGGAGTACAACGACCTCTTTACCAACCCGTACAAGGCTGCCGAATATGGCTACGTGGACGATGTGATCGAACCGCGTAACACACGTTTCCGCATCTGCCGCGCACTCGCACAGCTTGAAAACAAACGCGAAACTCGCCCGGCCAAGAAGCACGGCAATATTCCATTATAATAATATGCTAATGTCACGCGTTGGCGGAATTAGCAAACAGGGTGACAGATTGACAAGCTAACAGGGTGACAGGTAAGTTTGCCAAGTTATATAAGCTGCTTACCTGTTAACCAGTCAACCCGTTAACCCCAAATTGCACCAACGGTACGCATCGGCACATTAACCCATTGGCAAATTAAATTGCAATGAAAACTTTTCAATATAAATTAGGTGAGCAGACCATCACTATCCGCCTGGACGAGAAGCAAGGCACCATAGCCGACTTTTTGGTTGATGGCTACCACACCAAACCCACCGAGGCCGAAATGCCGGCTTACGCCGCTGCCATCTCGCTCGCACTCATTGAGCACGAAGTGGAGATTGTACACGACGACGAACCGGGTATTATCACTGTAAAAAATCATCGCACAAACTGGAATAACCCAGCCGAACTGATGACTCAAATCTAAACATAGCGCAATATTTAGCAATGAAACAATACAAATATACCATCAACGGTGCTCAGTTCGACGTGACCATCGACAGCATCGTAGGCTCGAAAGCTAAAGTCGAAGTGAACGGCATTCCTTTCGAGGTTGAAATGCAAGGCTCGTCTCTCGTTGAGGAGGCTCTGCCCACTGTTAGCACCGAGGCTGCTGCCGCTCCTGCCGCACCCGCTGCTGCACCGGCTGCCGAACCGGCTGCTCCTGCTGCCGCCGCCAAGAGCGGTCCTGGCGCTGGCGCTCCCGTCAAGGCTCCGCTGCCTGGCGTTGTAACCAAAATATTGGTGAAGGAAGGCCAGGGCGTGAAGAAGGGCGAGACTGTACTCGTGCTCGAGGCTATGAAAATGGAAAACAACATTACAGCCGAGGCCGACGGTACTGTGACCGGCATCTGCGTTAGCGCTGGCGACAGCGTGATGGAGGGTACCACACTGATTACTATTGGCTAACACATTGGCGTATCAACTATTTTTGATCACCGGCTTCGCATAGCTGCTTATAAAGAGGGTATATCGAGCCCCAATTAGTGCGGGCTGAATCATCGTGCAAGGCGAATGCAATCAAGCTTGCTTGAATTGCTGAGCCGCAGCCGATGATGTCAATAAAAGCCCAATGACTGTACATAGCCCTGGGCAAGCGATAGCGACACCCAGGGTTAATGTGTGTAGGAACAGTTGCGCCCTGTAAGGGCAAAAGTAATGATTATCATTCACTTTTGCCCTTACAGGGCGTCATTGCATCACGTTACGTATAACCCTGGGTGCCGCTTCGCTTGCCCAGGGCTATGGACAATCATTGGGCTTTCAGCTAGGGGGGTCAAAATCGGCATTAAAAGCGCGACCGATTTGGGGGACTTTTAAGTTGTCTGAAACGCGCTGCACAAAACGCAAGCACCAAACGCAAGCACTAATGGGGGCGACGCGTCTCGCGTCGGGATAATGAAAAGAAAAGATACAAACTCTACTAAATAATAGCTGAATCTTTCCCCGACGCGAGACGCGTCGCCCCCATTAGAGGTAGCGTTTGGTGCTTGAGACCGTTCGCATGTTTACTTTTCACCGAACAGCCATAACAACGAATAGAAATCCCTAAAACGATCTCAGTTTTGAAGCCAATTTTGAACACCCTACCTTTCAGCCCGCACAAATTGAGTTTTGACACACCCTCTTGTTTTTTACCTTGCTTTTCAAACGCACAATTAGACGTACTTTTGTATGACAAAAGACCGAATTAGATGACACATAACGTATACAATTTTGGCGCAGGACCGGCCATGCTGCCCGACGAGGTGGTAGAAGCCACAGCACAGGCCGTAAGGGACTTTGATGGCATGGGGCTCTCGCTGATGGAGATTGGGCACCGCACACCGCAGTTCAAAGCGGTGCTGGCCGAGGCGCAGAGTTTGATGAAGGAACTGCTCCATGTGCCCGAAGGTTACTCGGTGCTGTTTCTGGGTGGTGGCGCCCGTCTGCAGTTTGACATGATACCCATGAACCTGCTACGCCACAAGGCAGCTTACCTTGACAGCGGGCACTGGGCACATCAGGCCATGGACGAGGCACGACTGTGGGGCGAGGTGGTGAATGTGGCCTCATCGGCTAACGACAACTACACGTATGTGCCCTCGCAATTCAGCGTGCCGGCCGATGCCGACTATCTGCACATTACCACCAACAATACCATTTACGGCACCGAACTGCGCAAGGACCTTGACGTGGGGGTGCCTTTGGTGGCGGACATGTCATCGGACATTCTGACACGTGACATTGACGTGGAGCGCTACGACATGATATATGGCGGCGCTCAAAAGAATTTGTCAATGGCTGGCACGACCTTTGTCATTGTGCGCAACGATGCCGTGGGCCGCACAGGGCGCAAATTGCCCGCCATGCTCGACTATGCCGTGCACATTGCTCACCAGTCGATGTACAACACACCACCCATGCTGCCCATCTACACCGCACTGCAAACGCTGCGGTGGGTTAAGGCTCAAGGCGGGGTGACGGAGATGGAGCGCCGTGCCAAACGCCGTGCGGCACTGCTTTACGCTGAGGTGGACCGCAACAAGTTGTTCTGTGGTACGGCACGACGGGACAGCCGCTCGCTCATGAATATTTGCTTTGTAATGAATAAGGCATACGCCCACCTGGCCGACGACTTTGCCAACTTTGCTGCCCAACGTGGCATTTATGCCATAAAAGGGCACCGTTCGGTGGGAGGATTTCGTGCCTCGTGCTACAATGCCATGCCGATAGAGGGGGTGCAGGCACTGGTGGACTGCATGAAGGAGTTTGAAACTCTACACATCAACGACTGAACCACGTGATTATGAAAGAGCCACTCATATCGGTCATTGTGCTGACGTATAATCAAGAGGACACTATTGCCCGCACACTCGACTCGGTGCTTGCACAATGCTGCAGCGCACCCTTCGAGGTGGTGGTGGGTGACGACTGTTCGACCGACGGCACACGACACATCTGCGAGGCGTATGCCAAGCAACACCCTGACACAATCAGACTGATGCCGGCCACTGCCAACAAGGGGGTGGTTGACAATTACTATGACTGCTTTGAGGCTTGCCGCGGCGAATACATTGCCGATTGTGCCGGCGATGACTTCTGGACGGATAAATACAAACTTGAAAAGGAATGGAAGGTGCTGGCGGCTAATGCCAACGTGACCGTGGTGCACACTAACTGGAACAGGTATTATGAGGACACAAAACGCGAGGTGGCTAACAAGGAGACGCCTTTTGCGAGCCCTATCACACGCGGCTCGCTGATGCTCGAAAGCATTATTACTCAAACTACTGCCCCGGTCATTCATCTTTGCACCGCCATGTACCGCGCAAAGGTGTTGAGGGACTTTTACAATACAAACCGCGCACTGCTGCGCAACAAGGAGTTTGGCTGCGAGGATTTGCAGATAGCCTTTGTACTCGCCCACCAAGGCGACGTGGCTTATCTGCCCGAAATAACGCTTGACTACAGCGTTGGACACACTTCGGTGTCGTGCTTGCCCGACAGTGCGCAACAATTCAGATTTGTACAACGCACTGCTTCGCTGTCGTGGTTGCTGGCTTCGCATTTTAACCTTGACACACCACGCACAAGGGCTTTCTTTGCCCTGAAATCGTACGAACTGCTGATGCACGCTTTCAGGTGTCACAACACGGCATTGAGGAGCGAGGCATTGGAATATGCCAACGAATGGCGAGTTGCACTGGGCAAGAAGGCGAGGTGTGTGATGTGGGTCACTAAATGTCCGCTTATGTGGCGGGCGGCCTTGCTACTGCGCAAGGGGTTGGTGGGGCTTAAGGGCGCCATGCACCTGCTCAAATAATTGCGACAGTTGTTTGCCCACACTGTCATACGAGGCCATATCTGCCACCTGTGCAGATATGGCTTCGCCGTTAAAATGAGGCTGGTGCAGGGCTTTGTAAAGTTGTGCGCACAACGATGCGGCATTGTCTGTCTGGCCAATAAAGCAACCACCGTCAATACGCTCGCACTGCGGCACCACTTCGGTGCTGACCACGGGTATGCCGGTGCTCATAGCCTCGAGCAAAACGAGAGGTTGCACCTCGCCACGGGTGGCAAGCATCAGGCAACGGCTGCGATAGAGTATGCTGCGCACCCCCTCACGGTCGACCTGCCCACGCGCTTCGACTATGCCGTCGAGGGCATTTTGGTGTATCAGGTTCTGCATGGCGTCCGAATCGGTGCCACGGCCAGCTATAATGAGTTGTATGTTTTTGTCGTGTTTTTCTTTATAAAGGCGTATGGCCTCGAACAATATGTCATACCCCTTGCGGTGTATAAAGTCGGCCACACAGCATACCACGGTAGGTGTGCTGCCGCAAACAGGCCGCTCTTTGTAGGCATAGAACGTGGTGTCGATGGCATTTGACACAGCGGTCCAGCGGTATGCCTTGCCATAATAAGGCGCCAGTTCGTCAACCAGTTCGGCCGCCACGGGTATGACCATGGCGGCATTTTCGTATGCACGTCTGAGCAAGGGTATTTGCCACGATTGCGTACCCTGGCTTCCGAACCCTCGTTCGTGTATAGACTTGGGCAGATGCTCGGTTATGACATAAGGTATGCCATATTTGTCGGCCACTAACATGGCGGCATAGCCGGCCCAGGCACAGCAGTGGGCGTGCAGCATGTCGGGTTTGCCATAACGGCGCACATAGGCGTCGGCCATGCGCTGCACCATGCGACACCAACGGCGCGCATTGAGTTTGTTGAGTGCTGGCAGACTGCGCATCTCACACCGCGTTACCTCTATGCCGTCCATCATCACATCGTAAGGGCGGCGCGAGGCACGCAGATATAGTTTGGGGGTGAGCCGGGCACTGACATTGAGGGCGGCTATCACCCTTACCACATGACCTTGAGCTACCAGTGCTTTGCTTTGGTCTATGCAGAAATGACCACCATAGGGGGGGAAGAATGAGGGTATCTCTAATATGTGCATAGGTGGAATGTGAGGGAGTGATTGAGGACAGGGCTACGTTGCGTCAGAGCATTGCGCTCTAATGGGGGGCGAGGCGGGACGAGGTTGCTGAAAAATTCCCCGACGCGGGACGCGTCGCCCCCATTAGAGCGCAATGCCCTGGCACAACAGTTCTTTACATGGCTTCTAATTTGCTTTTTAACCTGTAAATCTGATAGGAAACGCAAGCACTAATGGGGGCGACGCGTCTCGCGTCGGGGCAACATCTTGTGCAGTAGTTTTTTTTATGCGGAACGAGGCTGCTGAAAAAAACCGACGCGGGACGCGTCGCCCCCATTAGAGCGCGCGTCTTAAACTTATTGCTTATGCAAAGAGTCGTTGTGGGTGGCATGCGTGGGGTGCGAACCCGTAGCGGGTGTGGTGCTCTCGGTTGCCGGTGCTGCAACCTCTTCACCCTCTGCCGCATTCTTTGCAGCCTCTTGTTGCTCTTTGCGCTTTTTGTAACGCTGCCAATACAACCACCGTGCATGGCGCACAGAATCTTGTATGCGCAAGCTATCCTCATGGGTCAACACGTTAACCATGGTGTCACGCTCGACGGGTTTGGGCTTGGGCAGGGTGTCGGCAGCTATGACGGGTGCCGGCTCTTCATCGTGTCCCCAACCGCCAAGGAGAGGTGTCCACAACTGATAACTTGCCGCTGCACCAATCACTACCACTGCCAAGAGCACCCACAGCGCATAACGCTTGCACCATGCACCCACACGGCGCACCGTGTGATTGGGGTGCTTGCGACGCGGTTGTTTGCGGCGCGGCATAATGGGTTCTGAGCGCAACGGGGCATCGTCGTCTGGCATATCGGGGTGTTGCTCTGGCTTAGGCACCGGCTCGGGTTCTGGCGCCGCAGTGCTGGCTGGAGTAGCCTCAACCGCAGTATCTTCATGCTGCTCGTCTGACACAGGGACTGGCGTTGCAGGCGTTTCGGGTGTTGCAGTTACAGGCTCTGGCGAGTCGTAGGTAAAACCCACCGGCAAGCGGGGCGGAATGTTGGTGGTACGACTTTCGCTCGGCGTAAAGTTTGAGGCGTGAAGTCGCGGTTCGTTGGTAGCGGCATCATTCGACTGTTCGTGCCCTGCCGCTTCGTTATGCAGTTCTTTGTCTTCCTTCATTGTTAATCAAGCTATTATCTTTATCTCACCACAAAGTAGATGGTATCGCCATGCCCTGTGCCTACCCCATTACGGGCATAGGCCACAGCGTAATATGTGCCCTTGCCCAACGAGTCGGTATAAGCACTAAAGGTGTTAGCCGTATCGGCCACCACCTTGCCGCGCAATGTGTCATTGCCATACTCAAAGCCACACTCGCGCAACGGGCTGTTAGGCGAAGTTAGTACAGCGCCAGTCAGTAGCACAGAGTCGCCCGTCTGGGCAGCTGTACCTGTCTGCACAGTGGGGGCAAAGGGTTGTTCGCCACTGCGGTCCTCACCACAAGCTGCCACAAGCACTATGCTGAACAATAATATATATATGAGTGATTTCATTTTACATTCTAAGATTATATTTACACGCTGGCGGAATTTAGTTAACGGGGTAACGGGTTAACGGGTTAACAGGTTTACAGGTTGACAGGTAAGTTTGCCAAGTTCTATGGTTTCTTAACTGGACAAGTAGTCTGAGACATACTTACTCGTCAACTTGTCAACTCGTCAACTTGTCAACTCGTCAACCTATATTATGTGCTACGAAGTGCAGTACTTTTCGGGTGTTTTCCGTCACACGCAGACGCTCATCGCAACGTTCACCTATCAACCATACAATGCCGCGCTCATCGGCCAGCACCATGGCCAGTCGTTTGTCGAGCCGGGTGAAATGATGATTGGTCATGTAATCGCTCAACAACTGGCTACCGCCCTTCATGCCAAAGGGGGTGAAACGGTCGCCCTCTGCCACCGGACGCAATGTCAACTGCCCACACACGGCATCGGCATCTATTTTTATTTCATTGCGTGCACACTTCAACGACAGGTCTTTGTTGTACGTCACCAGCCGGTTAATTATGCTCAATGAACCGCCAATGATGTCCTCTGAACACAGACATTCTGATTTGCTTCGGAATATGGTCTCAGCCTTTATTGTGCGAGGCACCGGACCGAATATGAGCAAGTCTTCGCTACGTGTTACATACCCCTGTTCGTTTTCAATCACGCCCCCGACACCCATACTCAGCGCATCACGCACTTGGGCGTCGGAAAAAGCATAAGGCATAAGCAGTTCGCGCAATATGGCATGGGCAAAGCGGTGCTGCCTTAGCGCTGCATAGCCTATTTGCTTATATCTCTTGTGTTGTGCCACATTAGTCAAACCGCATTGGGTGGCCATGTCATGCACACTCGACTGGTAGATGTCGTTGGCCTCTGTCAAGTTCTTGGCCATTTGGTTGAGTGTGCGAATGATTTGTGGATTGATGGTTTGCAACAAAGGCAAAACCTCATGGCGCAATTTGTTGCGGCGATAATGTGTATCGGCATTGGTACTGTCGGTTACATAAGTTTGGGCGGCCTTGTCAAGATATTGTAATATATCGGCTTTGGTCCACTCCAACAATGGGCGGTATATGGCAAAACCTTGTTTGCGGCTCATGCGCTGCATGCCAGCAAGTCCCTGCAACCCCGTGCCGCGCAACAGATTGAGCAACAGAGTCTCGGCATTATCCTCCTGATGATGTCCCACTGCTACAGCGTCAAAGCCAAGGTCTCTAATCATTGCGTTGAACCACTCGTAGCGCAAGCGGCGGGCTGCCATCTCGATGCTCTCGCCAGTCTTTTCGGCTTCAGCTTGGGTGTCTAAGTGTTTCACGAAGAGCTTTACACCGCGCTGCAGGCACAGCTGGCGCACAAATTCTTCATCGCGGTCGCTCTCGTCGCCGCGCAAATGAAAGTTGCAGTGTGCTGCCGCCCCTACCTCACCCTTTTCAAGTAAAGTGAGCAGTAAGCACACCGAATCGGCTCCGCCCGAAAGGGCTACTAAATATTGTGGTCTCACGTTTGTCATGTGTCAGGAGTGTGAGGTTGTAATTTGAGACAAATTGAACAGTAGACAGATTTACTGAACGCGTTGACGGAATTCTGGGTTAACGGGTTAACAAATTCCGTCAATACATACCTAATACGCCACCTCTACATCAATTCCCGCGCCTTTTACAAGTGCAGCTATTCTGTCAAGCTCCTCGTGCGTGGCTTTTTGCAAATCGGGGTCGGGCGTTTCGCGATCGATGGTGTAAACCATCACTTGGCTCGGTTTGATGCGTTTCACCGCCTCGAGCCATGGTTGCACATAAGCGTCGGTGGTATTGTCCACGCTCTGGCCTTCGCTCATTCCCTTCATAAACATGCTCTGCACAATGACATGACCGTCAAAGGCGCACAATGCCTCGATAACGGCATTCACATCATACGCCCCTGTGGGACGGTCGACGCGCTCAATGTAGTCGGCCGACACGGTGTCGAGTTTGAGTATGTTATTGTCAACCTTGAGCAGGGCGGCGTGCACCTCGGGGCGCACGGCCATGGTAGCATTGCTCAGCACACTCACCTTGGCTGTTGGGAAATAGCGGTTGCGCAAAGCCACCGTATCGTCAATAATGCCTGCAAAATCGGGGTGCGCTGTCGGTTCGCCATTACCGGCAAAAGTCAGCACATCGGGGGTAAGCCCGTCCTGCTTCATTTTGACAAGCTGCGCTTCGAGGGCTTCGGCCACCTGCTGGCGGCTGGGGCGTGGCAAATGCGGACGGTGGTCTTTGTTGAAACCGCACTCGCAGTACACACAATCAAAGGTGCAGACCTTGCCATCGGCGGGCATAAGGTTGATGCCTAACGACACACCGAGCCGTCTGCTATGTATGGGACCGAATATGGGCGAGGGATATACTATGCCCTTGTGCCCCTTGTTTTCAGGATAACCGTTTGCCATGATTTATATTGTTTCTTGATAGATAAGTAGGTGTCGGAATCTGGTTAACTCGTCAACTCGTCAACCCGTCAACTTAAATAGTTATTTTACACCGGCATTCCGCAGCCACTCTGCGGCCTTTACCACATTGGGTATGCCGTAGCCATTGATGTTGTCGGGGTGGGCCGCATTGTCGGCCGACTGTTGCAACGCCTTTATAATAGTAGCCGGACGCACATTGGGGAATGCCTGCACCAAACAGGCTGCAGCACCACACAGTGTGGGACACGAGAATGACGTGCCGTTCACACCCACCACTGTGCCATCAATATCGTACACCATTGAGTTGAAGCCCACAGCCATCAAGTCGGGCTTGACGCGACCATCAGCCGTATTGCCTATTGACGAGAAGGGGGTGTTGATGCTGTCGGTTTCCACAGCTCCTGCGGTAATAATGTAGCAAGCATCGGCAGGGAAGCCTATTTTCTTCCACACGCCACTGCCACTGTTGCCGGCACTGTTCACCAACAATATGCCACGACTGGCGGCCAACGATGCCGAGCGGCTGTTGACCGCTGTCTGCCCGTCAAGTTCGTAATAGTGGTGGTTCATATATTTGTGGTCGAACTGGTAGTAGCCCAGCGAACTGCTCACCATGTCACACCCCAAACTGTCGGCATATTCGAGGGCTGCACACCAATTATCCTCCTCAACGAGTTGTTCGGTAGCTTCGTCCTCGCTCTGCAACAAGTAGAAGGTGGCACAGGGCGCAGTGCCCACCAGATAATGCGGCTCGTTGGCCCCGATGCACGAGAGCACCATCATGCCATGGCTCTGCTCTTCATACACGCTCTTGGCAGGCTGCACAAAATTGCGCGTGCCAAGTATGTGGGTTTGGTCAATGCCTGCCATGAGGTCGGCATTATGAAAACCGCCATCTATCACACCTATGGTCACGCCATTACCATTATAGCCCTGCTGGTGCATTTGGTCCACACCGAGCATCTTCACCTGTGCCGCCGCGTAACCATAATAATCGGCCAACGTGGTGTCGCGTTTGTTGGTCACTTCGCTCTCGCGCGCCACCACCTTTGCCACAGGCAGACTGTCGGGACTTTCCCACACACAGCGCACGCCCTTGACATATACCAACTGGCGCACCCGCTGCATGAGCGTGGTGTCGGCAGTTTCAACCACTACCGTATTGTTCCACTTGCTCATATTGTGTATGCGGAGTCCCAAATTGCGCAGTCCGTTTACATAGGCGTCCGACACGGGCAGGTCGTACGCATCAACCTTGAGCCCGTAGCGGCTGCGGCGTGCCAGCGCTTTGGCCGACAGAAATGCCTCTGGGTGTTTGACCGAGAAACGATTCTGCTTTTTGTCGGCAAGTTGCACGCGGTAGCGGTAACTCTTGGGCAAGTGCTTGTAGACCGTTACATCTTCATTTTCAGAAAGTTCGCTGCTGTTTATCGCACTATCCAAGGCTTCAAACATGCGGCGCTGGTTAGCGTTCAGCGTGTCGGGCACGTTCTGAGCATGAGCACCCAAAGCAGCAATGCACACAAGCCATGCGCCTACAATTCGTTTTATATTTAGCATACTTGTTATATTCGTTATAAAGCAGGCAGTTCAGCCTCCACCCTGCGCTCTACGGCATCGGGCAGCTTTGAAAAGAAGTCCATGCCAGTCTGACGTTCCACCTCGTCCACCGTCAACTGATAATAAGTGAGCGGGTGACTGCCGGCCACATTCTTGAACACGAAGCCATAGGCTTTGGTGTGTTTGGGGTAACCCACCAGCAACACCTTGAAGAAGGCATCGGGCACCGCCACCTTGTTACCGCCAATACGTATAGGTGACTTTGAGGTGTAAATAGGGCCTGCGGCAATACTCACCGCGCCATACTTCAAGGCCCAGGTGCGTTCAAGCTCTTCAAGGTCTTTCCAGTCACCGCGGTTGAGGTTGCGGTTTTGCGGACAGACATTTGTCATGTAGAACGACTCCATCATGGCCTGCTTGCTCCACTTCATGTCGGCAGCCGGAGCCATGTGGCCACGGTCGTAGCCCGAGTTGGTATAATCTGTGGGATAGGCTTTAGCCCCCCGCACCTCAGGGTCGGGCTGAAATTTGTTGTAACGCGGCACCTCACCCTGCGCCTCATCTGCCGTCAGTTCCCATGCCACCCATTGCGGTGTTTTATAGTCAGCATCATAGCTCACCGTATATCCCAGGTGCGCTATCAACTGTCCGCCGCGGCTCGATGTGTAACGGGGTATTTCCAATCCCTTTGGCAGAGTCTGCGTGGCCTGCCATTTAGCCTCTGCCGTTTCGGCCGCGTCGGTGGTTTCGTCAGCAGCTTCGGCCTTGCTTTCATTTCCGTTATAACTAACCCAACCACAGGCCGCAGCCAGCCCAAGCACCAGTAGTGCTACCATTTTGTTCATAGCCATAGAAATAGCGCTACATTAGTCGGTCAGAGCCACCTCGATGTTGTTCTTGAGTATCTCGCTGCCCGGATATCCGCCCTGGCTCAAGTTGTCGTAAGCCTTTTCGCCCTTCTTGTTCAACAGCAGGTAGGCCGGAATGCCCGGTATGTTCAAGCTCTGGCAGAGTTCGTTCCACTGTTTGGCGGTGAGTCGGTAGTGTTCACCTTCGATATTCTTTATCATGTCTTGCCAAGTGCCATAGGGCGAAGTCTCACCTGTGATGTAAACGAACACGCAACCTTTCTTGGCCAGTTCGGGCTTGATTTCGTCAATCTGCTTCATGGCCATGCGGCATGGTCCGCACCAAGTGGCCCAAAAGTCTATCAGCACCACCTTGCCCTTGTAGTTTTCGGCTATTTGCTTTACCACGTCTTTGCCGGCCACCGAGGTCGGGATAGTCTTTACCACCGATGCCGTTGTCGTGGCCGGCTGGGTGGTTTCTGTATTCACGTTTTCAGTCTGCGCCGGTTTCTTGGCGCAACCGCCTGCCACGCAAAGTGCGGCAACGGCCATAAGTAAGAGTGCCTTTTTCATTTCTGTCGATATTATGAGGGATATGATCATACGCTGGTGTAATTAGTTGATGAGTCAACCCGTCAACTTTTCAACTTGTCAACTATTCAACTTGTTTACTAATTCCGCCAACGCGTTATATTAGCAAAAGTACTACTTTTTGCAAGCACAGCCAAACATTTAGTGAATATGCATCAAAGTATACAGAATTTAGTGTTACATTTGCCCACAAACACAATATGTGCGGTGCGCAACAATGCGTTCCGCAGCCCAAAATACAACATAAATACTTATGAAGACATTCTTGCACGTTAACGACCTCGGTCCGCTTGACCTCGCGTTGGCCGAAGCGGCCGAAATAAAGGCCGACCGCTACAAATACGAACATCTTGGCCACCACAAAATGGCTTTGCTCATCTTTTTCAACAACTCGCTCCGCACACGTCTTTCTACCCAGAAAGCCGCCCGCAACTTGGGTCTCGACGTCATGGTGCTCGATGTTAACCAGGGCGCATGGAAACTTGAGACAGAGCGCGGTGTGGTGATGGACGGCGACAAGAGCGAACATCTGCTCGAGGCTATCCCCGTCATGGCATCATTCTGCGACATCATTGGTGTGCGCACCTTTGCCGGTTTGACCAACCGTCAGGCCGACTATGCCGAAAACATTCTGTCGCAGTTTATCAAATACAGCGGCCGCCCGGTATTCTCAATGGAGAGTGCCACTGCCCACCCGCTGCAAGCCTTTGCCGACCTCATCACCATCGAGGAGCACAAAGAGACCAAGCGCCCCAAGGTGGTGCTCACCTGGGCGCCCCACCCTCGCGCTCTGCCCCAGGCCGTGCCCAACAGTTTTGCCGAATGGATGCGCGCTGCCGACGTCGACTTTGTGGTGACACACCCCCACGGCTACGAGCTCGACCCCTTGTTTGTGGGCGATGCACATGTGGAGTACGACCAGCTCAAGGCTCTCAAAGGGGCTGACTTTGTATATGCCAAGAACTGGAGTTGCCCGGGTGTGGCCAACGCCAACGACTACGGCAAAATTCTGTCAAAGGACATGTCGTGGACGGTAGACGAGGCTCACATGGCTGTCACCAACAACGCACAGTTCATGCACTGCCTGCCCGTGCGCCGCAACATGATTGTAACTGACGATGTCATCGAGTCGCCGCGCTCGCTCGTCATACCCGAGGCTGCCAACCGCGAAATATCTGCCACGGTAGTGCTCAAACATCTGCTCGAGGCGCTTTAGTATGGTCCCTAATAACAGATTTTTCAGAGCCGTTCTTTGAGCACAGCCCTCGTTTTGGGCAATAAAGGCATTTTTTTGTGCTAATACTCTATAATAGCGGACCATTGTACGAAAAAGTTTGTATATTCGCGCCGCATTATACGATTATCAGGATTAGCAACATAAAGAAATGGAACTCGAAAAATTTGCCCGTCAGCTGCGCCTCATGGTGTTGCTGACACAGAATTACACGATGACGATTGAGGAGGTGGGGCAAAAGTTGTGCATGAGCCGACGCACCATTTACCGATATATCGACGCCTTCAAGAACATGGGCTTCATTGTCAAAAAGGAGGGGTCACGCTATCGTCTCGACCCGCTATCGCCCTTCTTCCGCGACATCGCAAGCGACATTCAGTTCTCCGAGGACGAAGCACTCACCATCAGCCAAGTACTTAATTCTGTCTACGACAACTCGTTTCAAGTTCGCGCCCTGCGCGAGAAACTGGCCAAGCTCTACGACACCGAAGTATTGGCACGCCATGGTGTTGACAACCACGTGGCGCAAAACATCACCACCATATTCCAAGCCATACGCCAGGAGCGCATTTTGGTGTTGAAAGACTACCGTTCAGGGTCAAGCAACAAAGTGAGCAACCGCATAGTCGAGCCTTACATGTTCATCAACCAGAACAACGAGGTGCGATGCTTTGAGTTGACCACCAACATGAACAAGACTTTTAAGATAAGCCGCATTGGCAGCACCGAGATGCTCGATTTGCTGTGGTCGCACAAGAGCGACCATGCGCCCTTCTTCAACGATCTGTTCGGCTTTACCGGCGAGCAGCGCATACCTGTGTCGTTGGTACTTGGACAGCTTGCCACCAACGTATTGCTTGAAGAGTACCCCGATGCGCAGCGCCAACTCTCACCCACCAAGAACGGCTGCCACCGCCTCGACACCGAAGTTTGCAGCTATCTTGGCATCGGCCGCTTTGTAATGGGCCTTTACGAGGACATCAAAATTGTCGATTCGCCCGAGTTTGCCGATTACATGAAGCGCCGAATAGCCAAAATTGCAAGCAAATAAATAACGCGCGAGCATGCTCGCGAATGTGCAAATGTGCAGATATGCAGATGTGCAGATAATCAGACGCCTTAACCTGTTGCGTTTGATTACATAAAGCATTCTTCATCTGCACATTTGCATATCTGCACATTTGCACATCTACCCACCCCTGTCCCATGCCCCACATCACATTCATCATACCCGTCTATAACGTGCCCGACAAGATGCTTGCCGAGTGCTTGCAGCACCTGTTCGACATGCAGTTGCCCGGCGGCAGCTACGAAGTGATTGTGGTAGACGACGGCAACACGCACGACATCACAGCACAATGGCCCGAAACGTGGCGCCAGCACATCACCTGCCTCCACCAACCCAACCAAGGACTGTCGGCGGCGCGCAACACAGGCATTGCCCACGCCCACGGCACCTATCTGCAATTTGTTGATGCCGACGATTACCTGTTTGTCCACAGCTACAAAGCAGCCATCAACTTTGCCCTTGCACACGATGCCGACCTGCTGGCTTTTCACATGACGCGCAAGGAGGTGGCTACTACATGGACCACCCCCGACGGCCCATTTACCGGAAGCGGCTACATGGCTCTTCTCAACATGCGTTCGGCTGCCTGTGGCTACCTGTTCAAGCGCTGCTTGTTAGGCAAACTGCGTTTCACGCCTAGCATAGTGCACGAAGATGTGGAATTTACCACCCAACTTTTTATGAAGGCGCAGCGCATTTACGACGCCACTGCCACACCTTATTATTACCGCCGGCGTCAAGGCTCCATCACCACCCGCACCAACAGGGCCGACACCTTGCACAATCTCAACACTTTCGAACAGATCATTTACCGTCTGCAAGCCCTGCCCCACTCCACCGATGTGCATTACGGACTTGAGCGCCGTGTGGCCACCCTTGCCATGGAACTGGTTTACAACACGCTGCGCCACCCCCATGGCACCACGTCTGTCAATGCCTTGTTAACCCGCCTTGCCACGCACAAACTGTACCCTTTCCCCAACAATCATTACACTTTCAAGTATTCCTTATTCCGTTGGCTCATCATGCACCGCCTCACCAGGTGGCTGCTGTCTTGCGTGTTGAAATAATTGCTGTCCGTCCGCAAGTCAGGCTGCGGCTCGGAAATAAAAACGAAAGTTTTAAGACATTCGTTTTGTATTTCGCGCGCCTTGCACTAACTTTGCACACTGAAAGCAAAAGTGTGCTTTTAACATAAAGATGTAAATCACGGAATATGTCTATCACAAAAACGCGACAAAAGTTACTCGAAGTGGCACGCGAGCTATTCGCCCACAAAGGTCTTGAGGCCACGACAATGAATGATATCGCTGCTGCCTCTGGACGCGGACGACGCACACTCTACACGTACTTCCGCAACAAAGAGGAGATTTACTATGCCGTAATAGAGGAGGAACTCGAACGCCTGTCTGAAAAGATGGACGAGGTGGCCGTCATGGACGTTGAGCCTGAAGAGAAGATATTCACACTCATCTACACCCACCTGAACATCATACGCGACACCGTGGCACGCAACGGCACACTGCGCGCAGAGTTTTTCCGCAACATCTGGATGGTAGAAAAGGTGCGCAAAGCTTTTGACGTCGAAGAGCACCGCATCTTGCAAAAGGTGCTGCAAGAGGGCGTTGACAAAGGACGCTTCCGCATCGAAAACGTAGGACTCATGGCCGACATCGTGTACTACTCGGTAAAGGGGCTCGAAGTTCCGTACATCTACGACCGCCTGGGCGTGGGCCTGTCTGAGGACGAGACCTACCCCATAGTGAAAGGCATCGTAATGCGCGTGCTCAACATGCCGCCTGCCGTCATGTAACACACGGCACACAAACAAAATCCGCACATAACAAAGATTATACATAATAACATCAACCCGTTGGCAGAACGATTGGTTAACGGGTTAACAAACTGACCAGGCTAACAAGTAAGCACCACCAACCGTGTTAAAGGACAATCCTACTTGTTAACCCCGTCAATGTGTTAACTTGTCAACCTATCTACTAAATTCACCAACGCGTAACATCAACATTAAAATGGGATTACTTACAGGTAAAACAGCCCTTATCACAGGTGCTGCACGCGGCATTGGCAAAGCCATTGCCCTGAAGTTTGCCGAAGAAGGCGCCAACATTGCATTCACCGACCTCAAAATTGACGAGAACGGTGAGGAAACACGCAAGGAAATCGAGGCTAAAGGCGTAAAGTGTATGGCCTACGCCTCAAACGCAGCCAACTTTGAAGAGACTGCCGAGGTGGTAAACAAAATAAAGGAGGACTTCGGTTCTATCGACATCTTGGTAAACAACGCCGGCATCACCAAGGACGGCCTCATGCTCCGCATGACTGAGCAGCAGTGGGACGCTGTGATTGCTGTCAACCTCAAGTCGGCCTTCAACTTTATCCATGCCTGCACACCCATCATGATGCGTCAGCGCAAGGGTTCTATCATCAACATGGCCTCAGTAGTTGGTGTTCACGGCAATGCCGGACAGAGCAACTACGCCGCATCAAAGGCCGGCCTCATTGCCCTGGCCAAGAGCGTGGCTCAGGAAATGGGCAGCCGCGGCATACGTGCCAACGCCATTGCACCGGGCTTTATCGAAACTGCCATGACTGCCGCCCTCAGCGAGGACGTGCGCAAGGAGTGGATGAAGGCTATCCCCCTCCGTCGCGGCGGCCAGCCCGAGGACATTGCCAACGTGGCTACCTTCCTTGCCTCTGACTTGTCAAGCTATGTCAGCGGACAGGTTATTCAGGTTGATGGCGGTATGAATATGTAATTGAATACCCGCTGGCGGAATTCCTGGTTAACGGGTTAACGAGTTGACAGATTAACGAGCGAGTATGTTTCTGCACCACTTACCGTGCTAATTACCTGCTGGTCCGACAACCCGTTACCGCCAACAAGCAACATCACAAAGTGTAAAAGGTGAGCACTCCGGAGCTATCATCTTTTACACTTTTCTGTTTCTTAAGTAGGTGTTCAAAATTATTTTTACATTGAAAGTGCATTATCGGGACGCAGATGTTTACTTCGGGTGAGGGTTTCTGTCCCCCGATAACGGGGGAACCGAAGGGGGTCATAGCGGGCTATGTGACCGAGGCCGAAGGGAACAGATGCGCCTCGAGAATGTGCTTTCAATGTGAAAATGACACCTACTGATTGTATAAAATAATTTTGAACACCTACTTATCTCTTGAAAACGCATGACTGTTCTATACGAAGACAACCACGTCATCATCGTCAACAAGGCCCCCGGCGAGATTGTGCAAGGTGACAAAACGGGCGACCGCACATTGGCCGACGAGGTGAAGGCTTACATCAAGCACAAGTACAACAAGCCCGGCGAGGTTTTTCTGGGTGTGGTACACCGTCTCGACCGTCCCGTCAGCGGTGTGGTAGTGTTTGCACGCACCAGCAAGGCCCTGGCACGACTCAACGAAATGTTTCGCGTGGGAGGCAAAATCCGCAAGACGTACCACGCCATTGTATGCGCCGCCCCGGCAGAGCCATCTGGCACCCTCACACACTGGCTCACACGCAACGAAAAGCAGAACAAGGCTTATGCCCACCGCCAGGAGGTGCCAGGCAGCAAAAAGGCGATGCTCGACTACCGTCTCATTGGCAGTTCTGACCGCTACCACCTGCTCGAGGTTAATTTGCACACTGGCCGCCACCACCAAATACGCTGCCAGTTGGCAGCCATGCGCTGTGTCATCAAGGGCGACCTGAAATATGGTGCACCGCGTTCCAACCCCGATGGTTCCATTTGTCTGCACGCCCGCCACATTGAATTTGAGCACCCCGTGAGCCACAAGCTCATCGCTGTGGACGCCCCCTACCCTGAGGGCAACAAGCTCTGGGCGGTGTTCGGGTAAAACGCTAACACTAATGGGGGCGACGCGTCTCGCGTCGGGGATAGTGCAGTTGTTATTTAGTTGAGCTTGTATACTTTTCTTTCATTTTCCCGATGCGGGACGCATCGCCCCCATTAGAGGTAGCGTTTGTTGGTGGCGCTTAGTGGTGGCGTTTGGTCTTGAAGAAACGCTAACACTAATGGGGGCGACGCGTCTCGCGTCGGGGATAGTGCAGTTGTTATTTAGTTGAGCTTGTATACTTTTCTTTCATTTTCCCGATGCGGGACGCATCGCCCCCATTAGAGGTAGCGTTTGTTGGTGGCGCTTAGTGGTGGCGTTTGGTCTTGAAGAAACGCTAACACTAATGGGGGCGACGCGTCTCGCGTCGGGAATAGTGCAGTTGTTATTTAGTTGAGCTTGTATGCTTTTCTTTCATTTTTCCGATGCGGGACGCATCGCCCCCATTAGAGGTAGCGTTTGTTGGTAGCGTTTTCGTGCTTGAAGAAACGCAAGCACTAAAAGGGGCGACGCGTCTCCCAAGGTAAATTTCGACTAAGGAAAAATTTCACCTCACCACCCCCTAAAACATTTTTTCGACAATTTGTCTACACTCTACACTTTTGCCATATAACACATTGATAATCAAGCATTAAAGTAGTGTAGACAACATCAAAAACTACTTGCACTGCCATCTGCACCATTCTGCACTGGCAGTGTATTTTTTTGCACAACGGGAGCCATGTTTTTCTGCAACGACAGAGAGATTTTTCATTCGGACGGATTGACGCAACGGCCTCCCGTTACCCTACCGCCCGCCAAACGCAAACTGATTTCTGCCCCCGACAAAGATAAATGCCACCGTGCAGACACAGTGCAAGCAACTACCTGCACTCGCCTACACTTGCCTGCACTATATACAAACCAGTGCTTAACAATGTGCATACACAGTGCAAGCACTTGCCTACACTTGCCTGCACTTGCCTACACTAAGTGTCAACCAAATTACAACAGTGTACAGACACAGTGCAGACTATTCTACACACTACCTACACTATTTTTCCCATTGATAATCAGCACACTTACGGCAAAAAGTGCAGAGTGCAGACAGTTTTACAAAAAACAGTTAGTGTAGGTTTTTCACCGGTATCTACACATCTGCACACCCACACACTTGCGAGCACAACGCGCACCACACGCATAACCCGCTACGGCGTCAGCCCATCTGCACACCCACACATCTGCACACAACGCGCGCACACATTAAGTTAATTTTCATACTAAACTCCCCATTTCTTCACACTTACTTTGCAAATTAGGGTAAAAAAGAGTAACTTTGCGCGCAAGAAGAGGAACTAATACAAAGCTTTGCAACACAAAACATAAAACTTATGACGATTGCTATCATCAACGCCATGCACAAGGAACACGAGCAAATCGTGGGCCTGCTCGCTGATGTAAACGAGGTACATGACGGACGATTTGCCTTTGTCGAAGGCAAACTCAACGGACAAAAGCTCGTACTGATGGAGAGCGGCATTGGCAAGGTTAATGCCGCTGTGGGGGCCGTTGAACTGATTAAAAGATACCACCCCGACGCACTCATCAACACCGGCGTGGCTGGCGGCATAGATAAATGCCTCGGCGTGATGGACGTGGTGGCCGGACAAAAGGTGGCCTACCACGATGTAGACTGTGGCCCCGAGTCGGAACTCGGCCAGGTGCAGGGACTTCCCCTTTACTATGAGGCCGATGCCAAACTGTACAAGGCTGCCATGGGCATTACGACCGAAACGAAACTGCACGGCGGACTGATATGCAGCGGCGACCAATTCATTACCGACCGCACACAACTTGACAAAATCAAAGGCCGCTACCCCGACGGATTGGCCGTTGACATGGAAAGCGGTGCGCTGGCCCAAGTGTGCTACCTGTATGATGTACCATTCTTGAGTTTCCGCATCATCAGCGACACCCCAGGAGCCGACAAGCACTTCGACCAGTACCAAAACTTTTGGGGCACCATGGCCGACCGCTCATTTGGCGTGACCAAGGCTCTGCTTGAAGCACTCACCAACATTTGACATTCACACAGCAATGAACAAGATACCAAGTTTTACCATTGACCATACACGTCTTAACCGCGGCATCTACGTAAGCCGCAAGGACGAGGTGGGCGGCGAGGTAGTCACCACCTTCGATGTGCGCATGAAACTGCCCAACCGCGAGCCGGCTCTCGGACAAGGTGCCATTCACACCATCGAGCATTTGGCAGCTACCTTCCTGCGCAACCACCCTGTGTGGAAGGACCGCATAGTGTACTGGGGGCCCATGGGCTGCCTTACGGGCAACTACCTCATTGTGAAAGGCGACCTCACAAGCCGCGACGTGCTGCCACTGATGCAAGAGACGTTTGAGTTTATAGCACAATACAAGGGCGACATTCCCGGCGCCACCGAGCGCGACTGTGGCAACTACCTGCTGCAAGACCTGCCCATGGCACGGTATGAGGCTCAGTTATACCTCGACAATACGCTGAATTGCGCTACCGAGGCTAACCTCAATTACCCTGGTTAAAACGGAAGTTTCGGATACAGGTTAATCTGTTAGTTCGTTAATCTGTTAGTTCGTTAACCCACTAACCCCCTAACCCCTTAACCCTCTAACCCACTAACCCACTAACCCCCTAACCCCTTAACCCCTTAACCCACTCCCCCATTCGCCAACGAATAATCTAAAAACAAATACCTATGAGCATGACATGGCACCGGCCTTTTTCAGACTGGCCACCACGCCACGACACGGCTCTAATCTCCTAATCAATCTACTTTATGAAAAAAGTTTCCATCATGCTTTCAGCACTTTGCTTGATGGCGGCAGCCCCACTTGCCAGCCACGCACAAAGTTCTGAATTTACCTTGGTCAACAAACAGCCGGCTAATGCTGACAACGAACCGCGTCCGGTATTTCCCGTTCCCACAGAGCGCCAGCTCAAATGGAACCAAACGGAGTTCTACGCCTTCTTCCACTATGGCATGAACACCTACACCTACAAGGAATGGGGCAACGGCAGCGAAGACGAGAGCATTTTTGCACCTACTGCTGTGCCTAATCCACGCCAATGGCTCGAAGCTGTCAAGGCAGGTGGTATGCGCGGTGGTATAGCCGTGGTAAAGCACCACGACGGTTTCTGTCTGTGGCCTACAAAGACTACCACCCATAACGTGACGAATAGCAGCAATGCCAATGCACAGAAAACCAACATACCCAGAGATTTTGCAGCAGCTGCCAAGGCTTTGGGCATGAAATATGGCTTCTACATCTCGCCCTGGGACCGCAACAGTGAATATTGGGGCAAAAAAGACGCCAATGGCAATTACACCGACGACTATGCCAAGAAGGTATTCTTTGCACAATGCGCCGAAATGGTGGAATATGGTGCCGACCAGTTTGAGATGTGGTTTGACGGTGCTACGGGTGCCGACGGCTACTATGGCGGTGCCAACGAGACACGCAGCATCGACAACGCCACACGCTATTACGACATTCCCAACCTGCGCGACTCTATCCACAATGCCTGCCCCAACATCATTCTGTGGGGTACTGGCGGCGAGGCTCGCTGGATTGGCAACGAAGCTGGTTGGGCCGGCGAAACTTGCTGGTCGATGGGCGACGGCACAAGCGGCGACATGAACGCTTGGAAGTGGTTCCCCGGCGAGAGCGATGCCAAAGCAACCATTGGCGGCTGGTTCTACCACGAAGGTGGCAAGAAAGTTGATGGCAATGGTAACATCGTTGTAGGCAACGAGGGTTGCAAGTCTGCCAACGAGCTGTTCAAAATGTACTTGGAGACTGTTGGCCGCAACGCTACACTTATCCTCAACTTCCCGCCCAACCAGGCAGGTCTCCTGTCTGACGACCAAGTAGCTAACTTGAAGACACTTGGCGAGATGCTCCGCACCCGACTGGGCAACGACCTGGCTAAGGCTGATGGCGTAAAGATTACTGCCACCGACACCCGTAGCGCAGGTGTAAAACGCACCTACGATGCCAAGAACATGATTGACGGCGACTCTACCACTTACTGGGCTTGCAACGATGCTCAGAACACTGCTGTAATTACAGTAGAACTCCCCTCGGTTCAAACTATTCACTATGTAGCTCTGCAAGAGTACATTCAGTTAGGACAGCGCATCAAGGGCTTCACTGTCGAGACAAGTACCGATGGCGAACACTGGACAAAGAAGGGTGGCAACATTCAAACTACCACTGTGGGCTATAAGCGCATCATTCCGCTCAACGGCAGCACTAACAACAGCTACGATGCCGGCACACAGGCCAAGTTTGTTAAAATCAGCATTACCGACAGCCGCGCCTGCCCCACCCTTCACACGCTCTCTATCTATTAAATCTACTCTAAACACTGATATATATGAAAGTGAAACACTATATAGCTCTGGCCGCACTGACTCTGCCTTTGGCCGCCAACGCACAGAGCATCAACTTTGAAACAGAAAACGAAGGCTACACCAAGCTGGGTGTGTTCGATACATGGGAAAAGTCTCCCTTCCGCACCGGTGCACTCGAAGGCAATGTAAAGGTTATAGCCAACCCTTATAAGGAAAAGGACGCCTTGGCCGGCGACACCAATATGTCTGACCACGTGTTGGCTTTCCAACGCTCACGCTGGGGCAGCAACACTTTCGGTGTGCGCGTCACACTGAAGGACACTATCAAACTGTCGCAAACACCTCAATATGTGCACGTGAAGATGCGCAAGCCCAAAAGCGGCCGCGTAATGTGCTTTGCACTTGGCTCACGCCAGGACCGCCCTTGGCAGTCGAAGGATGTGGTGCAGGTTGAAGCTACTTGCAAGAGCAAGGTGTACACCGACAAATGGTTCGATGCCGTGTTTGCCCTCACTGGCGCAAACGGTGTGAATGTGCACAGCCTGGTGTTCGCTCCCGATGTAGAATCTACACACGACCTCAACGAGGACTTTGTGGTTTATATCGATGACATCGAAGTTAATGGTTCGGCATTGACGCGCATCGAATACAACGTTTATCCTGTAAACTTTGACAAGACTGCAACAAAGCAGAACAACAATCGTTACACCAGCGGCGCGACAATCACAAGCGGCGACGGCAGACAGACCATCAGCACCAACCAGCAGAGCGACAAGCGTTTGTATCAAGACCGCCTGTCTCAGTCTATCAAGGCCAAAGCTGGCGAAAAGCTCTCAGCCTCTGTACAATATACGGGTGGCTGGATGAATGCCTACTTGTACCTTGACCGTAACAACGATGGTAAATTCGACACATCACTCAACGCTAACGGCACGCCGGCCACCAGCAGCGATGTATTGAGCTACTCAAACTACAAGAACAAGAATAGCGTTGGCGCTGGCACAGGCGATTGCAACACCACCGCATTACCCGACTTCACCTTGCCCTCAAACCTCGCACCGGGCTTCTACCGCTTACGCTTCAAGGTAGACTGGGACGAAATTGACGCTGGTGGTAACACTACCGAGGCCAATAATATTACACACAACAGCGGTGTAGTAATTGACACCCGTCTCAATGTGCATGGCGACAAGGTGAACATCTCACGTGGCCAAAGTGCCGCTGGTACAAATGGTGAGGTGCTGAAAGCTGATGGCTCTACACTCGATGGTACAAAAATCGATTTTGGCAAGGCATACACTATCAAGTTCAAGCCTGGTGACGGATTCAGACTGAGCCGCTTCACCATTCGCCACGGTTACAACCTGACTGGCGACTCATTGGTAAACGAGACACCGCAGTACATTGACGTGACCGTACCGGCTTACATGGTGAAGGACAACCTTTACACTATCCCGGCCGAATATGTGGACGGTGATGTGATGGTAACACCCGAATATGTGACCGATGATGCTGGTTCGAAGGGAGACTATGCGCTGAATTTCCCTAAGGATTTGAAAATAACACGTACTGACCGCGCATTAAACAGCCTGTCATTCAACACCACTACCCAATCTACAGCTCAAAAGTTAACACCGACTGACAAGCTGGTTTACCAAGACTTCAGCAACAGGTCTGTTTACGTTAAGGATGGTGACGTGATTACTACCAACGTCAACTACACGCCTAACAAAAAAGCCTATATGCACGTCTACTTGTACGTGGACTTGGACAACAATGGCATATTCAGTACAGCAGTCAATGCCGATGGCACACCTGCTTGGAACGGTGAAATGCTGTCGTACTTGTACTACAACAACAAGAACAGCCGTGGCGAGAACGCGAACAACGATACAAAAAATGGTCTGTTTGATGCAACCAACTCTATCCCGCAATTCTCGTTACCACAAGGCTTGCCCAAAGGCAAGTATCGTGCACGCGTAAAGATTGACTGGGACGACATCGACCCCGCAGGACACTACAACAATCCTGACAAAAAGAACCAGATAAACGAGAATGGTGGTTACGTTGTAGACTTCAACTTTGAAGTTGTTGACGAATACCCCATGGCAAAGCTTGACGTCAGAACCACTAACGGTTCTATCGTTGGTGCTAACAACACCGGTATGCCCGAATCTATCTTGAAGGGCCAGGATATTGCTGTGCAGGCTGTTGGCCTTGACGAGAACTACTCAGCTACAAGCATTGTGGTGCGTCATGGTGAAAATCTTGACGGCGAACAGACGGTTGACGGCAAGAAGCAATGGAGCGAATACACCGCTACATTGGTTGACGGCAAATATACCGTACCCGCCGAAAACGTTGATGGCGACGTGCGCATCACAGCCAACTTCGAGGACAATGGTTCTGAGTACAAGCTCGTGTTCGGCGAGGAATTTGACGGTGAAAACGGCAGCCAGCCCGATTCTAAGTATTGGAGCCGCTCAAGCCGGGAAAATCCCACATGGAAGCGCTTCTGTGCACAGACCGAAGCCGGCCAGAAAGAGACTGGTTGGATTGAAGACGGCAAACTTGTATTGCGCTGCTTGAAGAATACGCACGATGGCGAAAAGGACGGCAATGGCAACAAACAGCAAATGATTAGCGGCTCCATTGAATCGTCTAACAAGGTTAAATTCACTTACGGCAAGGTTGAAGGCCGACTTATGACCATTGGTCACTCTGGTAACTTCCCCGCTTTCTGGATGATGCCTAACAACTCTGTTTACGGTGGCTGGCCTTACAGCGGCGAGATTGACATTTGGGAACAGATTGACGCTCAAACTCAAACTCACCACACTATCCACACTAAGTGGGCTAACAGCACTAAGGATGGCGCAGAATGTATGGGACAAGGCAACAACCCTGCAAAGACCGGCAAATCTACCGCCACACTGGGCGAATACCACGTATTTGGCCTGGAATGGACTGAGGACTTGCTCACTTGGTATCTCGATGGCAAGCAGGTGTTCTCTTACGCCCGCAAGACTGACCTCACCGACGAGAACAAGATTAAAGCTCAATGGCCGTTTGACCAACCCTTCTACCTCATTCTCAACCAGAGCGTAGGTAATGGTGGTTGGGCTGCTGCGCCTGATTTGAACTTCACCTACGAAACCAAGTTTGACTGGGTACGCGTTTACCAGACTGACAAGCATGCAACTGGCGCCAACTCTGCCAAAAAGGCATCTGCCCTCGACTACTATGTAACTCCGGGCAACATTCGTTTGGTTGCTGCCCAGGCTACTAAGGTGCAAATCTTCGACCTCCAAGGCCGAGTGGTATTTGCCGATATGGTACAGGGCAACAAGGATTTGCATGTGAACAAGGGCATCTACCTTGTGAACGGCAGCAAGGTGTTGGTACCTTGATCGCAACCCACTGACGATTTTTTGGTGAATGGGTTAACAAGTTGACAGGTTAACTAATTTCGCCAACGCGTTATTTATTAGAATAATAATTAGTAATTTTGACGGAGCTACGGCATGGTGCTGTAGCTCCGTCTTATTTGTGGAGGCAGATTGACTGCTTAGAAAACGCAAGCACTAATGGGGGCGACGCGTCCCGCGTCGGGATAGAGAACGGAGGAAAATACGAACTCTACTAAATATAGCTGCATATTTTTCCGACGCGAGACGCGTCGCCCCCATTAGAGGTTGCGTTTGATGCTTGAGTCCCCCCGTGTTAGTGCAGTCGCGCCCTGTAAGGGCAAAAGCATTAGAACCTGTCATAAACGACGTGACCGTCACCGTATTTCATGCCTGCTTTTATGCCAATAATAGCTTCTGCTACCATACATAGTAAAAAAACTGGGCTTATTTTTTGAAATAAAAAGCGTGAAGTACTATTTATAGGGGGTAAGACGGAAAGAGCTGCTTTCCGGAGTCTTACCGGACAGTCATATTTGCTTTACAACTAAATTCACTACACAATGAAACTGATCTACTTTCACGGCTTTGCATCGTCAGGTGCCTCGGGCACCGTACAATTATTGCGCAAGATTTTTCCATCGGCTGAAATCATAGCGCCCGACATTCCCGTCGACCCCGAAGAGGCTCTCCCCTTTTTGCAAAACTTGGTGGAGACCGAACAGCCCGACCTTGTTATGGGCACAAGCATGGGCGGCATGTACGCCCAACAAATGCACGGACACTTGCGCATTTGTGTCAACCCGGCCTTCCGCATGTCGACCATGAGCAAAGTGCTGCACACGGGTGAACACAAGTGGCTGAACGGACGCAAGGACAGTGCCAAGACTTTCAAGGTGACGGCTGACATCATCAAGCACTTTAACCAAATGGAGCGCAAACAGTTTGAAGGCATTACGCCCGACGACCGCAAACTGTGTTACGGCCTTTTCGGCATCAACGACAAAACGGTTAACTCGGCCAATACATACGCTACATTTACCAAGTATTACGACCATGCGGAGCGCATTGAAGCCGAACACCAGCTTAACGAGAAAGTTGTGCACAAGTATGTGCTGCCACTTATGAAGCAACTGCTCGGTGCTAAATATGACGAAGCACTCAAGGAGCCGTTGCCTGATTATATGAAATACTGATGCTCGCTGCGCGAGGCTATATGCTAATGTGGCAATATGCTAATGTGACAATGTGACACTCGCTTTGCTCGCTAATGTGTTAATGGAGGGCGTGTCAAAAGTCGATTTGTGCGGGCTGAATCATCGTACAAGGCGAATGCAATCAAGCTTGCTTGAATTGCTGAGCCGCAGCCGATGATTCAGCCCGCACAAATTGAGTTTTGACACACCCTCTATTTGCTTTTTACTACACACCACATTAGCACATTAACGAGCATTGCGAGCAAATTAGCCCGCAAACGCTTTGCACATTCGGCGGCAAGTGGTAACTTTGTGCACATTGCATTAAACTGCACCAATTAAAAGCAATATAACACAGCCCATGCTATTCAGTGATGTAATAGGACAAGCCAACGTCAAGCGTCAACTCAAACAGATGCTTAACGAGAACCGCGTGCCTCATGCCATGCTTTTTGCCGGCAACGAGGGCTGCGGCAAACTGCCCATGGCACTGGCTTTGGCACAGCGACTGTTGTGCCAACACCCTACGGTGGAAGGCGAACCCTGCGGTCAATGCCAAGCCTGTCATATGGCAGCCAAACTGGCTCACCCCGACTTGCACTTTATATTTCCTACCATCAAGCCCACTGGCAAGGCTGGCACCGTGGTGAGCGACCAGTATCTGCCCGAATGGCGCAAGCAAATAGCTGAAACGCCTTACTTCAGCCGGCAAACGTGGCTCAAACGCATGGGGGTGGAGAAACAGCAGTCGCTCATCAATGTGGCCGAGGCCGACAACATCATTGGCAAACTGGCCAACGTGAGCAGCCAAGGGGGCTACCGCGTAGTAGTGATGTGGCTGGCTGAACAGATGAATGCCGAATGTGCCAACAAATTGCTCAAGGTGCTTGAAGAGCCTCCCTCGCAAACGGTGTTCATTCTAACGGCCGATCACCCCGAACTGCTGCTCACTACCATACTGAGCCGCACACAACGCATTGATTTTGCACCGCTTTCGGCCGACGACATAGCCAATGCGCTGCAACAGCATAATGGTTTGCAACCCGACGACGCACGCATGGTGGCACGCGCTGCCAACGGCAGTTTCGTTAACGCACTCGACCAGGTGACGATGAATGCCGACAAAGCGCAATTCTTCGACCTGTTTGTGCTGTTCATGCGCCTTTGCTATATGCGCAAAATTAAGGACTTGTATGAGTGGTCACAACAGCTGGCCGGCTGGGGACGCGAAAAGCAAAAGGCTTTCCTTGACTATGCACAACGCTTGGTGCGCGAGAACTTTATATATAACTTTCATAATGCCGACCTCAACTACATGAACAAACAAGAGGCCGACTTTGCCGTTAACTTTGCACGTTTTATCAACGAACGCAACGTGATTGGCATCAGTGACGAAATAGCGGCAGCACAACGCGACATTGAGCAAAATGTGAACGCCAACATGGTGTTCTTCGACTTTTCGCTGAAAATGATTATGCTGCTGATTCAATAAAGGCAAACAGAGTTGTTTGCCCAAACCCTTCTATCATAAAATGACTCAAGATAACAACATACCCGCAAACACCACAGACGACGCACTGAACCAGGCGGACACTTGCCTGCACTGTTCGGGCGACGGCTGCACGGCTGGCTGCGAGGACAACTGCCACCGCAAAGGACGCGACTTTTGCAAATGGGGCGATAGCAACCTGCGCGGACTGCCGGCCAATGGCTGCGGACGCAGCGACCACCAACTCAACTCGTACGACTATCTGGCTGATGTGCCGGGTAATGTTGACACGACGGACTTTGTTGAGGTGCAGTTCAAAAACACCCGCAAGGGCTTTTACCGCAACGACAACCACCTCGACCTGCAAAAGGGCGACATTGTGGCTGTTGAAGCGCAACCTGGCCACGACATCGGCGTGGTGTCGCTCACAGGCAAACTGGTGTTGCTGCAAATGCAGAAGGCTAACCTCAAGCCTAACTTCGAAATAAAGCGCATCTACCGCAAGGCACGCCCTGCCGACATGGAGAAGTATGAGGAGGCCAAGGCACGTGAGCACGACACAATGATACGATCGCGACAAATAGCCAAGGACCTGGAGCTGCAAATGAAAATTGGCGACGTGGAATATCAAGGCGATGGCAACAAGGCTATATTTTATTATATTGCCGATGCACGCGTTGACTTCAGAAAACTGATTAAAGTGCTGGCCGAGGCTTTCCGCGTGCGCATAGAAATGAAGCAGATTGGCGCACGACAAGAGGCCGGCCGCATTGGCGGTATCGGTCCGTGCGGACGTGAGTTGTGCTGCGCTACGTGGATGAAGAATTTTAGTTCGGTGAGCACGGCAGCGGCACGTTTTCAAGACATCACGCCCAATCCGCAGAAACTTGCGGGGCAGTGTGCCAAACTGAAATGCTGCCTCAACTACGAGGTGGACACCTACATGGAGGCGGCACGCAAACTGCCTGAACGCAATGCCACGCTCGAAACACTGGACGGCACATTCTACTTCTTCAAAGCCGACATTCTGGCCGGCGAGGTGACCTATAGTTCCGACCGCCGACTGGCTGCCAACCTGGTGACCATCAGCGCCGAGCGCGCCAAAGAGGTGCTGGCCATGAACGCTGCGGGCGAGAAACCGGAGTCGCTGACAAACGAGGTGTCTGCTGAGCCAAAACGCCCCGTCGACCTGGCAGAACAAGATGACCTTACACGCTTTGACAAGGCGCGACGCAACAAGGGCCGCAACAACCGACGCGACCGCCGCAACAACGAGCGCAACAACAAGGAGCGCAACAATGCCGAGAACAAACAAGGCAACGAAGGCGAAGGCGGACAGCAGCCACGACGCGAACGACGCGACAACAACCGGCGACGCAATGACAACAACCGACGCGAACGACGCGACAACAACCGCAACAACAAGCCGCAAGGCAACACTAAACCTGACACGCCCGAAGCATAAGCAGGTGTTCTAAATTTGTTGATACGAATTGGTGGCATGAATACATTGGCTAAATACATACTACACGCACCGAACGCACTGTGCAAACCGCTTTGCATGGCTGCGTTGCTCTGTGGGTTGACTGCCCTGGCCGGCATCGTGACGGGTTGTGAAGACAAGCCTTTGGCATTTAACTACTGCCCTACCCCGGTGGAGGGCTGGGAACCCGGCGACACGCTGAAATTTCACGTTGACACGGTAAAGACGGCCGGCACATACCGCATCGACCTCGGGGTGCGCACGTCGTCGTCAACGCCCTACCCTTTTCAGTCGCTGTGGCTGGTGGTGCGCCAGCATTGGCACAACCCCAACCGCGAATTGTGTGACACGGTGATGTTCAAACTCACCAACCAACGCGGCGACCCCAACGGGCACGGCGTGACCATCTACCAATACGACATGCCTTGGCAACAACAGCAAATCGCTGCCGGCGCCAGTGCCGACATCAGCATCAGCCACATCATGCGCCGCGAAATACTGCCCGGCATTGCCGATGTGGGCATCAGAGTGCAGAAGGTTACTGCTGCCAATCCATAACAAGCCCGCTGGCGGAATGCTCGGTTTATGGGGTGACAGGTTAACGGGTTGACAAGTAAGTATGCCTTACGCTACTTATTATGTTACCCAAGTTTCGGATTTTAGACGGGTACGGTCTGAAAACGCTACCTCTAATGGGGGCGACGCGTCTCGCGTCGGGAAAATATGCAGCTATTATTAACAGTAGTAGTGCTCGTATTTAACTCCTATCTCTATCCCGACGCGGGACGCGTCGCCCCCATTAGAGGTAGCGCTTGGTTGTAGCGCTTGGTGCTTGAAGAAACGCAAGCACTAATGGGGGCGACGCGTCTCGCGTCGGAAAAATATGCAGCTATTATTAGCAGTAGTAGTGCTCGTATTTAACTCCTATCTCTACCCCGACGCGGGACGCGTCGCCCCCATTAGAGATAGCGTTTGATGGTAGCGCTTGGTTGTAGCGCTTGATGCTTGAAGAAACGCAAGCACTAATGGGGGCGACGCGTCTCGCGTCGGAAAAACATGCAGCTATTATTAGCAGTAGTAGCGCTCGTATTTAACTCCTATCTCCACCCCGACGCGGGACGCGTCGCCCCCATTAGAGTTAGCGCTTGATGGTAGCGTCTTTTATTGACATCATCTGCTGCGGCTCAGCAATTCAAGCAAGCTTGATTGCATTCGCCTTGCGCGATGATTCAGCCCGTACAAACCTAAAGCCGAAACTCGAGACAGGTTAAAGTCAGATAGTCAGAAACTTAAAATATCGGGCAAACTCACCCATTAACTTCTCACCCTGGCAACTATCCACTTATATTTACTCACACTTTTAATTACTGATATAAGACACACATGCAATTCCTTATTGACTTTGTACTGAACAACCTCAACTACTGGTGGGTGTTTGTGTTCATGGCTATCGAGAGTTCGTTCATACCATTCCCCTCCGAGGTGGTAGTGCCCCCCGCGGCATTCCTTGCTATGATGGACGACAGCCACCTCAACATCATTATGGTGATAGTGGTAGCCACGCTGGGTGCCGATGTGGGCGCCCTTGTCAACTATTATTTGGCCAAGTGGTTAGGACGCCCCATAGTGTACCGCTTTGCCGACAGCCGCCTGGGCCACATGTGCCTTATCGACCGCGCCAAGGTGGAACATGCCGAGGCTTTCTTCCGCGAGCATGGCGCCACGTCCACTTTCTTTGGCCGCCTGGTACCTGCCGTACGACAGCTTATCAGCATTCCGGCCGGTTTGGCTGGCATGAATGTGTGGCGCTTTCTGCTCTTCACCACTCTGGGCGCTGGCGTGTGGAACTCCGTACTGGCCTCGCTGGGCTACATCATTCACACTCAAACCGACCTTAAAACGACCAAGGACGTGGCCGAACTTGCTTCACGCTACAGTCACGAAATTGGCTATGTCATATTGGCCTGTGCCGTAGTGGTAGTGGCATTCCTCGCCTACAAGGGACTTAAAAAGAGCAAGTAACCCCCACCCCCTTTCTTTCATATACCACACAATGCTTACACGCATAGTTTACACTTGGCTTTGCGCCTTGGCCATCACCATGTTGGCCGGGGCGCAAAGTCGTGCTTTGGCAGCAGTGCCGGCACACCCACACAATGCCCCAACCAACCGTTGCGACACGAGCGCTACCAGCACACTGCACACTCCCGATGTGCCGCACACAACCGAACGACAATGGTTGTGGGGAGCAGGCAGCGCCAGCTTGCTCGACACCTACCTGTCGCCACTCACCTATCACGGCACCGACCTCGTCGTACTCAACCGCACCGAACGATTGGCGCACTGGGGGCGCGGCCATGTTACTGTGACTGGGCTATACAGCGTTCATGGCGCTTATGCCCAATCGCCCACCGACGATGGCAAATACCTTGACACCGAATTTACCGCCAGCGGCGGCTGGCACTACAACTGGCACCCAACCCACCACTGGCGTTTGGCTGCCGGCGGACTACTCGAGGGCTCGGGCGGCTTTACTTACAACACGCGCAATGGCAACAATCCCGCACAAGGGCGCCTGGGCCTGGCGCTCTGTGCCTCGGGACTGGCCGAATATCACTTTGCGCTTTTCAAGAAACCAGCCTTGGTGCGTGTGCAGGTTGATGCTCAAATGATGGGGGTGCAATTCGCCCCCGAATATGGGCAGTCGTATTACGAAATATTTTCGCTCGGCCACTCGTCGGGCATCATACACTTTACTCACCCCGGCAACTGCCCTACGGCAAGGCTGCTCTCTGAGGTGGTGCTTCCCGTCAAAAGGGCCCGCATCACGTTAGGCTATTTGGCCGATGTGCGCCAAAGCAAATTGGGCGGACTCAAGCGGCACGCCTGGCGCCATACATTCATGATAGGTTACACACGCAAACTGGTACGGCTATGACAATACTACACAAATATCTGCGCCTCATCACATGCGCCACGCTGATGGTTTGCACCTGCCTGCTGACCTCATGCGTAACCGAAAGTGTGCCCGACAACAACAAGCGGGGCAATTTTGAGGCACTGTGGCAAACACTCAACACGCGCTACTGCTTTTTCGACTATAAAAAGGAGGCTTATGGTCTGGACTGGGACAATGTGCACAGCCGCTATGCAGCCATGATAAACGAGCAAATGACTGACAAACAGCTGTTTGAAGTGCTCTCCAACATGACCTGCGAATTGCGCGACGGCCACGTCAATTTGTCGGCTGCCCACAATGTGAGCCGCTATGGGCGGTGGTTTGACGATTACCCCATGAACCAAAGCGACTCGCTTGAGCGCCGCTACCTTGGCCGCAGCGACGAGTACCAACAAACCAGCGGACTGAAATACCGCATTCTGCCCGACAATGTGGGCTACATACGCTGCGCCTCCTTCGACTACGCCTTTGGCAGCGGCAACTTGCACGAAATAATGAGCTACCTCAGCACCTGCACCATGCTGATTGTTGACGTGCGCAGCAATGGTGGCGGTATGCTCACCTCTGCCGAAAAACTGGCCTCACTCTTCATCAACGACGAGATTATTGGAGGCTATATGTGTCACAAAACAGGCTCCGCCCACAACGCTTTCTCCACACCCGAGGCCATACGCATCAAGCCATTTGAAGGGCTGCGCTGGCAGCGCAAGGTGGCAGTGCTCACCAATCGCCGCACCTACAGTGCCGCCAACAGCTTTGTCATGTTTCTTAAAGGGCTGCCCAACGTCACCATCGTGGGCGACCGCACTGGCGGCGGTGCGGGCATGCCGTTCAATGCCGAACTGCCCAACGGCTGGGGCATACGTTTCTCGGCCTGCCCCATGTACGACCGCCAGATGCAACTGACCGAAATGGGTATCGACCCCGACATGAAGGTCGACATAACCGACGAGGATTACCAGCGCGGGGTGGATACAATAATTGAAACGGCCAAGAAGGCTGAATAACATAAGGTTTACGCGTTGACGGAATTAGTAAACAAGTTGACAAGTTAACGGGTTAACAGGTAAAGCACTAAACGCTACTACAAGACGCTAGCACCAAACGCAAACACTAAACGCTACTACAAAACGCAAGCACTAATGGGGGCGACGCGTCCCGCGTCGGGCATCAAAGCAAAGACTCATACACTAACAGACAACACTAATTACACGCCCGTCTGTGAGCCTTTGCCTTGATGCCCGACGCGGGACGCGTCGCCCCCCATTAGAGGTAGCGTTTAATGCTTGCGTTTGGTGCTTGCGCTTGTTCGCACGCTATCGTTTTCCCAAATGCTAATTATATTTTTGAAACCACATTTACACAGAGTATTTGTCTGAACACGTCTTTTTACAATCAGAACAGAATTTCGAGTGCATTTTGACTATTTATATAAGACCATAGCAAACACAGTCAAAGGGAATGCCTTGATTTTCAGAAATCAAGGCATTCCCTTTGATTTTAGCCCCATAACGCTTCATACAAAGCTTGGCTATTCTATTGGAGGGTTCTCTTAACCATCATTCAATTCGTTAAAGCTCCCTCACCTCAGAAATGGCAATGAACGACATTTCGTCTGCACACTCTGCTATCCCAAATTCTGCATCAGGGTGCTCAGGTTTGCGGTAAACAAACGTACCGATATGGCCAGCAGAATGATACCGAAGAATTTGCGCAACAGGTAGATGGCTGCGGGCGATATGATGCGCTCCACCTTCTCGGTAGCTTTCAACACGATAAATACAAAAATCATGTTGAGCAACAAACCTATCAATATGTTGACGGTGGCATACTCTGCACGCAGCGACAACAGTGTTGTAAACGAACCCGCACCTGCCAACAGGGGGAACACCACCGGTATGAGCGTGGCCGACTTGATAGGGCCCATATTCTTAAATATCACCACATCAAGTATCATCTCAAGCGACATGAGGAATATGACCAACGAACCTGCCACAGCGAATGAGGCAATATCTACGTTGAACAGTCGCAGCATGGCATCACCGGCAAAAAAGAAGCCAAGCAACAGGCCAAGAGAGATGAGCGTAGCCTTCCAAGCATTGACAGGGCGCCCCTGCTGCTTAAGGGTGATAAACACGGGGGTCGAGCCCAATACATCGATGACGGCGAACAATACGATAAAAGCACTTGCTATCTGCTGCACGTCTAATCGCGAAAAGATGTAAGAGTATGACATTTTGCTATAATGGTTTACTATTATTAGAACCACCCTTAAGCCCCATGGCAGGACCGAAAATACCCGGCCGGCAACGCCTCGCACCGCCGGACCGCCAATCAAGTATGCCAACGGGGCTGGGTTAATTGACGGCACAAAGGTACTGCCTTTTTTTCAACTTAGCAATTTGCCGTCGCACACATATCAAAAAAAAACACTACCTTTGTGCAACTTAGTCATCCGTATCGCAACATGAGCAACTATATCGTATCTGCACGAAAATACCGGCCCGCCACCTTCGACAGCGTGGTTGGCCAGCACGCACTTACCACTACACTCAAAAACGCCATATCGCAAGGCAAATTGGCACACGCCTACCTGTTTTGCGGGCCAAGGGGTGTGGGCAAAACCACCTGTGCGCGTATTTTTGCAAAAACCATCAACTGCCTCTCGCCCACTCCCAACGGCGAAGCTTGCAACGAATGCGAAAGTTGCAAAGCCTTCAACGAGCAACGTTCATACAACATACACGAGCTTGATGCCGCATCTAACAATGGTGTCGACGACATTCGCGGATTGATTGAACAAGTGCAAATTCCCCCACAGATAGGACGCTACAAGGTGTTTATCATCGACGAGGTGCACATGCTCTCGCAGGCTGCATTCAATGCCTTTCTCAAAACGCTTGAAGAGCCGCCCGCACACGCCATATTTGTGCTTGCCACTACCGAAAAGCACAAAATCATGCCCACCATATTGAGCCGCTGCCAGATATACGACTTTGCACGCATCACCGTGGCCGACACCATCAAGCACCTCGAATATGTGGCTGGCAAGGAGGGCATCACCTACGAGCCCGAAGCACTGCACGTCATTGCCGAAAAGGCCGATGGCGGCATGCGCGATGCGCTCTCCATCTTCGACCAGGTGACAAGCTACTGCGAGGGGAACATCACCTACCAAAAGGTGATCGAAGACCTCAACGTGCTCGACTACGACGAATACTTTGGCATGACCGACACGCTCATCAAAGGCGACATTCCCACGGCTATGACAAAGCTCAACAACATACTCAACCGCGGGTTCGAGGCCAACTACTTCATTGGCGGATTGACCACCCACTTCCGCAACCTGCTCATGAGCCGCGACGAGCAGACGCTCCCCTTGCTCGATGTGAGCGAGCGTGTGCGCCAAAACTACCACGAGCAAGCCAAGCGCTGCGAACCTAAACTGCTCTACCGCGCCCTCAAGCTGTGCAACGACTGCGACAGGCATTACAGCACAGCCCGCAACAAGCGCCTGCTGGTAGAGCTCACGCTGATAGAGGTGGCACAAGCAGCCGTGGGCGATGACGACACGGGGTGTGGGCGTCGCCCTACACGACGACTTAAACCCATATTCAAGCATGCAGCCGCTGGCTCAGCCGTAGCTGCGCGCCCCATCTCCACCACCACGCCCCAAGTGGCTGCCGCACGCCCTGCCGCCAACGGTGCCACCCATCACACTGCCACCGCACAACCTGCCGCGCAAACACCGGCTGCAGCAAGCCCTGCCAATACCCCCAGCGGCATATTGGCCACACAAAGCACCTACCAGCAACTCGTTGCCGCGTCCAACAACAGCGGCAAGCGCATCACACACAATGTCAAAGTGCTGTCCATACGCGAGGAGCTGCAAAAGCAGAACAACACGGGCAAAGCGCCAGCAGCCACCAGGGCCACACAGGCCACCATCGCGCAACAGCCGGCCGAAAAGCTTAATACGCCTTTCAACGACGACCGCCTGACCTACTACTGGTTTCGCTACGCACAGCAGCTGCCCAAGGAGAAAGCTGCCACCGCCGGCCGCATGAAAAGCATGCCGCTCAAACTCGACACCGACACCTGGAGCGTAAAGGCGATAGTCGAAAACGAACTGGTAGAGGCCACCATGCGCCAAGAGCAAATATCGCTGATGAACTATCTGCGCACACAACTGCGCAACGACTACATCACGCTGCACTTTGAAATAGCGCCCAACAACATGCCGCGCCGCGCCACAAGCCGTCTTGAGCGCTACAAGTCGATGTTGCAACGCTATCCCGCACTCGAAATGCTGCGCAAGGAGTTCGACCTCGAACTGGCATAAGCACAAGCATCATCTTATTATCAATAAAAGGGCTAACGCCCCATAACATTGCGTACTTGCCACGGGCCAGACGCACCAACTATTATTTATGGAACAACAGACACCGAACAAGTATGTAACAGTAGCATACGAACTGTACACCGACAACGACAAAGGCATTCACGAATTGGTTGAGAAGGCTCCCATCGAACACCCCTTCCAATTTATCTCGGGCCTTGGCATTGCACTCGACTCTTTTGAAAGCAAAATACTGGCCTTGGCCGAAGGCGAAGCTTTCGACTTTGTGCTGAAAGTTGACGAGGCTTATGGCCCCTACGAGCAGGACCACGTCATCGAATTGCCCAAGGAAACATTTGCCATCAACGGCCGCTTCGACAAGGACATGGTTTACCCCGGCGCCGTACTGCCCCTGGTTAATGCCGACGGCATGCGCTTTCAGGGCCTTGTGCTCGAGCTCAAAGACAACACCGTCATCATCGACCTCAACCACCCGCTCGCCGGCAAGGACCTCCACTTCAAGGGCCAGGTTGTAACCATGCGCGATGCCACTAACGAGGAAATTCAAGCGCTCATCAACCACGAAGGCTGCAACTGCGGCGGCGACTGCGAAGGCGGTTGTGAAGGCGGATGCGGTGGCCATCACCACGAACACGGCGAAGGCGAATGTTGCGGCAAGCACGAACATGGCAAAGGTGAATGCTGCGGCAAGCACGAACACGGAGAAGGTTGCGGTTGCCACAAGTAAATAGGTGTTCGAAAATACCTGCTTAGCAACATGACAGGATAACGGGTTAACAAGTTGATATGTTTTGTACCTCACAGGGCTGGTAACGACTGTTTGACACAGCGAAGCCTAACCAAGTGAACCAAACAACTTGTTAACCCGTTACACCATAACCCCCTAACCCATTAACCCACTAACCCTTTCCCCCCCTACTACATGAACACTTTTGGCCAAATATTCCGCCTCACAACCTTTGGCGAGAGCCACGGGCCTGGCATAGGCGGTGTCATCGACGGCATGCCAGCCGGCATAAAGGTTGACATGGACTTTTTACAACATGAACTCGACCGCCGCAAACCCGGTCAGAGCAAACTCACCACCGACCGCAAGGAGGGCGACAAAGTCGAAATCCTTTCGGGCGTGTTTGAGGGCACAACCACCGGTTGCCCCATAGGTTTTTTGGTACGCAACGAAAATCAGCATTCGTCCGACTACGACAACATGCGCCAAGTGTTCCGTCCCTCACATGCCGACTTCACCTATCAAACCAAGTACGGCATACGCGACCACCGCGGCGGCGGACGCACCTCGGCACGCGAAACCATAGCCCGTGTGGTAGGCGGAGCCTTTGCCAAGATGGTGCTGCGCCAAAAGGGCATACGCATCACTGCCTACACCTCGCAAGTAGGTTCCATCGCACTGAGCGGCAGTTACAAGGATTACGACTTTGCCGAAATTGAGCGCAACCCCGTGCGCTGCCCCGACCCTGCTGCAGCCCAACAAATGGCCGAACTCATCAGCACCGTCAAGGCCGAGGGCGACACCATTGGCGGCATCATCACCGGTGTTATCGAAGGCTGCCCCGTAGGACTTGGCGAACCAGCCTTCGGCAAGTTGCATGCACAGCTTGGTGCCGCCATGCTTGGCATCAATGCCGTCAAGGGTTTTGAGTATGGCGAGGGCTTTGCCGGAGTCAGCGCACGCGGCAGTGAGCAAAATGACGTGTTTGTGCCCGACGGCCACGGCGGCATCACCACCCGCACCAACCACAGCGGCGGCATTCAGGGCGGACTGAGCAACGGGCAGGACATCTACTTCCGTGTAGCCTTCAAACCCGTGGCCACCCTGTTGCGCGAGCAGCAAACGGTCGACATCAACGGACAGCCCACCACCCTCAAGGCCCGTGGCCGCCACGACCCCTGTGTGTTACCCCGCGCCGTGCCCATTGTCGAGGCCATGGCGGCCATGGTTATTCTCGATAATATTATGCTGAATAGCACGTCAAAATGTTAAAAACAAAGGTTTTGTAAAGTTTTCTTTGCAAAACCTTTGTTTGTTAATAACATTGTTATATATTTGCATTATCAAGTTGTCGTGATGATAACGCTTTCAAATAGTTTAGTTAAGTCTAGTTTAGTTTTTGTGTTGGTTAATGGAGGCTCGTGGAGACGCAGCCTCCATTAATTCTTTTTATGCTGCCCGGTAAAACGTAAATATGTGAACGGACGCAAGCACCAAACGCAAGCACCCAATGCTACCTCTAAACGCAAGCAGCAAACGCTACCTCTAAACTCAAGCACCAAACGCAAGCACTAATGGGGGCGACGCGTCCCGCGTCGGGAAAATAAATAAAGACTCACAGATAGCACTAATTACACTTCTGTCTGTGAACCCTTGTCTCAAATCCCGACGCGGGACGCGTCGCCCCCATTAGAGGTAGCGTTTGGTGATAGCGTTAGTGGTAGCGTTTGGTGCTTGCGTTTGATGCTTGAAACCGTTCGCACTTTACGTTTATAATAAATACGCACCCAAAAACCTCCGCCGCCTCACCCGAATGACTTTCGGGCAAGACGGCGGACGCAGCACACGTTGTGCTAAAATCTGTATGTCAGCGTGACACCGATATTGCGGAAACCGCGGTCTATCAAGGCATCACCATGACCAAGGTTGATGGCCACCATCGGACGATAGTCCACACCAAGGGTCAAAGGCGCATCTTTCAGCGTAAAGCCAAACCCTAATGTGCCCACCGGACCAAGGAATGCACCTTCGTAGTCGTCGTGGTCGTAATAGCCTATGCCAGCACCGAAGCCACCCCACAGTTTCCAGGTGGCAAAACGTGGCGTCCAGCCGGGCCACTGCTTGATGTTCCAGTTGTAAACGCCCTGCAGGGCAAAGCCGTCGCTGAGGTTGAACACGCCCGCTGTCATATCGAGGAAGTTGCGCTTGCTGAAGTGATATTGGTATTCGAGGTCGATGGTTGAGCCACCAAAGTGCGCACCAATGGCATGGGGCGTCTTTTGGGCCGAGGCCGTGAGTGTGCCAAGGGCCATTATGAGTAAGAATGCTAACTTTTTCATAAATAGTAGGTTGTAATAATGTGTTGGTAAACAAGTTGACGAGTTAACGGGTTAACGGGTAAGTTTGCCAAGCCTTTTTAAGTTGCTAACTATTCAAGTCTTGACATGATAAGCAGCGCATGGCATACTTACTTGTTTGCCTGTCAACTTGTTAACCCGTTAACCAAGGTTTCCACCAACGGGTTAAGTGTGTGTGTAGTACTTTATATTTCAGACACCGCAAATGTAAACAGTTTGCGCACTTTGGCACTGACCTATTTACTATAAAACTCCTTAATTTATGTCGTATAGCATAAACTGCGCCTGTAATTAGCATTGTTTGTGAGCCTTTATTTGGAGTATGAGTCTTTTCCTTAATGCCCGATGCGGGACGCGTCGCCCCCATTAGTGCTTGCGTTTTGTGGTAGCGTTTAGTGCTTGCGTTTAGTACTTGTGGGGCTTTTACCATACTACAAAAGCTTTACTTACAGTGTATCTTACATCTTACACTAACACGCTGCAACTCATTGATTGTCAGCACTTTATTTAGTGTAAGATACTATCAATTCCACCTACACACAACCTACACTCCCTACACGCTGCCACACGGCACAAGCACGGGAGGGCGATATCACGGCATAGGGGAGCAGAAAAGTCTGTTGCTCCGACAGATTTTTCTATGTCCCAGTGGTGTATAACCCACCGCATACGACAAAACCGACTGCGAGGCGGCGGGGTGTGGTGTGTAAGATGTGTGCAAGGGTGTGTAAGATACTTTGAAATCATCTTACACTCTTGAAACCTCTGTATATCAGCTTGTTACGCACAAAAAGTGTAAGATGGCAGTAAAAACGCATGCACTCTTTTACAAGAGGGATAACGGGGAGGGGACAAATATTTGTGTACAAATTGTACACTTTTTTTGATGGGTGCAATGCCTCGGTGTTACCTTTGCAGCACTTTTCTTTTGTAGTAAAGCAAATTGTATTGACTACCATGAAACGAATGCTTAACAGAATGCTGTGCTCTATAAGATTTGCCGCTAACGCGGAGAACATAAGAACATAAGAACAAAAGATATAACGTTTGTGTCAGCCGCTTAGCGCGGAAAACATAAGCAACATAAGTTTACATAAGATACACAAAAGGCCGCTGCGCGGCTGGCCACGGACTAACGTCCGCGTGGCCAAAGAAACATAAGGGCTGACGCCGCAGCGAACCGCTAACGCGGAGGATATAAGGACATAAGAACAAAAGAACAAAAGAGCGTCAAGACATACGGACATGGACATGCGTCCATGTGACCTCAAGAACAGAAGGGCTACGCCGTTAAGACCTTGAACGCCATAAACAAGAAAGCCATAGCACTAAACGCTACGGCGTAGCCCTTATGTCTCTTGGGCCACCCGGACGTTAGTCCGTGGCCAGCCGCGCAGCGGCCTTTTGTGTGTCTTATGTAAACTTATGTTGCTTATGTTTTCCGCGCTAAGCGGCTAACACAAACGTAATTTCTTTTGTTCTTATGTTCTTATGTTCTTATGTTCTCCGCGTTAGCGGCAGATCTCATATCTCACTCAAACTTTGAATTCAACTCGCACTTGCTAAAATCCGAAAGTTGAATAAAAACAAGCGAGCTTGTTTTGTATTGCTCTCGGTTTGCACTATCTTTACATAAGATAGGCGGCACCTCGGCAATAAAAACAAGCGAGCTTGTTTTGTATTGCTCTCGGTTTGCACTATCTTTGCAACATGAAGAAATCTATAAAGAAAGCACTTAAATGGCTCGGCATAACGGTGGCTACCCCCATCGCGCTTTTTTTGTTGTTAGCCATACTGCTATACATACCCCCCGTGCAAAACTTTGCCGTACACCAAGTGGCCAACTACCTGTCGGGCAACTTGGGCATGGACGTGCGCATTGACAAAGTGAGACTAGCCTTTCCACTCGACCTGGCCGTACACCACATGACTGCCGTTGAAAAGGGCGACACACTGCTCAATGCCGACCGTCTGCGGTTGAACGTTAAACTCATGCCTCTGTTTGAGGGACGGGCCGATGTGGACGGTTTTGAACTGTATGGACTGGTTATTGACACGAAAAGCTACATTTCGGACACTCGCATTAAGGGGCATGCGGGCCAACTGACAGCGGCCGCACACGGCGTGGACTGGGAAAAAGAACTCGTTAACCTGGACCATGCCCGTCTGCACGATGCCGACATTTATGTAACACTGAGCGACACGGCCAAAAAGGATACTACCGAGAGCAAGGCGAAATGGAACATTGCGGTGAAGAAGGTGGATATTGAACGCAGCAAGGTGCACCTGCAAATGCCGGGCGACTCGATGCGCATTTATGCCAACTTGGGACTGGCCGCACTGCGCGGCGGGGCCTTTGACACGGGACGCAACTACTATGCGGTGAAGGCGCTGCAACTGCAAGACTGTGATGTAAACTACGACATTCCCTACATTAAACCCGTGGCGGGCATCGACCCTAACCACATAGCGGTGAAGCGCTTGACGCTCATGCTCGACACGCTGAGCTATAACAACGAGGGGGTGCTGCGGGCCGGACTGCGCGGACTGACGCTGCACGAGAAGTGCGGACTTGACGTGACGCGACTGAGCGGCAGTGTGTACATGGATACTACGCAACTGCGGTTGCCGGCTCTGCTACTGCGCACTCCGGCCTCGCGCATTGATGCCGATGTGGCTTTCGACTTCAAGGCGTTCAGTGCAGGCAAGGGCGGACACTGCCAGGCCATGGTTGACGCCAGCATTGGCTATGACGACATACGCACCCTGGCCACGGGGTATGTGGACAAGGCTTATTTGCGCGCGCTGCCGCACAAGCCGCTGGCCATCAAGGGCACCGTGAGCGGCAACATTGACCACCTGAGGCTGCCATCGCTCACACTCAACATGCCCGGGGTGCTGCAGGCTTCGGCCAACGGCTACACCAACTATGTGACGAAGGACTGGCGCAACGGCAAGTTCAACTTTAACCTGCGCACCAAGAGTATGGCCGCTGTGCGCCAACTTATGCCGGCATCGCTCAAGCAGAGCATCAATGTGCCCGATGGACTGAGTCTGCGCGGCAAGGCGGCGTTTAACGGCAGCCGCTACGATGCTGACATCAAGGCGGGCATTGGACGCGGCTCACTGACGGCCAAGGCTAAACTGGACGTTAAACGCGAAACGTACAATGTGGTGGCCACGGCGCACCAACTGCCCATAGCCAGCATTGTGCGCGGTGTGCCGGTGGGACCATTCAGCGGCTCACTGCGGGCTTCGGGCTCGGGCTGGGACGTGATGTCGCCACGGACCTCGCTGACAGCTGACGCCAAGGTGAACGCGCTAAGCTATGAGCGCTATCCGCTTGGGGGCATAAGTGTCAAGGCCAATTTGCGCGGAGGCAAGGCGGTGGCGCACTTTGAGGCCGACAACCCGCTGCTGCAGGGCAATGGCCACATTGAGGCGCTGCTCGGCCGACATAACTACGAGGTGGCGGTGAAGGCTTCGCTGCCTAACCTTGACTTGAAAAAGCTTGGGGTGACGGCCGACACGCTGTATTTTGGTACCGACATCGACATCAAGGCCACTGCCAACAAGGCTTTTACGGCCTACGCGCTGAGCGGCAGCATTGCCAACAACCACTTTACCACACAGCGCATGAGTGCCATGGCCAAGGACATATTGTTTGACCTGGCCACAAGCCGCGACACAACCACTGCCAACATTTCGGCCGGCGACCTGAGGCTGCGCCTTGGGGCCAAGGGCGACATACCGCACCTTGGCACGCACTTGGCATGCTTTGCCAACGAGCTGCAAAAGGAGGCGAAGACTTATAACATTGACCAGGAAAGACTTAAAACGTACCTGCCCGTCATGGCCTTTTACCTTGACGCCGGACGCGACAATCCGCTCTACAACATTGCCCGTATGAAGGGCTACTCTTTCTCGTCGGCTTACGTCAACCTTAACACCGACCCGCATGTGGGCATGACGGGCGATGCACGCATGGGGGCGCTGAATGTGGGCGCACTGCTGCTCGACACCATCGACACGCACATATTCCAGGACTCGACCGGCGTGCAGATGCGCGGCTTGGTGAAGAACGGCAAGAAGAACCCTAACCCGCTCGAGGTGCGCATGAGGTCGTATGTTATGCGCTCGGGGGCGGGCATCGAACTGAGTTACTACGACAGCGAGGGCGAACGCGGTGTGGACGTGGGACTGCAGGCGGCTCTGGTTGACGGCGGACTGAACATTCACCTTTATCCCGAAAATCCAGTGCTGGCTTACCGCAACTTTAAGGTGAACAAGAACAACTACATATTCCTTGGCAAGGACAATAGCATACGGGCCGACGTGGACTTGCTGGCCGACGACGGCACGGGCCTTAAAATATATGGCGAGCCCAAGGACTCGGTGAACGACCTGACGGTGAGTGTGAACCAGGTGAATCTGGGCGAGCTCTCGGCAGTACTGCCCTATATGCCCAAACTGAGCGGCATGCTGAGCGGCGATGTGCACGTGACGGACGACAGCCAGCACAAGCAGTTGTCGGCCATGGCATCGCTCACTGCTGACAACTTTAAGTATGAGGACATGCCTCTGGGCAATGTGGGCATCGATGCCGTGTATCTGCCCAAAACGGGCGGCGAGCACCATGCCTCGGCCTTTATCAGCTCTAACGGCGAGGAGGTGCTGGCATGCAACGGTACTTACTTTGACCACGACGGCGGCACCTTTGAGGGCGACGCGCAGCTGCACGACTTTCCGCTGCAAATGCTTAACGGCTTTATGGCTGGCACCGATGTGGCGCTCAAGGGCATTGCCGGGGGCGACCTGAGGGTGAATGGCTCACTGGACAAGCCTGTGATTAACGGCTCGCTCGACCTCGACTCGGCACACATTTACTCGGACGTGTATGGCTTTGACTTGCGCACTGACGAACGGGCACTCGACATTAAGGACAGCCGCATCATTTTCAGCGATTACCGCCTGTTCTCAACAGGTAAGGAGCCTATGGTGCTGAACGGTACATTTGACATGTCGGACTTTGAACGTATGCGCATGGACTTTGCCATGAGGGCGAACAACTTTGAACTTATCAACACGCGCAAAAAGGCGCAGTCAATGCTCTTTGGCAAGGTGTATGCCAACTATGTGGGCACACTGAAGGGCACTACCGACAACTTGTCGTTGCGCGGCAAACTGGAGGTGCTCGACCGCACGGACGTGACTTATATATTAAAGGACTCGCCGCTGTCGGTGGACGACCGTTTGCACGACTTGGTGCAGTTTACCAACTTTAAGGACTCCACACAGACGGTACAACCCGAAAAGGCTGTGGACGGCGGCATGGACATCACAATGGGCATTAGCATCAGCGATGCGGCCATCTTCCACTGCAACCTGAGCGACGACGGACAGAGCTATGTAAAACTGGAGGGCGGCGGCGACATGACGCTGCGCATGACGCAACAAGGCGATATGCGCATGACGGGACTCTTTACAACCAACAGCGGCGAAATGAAGTACCAGCTGCCTGTCATTCCGCTCAAAACTTTTCAAATTGTACAGGGGTCGTATGTGCAGTTTACGGGTGATGTCATGAACCCGACGCTTAACATCGCTGCCAAGGAGCGCACCAAAGCGGTGGTGACTGAGGACGACAAACAACGCTCGGTGGCCTTTGACGTGGGGGTAAAAATAACCAAACCGCTCAACGACATGGGACTGGAGTTTACGATTGAGGCACCCGAGGACCTTAACATTCAGAACCAACTGGCCAGCATGTCGGCCGAACAGCGCGGCAAGGCTGCGGTAACGATGATGGCCACGGGCATGTACATGACCGACGAGACCATGATGTCGGGCTCGGGCTTTAAGGCCAACAATGCGCTGAATGCCTTTTTGCAAAGCGAAATACAGAACATTGCGGGGTCGGCGCTCAAAACCATCGACATTAACCTGGGCGTGGAGAGCGGCACATCACAAACGGGCACTTCGACCACCGACTACTCATTCCAGTTTGCCAAACGCTTCTGGGGCAACCGCATCAGTGTGATTATTGGCGGCAAGGTGTCGACTGGGGCCGATGCCACGAACTCGGCGGAGAGCTTTATAAATAATGTGTCGGTGGAATACCGCCTTGACCAGGGTGCCACACGCTACGTGAAGGCTTTCTACGACCGCAACACGCAAGACCCGCTCGAAGGGCAGCTGACCAAGACGGGGGCCGGCCTTGTGCTGCGCCGCAAAACTGATAAACTGGGCGAACTCTTTATATTCCGCAACAAGAGTAAAAAGAAAACAGCTGGCAAGAACTGATAATGAAGCACTACATGATGACATACAAACATAAACTTTGCAATGTGCCGTGCGGCTTGTTACTCTGCGGACTGCTGCTCACGCTGGCTGGTTGCTCAACTACGCGCGCCTTGCCCGACGACGAACAACTGTATACGGGCATTGACAAAATAACCTACGCCGACGATCCGGCCATGATGCGCAAAAAAGGACGCGACTCGGTGGGGGTAATTACGGCGGTGGCCGACGCGGTGTCGAAAATTAACAGTGTAATCGAAGGCAAGAGCACACTGGGGGCCGGCGAGCTGCTTGTTAATAACAAAAAGAAACTGACTAAGGAGGAACGCAAGGCGCTAAAGGCGGCACAAGAACAGACTGAGGCTGATTTTGCCACTGCCAAAACCGAGGTGGACGCCGTGCTGGCTTATCCGCCCAACAATGCCATATTTGGCTCGTCTACCATGAGCTGGCCCTGGAAAATCGGACTTTGGGTGCACAACGGGCTGTATGACGCCCAAGGCGGACTGGGCAAATGGATATACAAGACTTTTGGCACCGAACCGGTGCTTGTGAGCCAGGTAAGCCCCGAGATGCGTGCCAAGGTGGCTACCAACACGCTGCACAACTATGGCTACTTTCATGGCAAGGTGGACTATAACATTCTGTCGTTGAAGAACCCGAAAAAGGCGAAGGTGGCATATAATGTGCGGGCCGGGCAGCTTTACCGCCTTGACTCGATAGCGTACTTGAACTACCCTGCCCCCATGGACAGCCTCATCAGGCTACACGAGCAGGACAAACTGCTGAAAACGGGCGATGCCTTTAGCGTGGTGAACCTGTCGGGGGAGCAGACGCGCATTGAAACGCTGCTGCGCAACAATGGCTACTATTACTTTAATGCTAACTACACAACGTTCCGCGCTGACACAATACAACGCAAAAACTTTGTGCAGTTGCAGGTTATGCCCGTAGACAACCGACCGGCCAAGGCGGACCACCCATGGTATATGGGGCGCGCATATATCAGCATTCGCAACTACGACGGCGAACCGCTCGACACACAACTTGTGCGACGCCGCTACACTTACTACTTTGCTGGTAAAAAGATGCCATTGCGCGCCAACATGTGGCGCCATGCCATTACACACCGCAAGGGGGAGATGTACCGCTTGAGCGACCAAAAGATGACGGTTGAGAAACTTGGCCAACTCGGGGTGCTGAGCCAAATGGACGTGAGTTATGTGCCACGCGACACTACTGCCACCTGCGACACGCTCGACCTCGTGGTGTCGGCGGTGATGGACAAACTGTATGACTCGACATTCGAAATGAATGCCACGCTGAAGAGCAACCAACAGGTGGGCCCGGGCATATCGTACGAACTGGCCAAGCGCAATGCCTTCAGAGGGGGCGAAAAGGTGTCGTTCAAGATTTTTGGCTCGTATGAGTGGCAAACGGGGGCAGGTGCCAACGGGCGCAACTCGCTGCTAAACTCTTATGAACTGGGCACACAGCTGGCTTTCAAATTTCCACGCTTTGTATTCCCTGGCATCAGCCGCAGACGGGTGCGCTTTCCTGCCACCACGCAGTTTGCCTTTGATGCTGACTGGAAGAACCGCTCGCGCTTTTTCAACATGGTGAGCATGGGCCTCAGCGCCAATTATCATTGGTACAAACGCGAGACGGCACAGCACGACCTGACACTCTTCAGCCTCGACTTTGACAAACTGAACCACACGACGCAGACCTTCGACTCTATAATGAATGCCAACCCGGCCCTGTATGTGTCGATGCGCGACCAGTTTGTGCCATCGCTCAGCTACTCCTTTACTTACCAAAGCCGCTCGTGGCGCACCAACCCTTGGTGGGTGCAGCTTGCCTTCAAGGAGGCGGGCAACATCACCTCGGCCATTTACGCTGCCGCCGGACAGAAGTTTAATAAAAAGAACAAGGAGTTGTTTGGCAACCCCTTTGCACAATACGTAAAGTTTACAGCCGAGGCACACAAGCTGTTTAAGCTGACAAAGGACATCAACATTGCCACACGCGTGTTTGGCGGCATTATTTACAGCTACGGCAACAGCAACAGTGCACCCTATGTAGACCAATTCTATGTGGGCGGCGCCAACAGTGTACGTGCCTTCACCGTGCGTTCACTCGGTCCTGGCTCATACCGCCCGGTTAACTCGAAGTACTCGTACATGGACCAAACAGGCGATGTAAAGTTGGAGGCTAACGCCGAACTGCGTGCCCGCTTGATTGGTGACCTGCACGGAGCCATATTCCTTGATGCAGGCAATGTGTGGACGCTGCGCAACGACCCTATGCGCCCAGGCTCACAAATCACCACATCTACCATCAAGCACATTGCGCTTGGCACGGGTGCCGGTTTGCGCTACGACCTCAACTTTTTGGTGTTGCGCTTTGACGTGGGCATTGCCCTGCACGCGCCCTACCAAACCGCCAAATCGGGCTTTTATAACATCGAGCGCTTTAAGGACGGCCTCGGCCTGCACTTCGCCATTGGCTACCCGTTCTAAGCTCCGCTGCCATTGGCTAATATGCAGACAGTTAATTAGGGCTGACGGGTAAAACATAAACATGCGAACGAACTCAAGCACTAAACGCTACAACTAAGCGCTACAGCCAAACGCTAGCTCTAATGGGGGCGGCGCGTCTCGCGTCGGGCATTTTTCAGCAGCCTCGTCCCGCGTTATCGGGATAGAGAAAGGAGGGAAATACGTACTCTCCTAAATAATAGCTGCATATTTTCCCGACGCGGGACGCGTCGCCCCCATTAGAGGTAGCGTTTGATGCTTGAGCCCGTTCGCATGTTTACGCTTTACCGGGCAGCAATAACAAAAAAACTCCACAACCTTGCGGGGTTGCGGAGTTTGTTCTTTTTATTTCGTGATATCCCTTGAAGACACCAGAAATGTGTGTTTGAACGTAGATTAGTCGTTCTTGAGCGCAGTGCGCTTTTCCTTGATACGAGCCTTCTTGCCGGTGAGGGCACGGAGGTAGTACAACTTGGCACGACGTACTTTACCAATCTTGTTCACCTCGATGCTTTCGATGTTCGGTGATTCGATGGGGAAGATACGTTCAACACCTACAGTACCAGACATCTTGCGCACTGTGAAACGCTTCTTGTCCTGGTGACCGTTGATTTTGATAACAACACCGCGATACAACTGGATACGCTCCTTGTTACCTTCGACGATTTTGTATGCTACTGTTACAGTGTCACCTGCCTTGAACTTGGGGAACTGCTTGCCGGTAGCAAAAGCTTCTTCAGCAATCTTAATTAAATCTGCCATTTCTTTGATGGGTAATTAAATGTATTGTTGTCCGTCCCGACCCAGCTTAACGGGGAACTCTGCATCCCGACAGCGGCTTGGTGGAAAAGCGGTGCAAATTTACGACTTTTTATGCGCTCAGCAATGCTTTGAGGCAAAAAATGTGCTCGAAATTATTGATTTCCAATAAAACCAGCGCTTAATGTGGCAATGTGCTAAATTGCTAATGAGCTGATGCCGTAGCGCGGTTTGTTAGTCGCTTGGCGCGTTAGCGGCTAACAAGCAACGCTACGGCGTCAGCCCGCTATAATTAATTTTGGGGGACGCATTGGCGAAGCCTGGAAAGACCCTTTTGCGTGTTCCGAAATGCCACGATGTTGGCGCGAGCTGCAAAAAACGACAAGTTAACTTTGCATGATTAACAGAAAAGAGTAATTTTGCCATGCCTTGCACAAGGTTCGCACATCGTGTGCAAGGCACAAAAAGCTGAGTAATAACAATCTTAACAACATACAGAAAGAGAAAGATATGAGTCTGAAAATTGTTGTGCTTGCCAAGCAAGTACCCGACACCCGCAATGTGGGCAAGGACGCGATGACTCCCGAGGGCACAGTCAACCGTGCCGCTCTGCCTGCCATCTTTAATCCTGAAGATCTCAACGCTCTTGAGCAGGCCCTGCGCCTGAAGGAGCAGAACCCCGGTTCGACAGTACATATTCTGACAATGGGCCCTCCGCGTGCCACAGAGGTCATTCGCGAAGGTCTTTACCGCGGTGCCGACGGTGGCTATTTGCTCACCGACCGTGCTTTTGCCGGTGCCGACACGCTGGCCACGAGCTATGCACTGGCACAGGCCATCAAGAAGATTGGTGTGCCCGACATCGTGCTGGGCGGCCGCCAGGCCATTGACGGCGACACCGCACAGGTAGGCCCGCAGGTGGCACAGAAACTTGACCTCAACCAGGTGACCTATGTCACAAGTGTGGACAAGGTGAAGGACGGCAAGGTGGTGGTAACACGCCACATTGACGGTGGCATAGAACGTGTGGAAGCACCGATGCCCATTTTGCTGACCGTTAACGGCAACGCGGCGCCCTGCCGTCCGCGCAACGCCAAACTGGTGATGAAATACAAACGTGCCTCTGCCCCCATGGAGCGCCCCGCCGAAGGGCTGCCTTATGCCGAGGAGTATGACAAGAAGCCTTATCTGACCATTGCCCAATGGAGTGTGGCCGATGTGGATGGCGACCTTGCCCAATGCGGCCTGGCCGGCTCGCCCACCAAGGTGAAGGCCGTGCAGAACATCGTGTTCAAGGCCAAGGAAAGCAAGCGCCTCACTGGCAGCGATGCCGATGTGGAGAGTTTAGTAAAAGAATTGTTGGACAGCCACACTATTGGATAAAGCACTATGAATAACGTATTTGTATATTGCGAAATAGATAAGACCACGGTTGAGGAAGTGTCTTTCGAACTCCTGACCAAGGGTCGCAAACTTGCCAACGAGCTGGGTGTGCAGCTCGAGGCCGTAGTGGCTGGCACTGGCATTAAGGGACACGTTGAAAAGGACATTCTGTCATACGGCGTGGACAAGCTGCACGTGTTTGATGCCGAAGGACTCTTTCCCTACACCTCAAAGCCTCACACAAGCATTTTGGTCAACCTGTTCAAGCAGGAGAAACCGCAAATCTGCCTGATGGGGGCCACGGTCATTGGCCGCGACCTCGGTCCGCGCGTGTCGTCATCGCTCACCAGCGGACTTACTGCCGACTGTACGGCACTCGAGATTGGCGATTTTGACGACAAGAAGAACAAGAAGCACTACGACAACTTGCTCTACCAAATTCGTCCGGCCTTTGGTGGCAACATTGTGGCCACCATCGTTAATCCCGACCACCGTCCCCAAATGGCCACCGTGCGCTCTGGCGTAATGAAGGCCGAGAAGGTGGCCGAATACTACAGCGGCGAGATTGTGTATGAAGACGTGGCCAAATTTGTGCCCGAGACAGACTACGTGGTCAAGGTGATTGAACGCCATGTGGAGAAGGCCAAGAACAACTTGAAGGGTGCGCCCATCATTGTGGCCGGCGGCTACGGTGTAGGATCAAAAGAGGGCTTTGACTTGTTGCGCAAGCTGGCAGAGGAACTCCACGGCGAGGTTGGTGCCAGCCGTGCAGCCGTTGATGCCGGCTACTGCGAGCACGACCTGCAAATTGGCCAGACAGGTGTGACCGTCCGCCCCAAGGTGTACATTGCCTGCGGCATAAGCGGTGCCATTCAGCACGTGGCCGGCATGAAGGAGAGCGGCATCATCATCTCTATCAACACCGACCCCGAGGCCCCCATCAACCAAATAGCCGACTACATCATCACAGGCTCGGTTGAAGAAGTTGTACCTAAACTTATCAAGTATTACAAGAGTAACAGCAAGTAAAACAATGGCAAATAATTATACTGACCACGCAGAACTGCGCTTTGAGCTTAACCACCCGCTCATGAAGCGTATCGTGGAACTTAAAGAGCGCAACTTCCGCGACAAGGACGAATATGACTATGCGCCGCTCGACTTTGACGACGCGATGGACAACTACGACCGCGTGCTCGACATCACCGGCGAACTGGCCGGCACTACCATTGCCGACAATGCTGAGGGCGTAGACCTTGAAGGGCCTCATCACGAGGGTGACCGTGTACATTACGCCAGCGGCACAGCTGCCAATCTTGACGCCATGGTCAAGGCTGGCCTCAACGGCATGACCATGCCACGCCGCTTTGGCGGTCTTAACTTCCCCATCACACCCTACACCATGTGTGCCGAGCTGGTGGCTGCAAGCGATGCCGGATTTGGCAATATCTGGAGTTTACAAGATTGTATTGAGACACTTTACGAGTTTGGCAACGAGGACCAGCACAGCCGTTTCATTCCGCGCATCTGCGCAGGCGAAACCATGTCTATGGACCTTACCGAGCCCGACGCCGGTTCAGACCTTCAGCACGTGATGCTCAAGGCCACTTACTCTGAGGAGGAGGGCTGCTGGCTGCTCAATGGCGTAAAGCGCTTTATTACCAATGGCGATGCCGACCTTCACCTGGTGCTGGCCCGTTCTGAGGAGGGCACTACCGACGGCCGTGGCCTGTCAATGTTCATCTACGACAAGAACGAAGGCGGTGTGAACGTGCGCCGCATCGAAAACAAGCTCGGCATTCATGGCAGCCCCACCTGCGAGCTGGTGTACAAAAATGCCAAGGCCGAACTCTGCGGCGACCGCAAGTTGGGCCTCATCAAGTATGTGATGGCGCTGATGAACGGTGCCCGCCTGGGCATTGCGGCACAGAGCGTGGGCATATCGCAGGCTGCCTACAACGAAGGTTTGGCATACGCCCGCGACCGTGAGCAGTTTGGCAAGGCCATTATCAACTTCCCGGCCGTTTACGACATGCTGGCGCTCATGAAGGCCAAGCTCGATGCCGGCCGTGCCCTGCTCTACCAGTGCTCGCGCTATGTAGACATATACAAGGCTCTCGACGACATTGCCCGCGAGCGCAAACTCGAGCCCGAGGAGCGCAAGGAGCAAAAGAAGTATGCCAAACTGGCCGACTCACTCACCCCGCTGGCCAAGGGCATGAACTCGGAGTACTGCAACCAGAACACCTACGACGCCATTCAAATTCACGGCGGTTCGGGCTTTATGATGGAGTATCCCATTCAGCGCTACTACCGCGACGCCCGCATCACCTCTATCTACGAGGGCACCACGCAGCTGCAAGTGGTGGCAGCCATACGCTATGTGACCAATGGCTCGTACCTGGCACAGATGCGTGAGTTCGAGCAGGCCGAAGTGAGCGAGGAATTGAAGGGCATACAGGCACGTGCCAAGGCTATGGCCGACAAGTTTGAGGAGGCTGTGACCCACGTGAAGGAAGCGGCCGACCAGCCCTTCCACGACCTTTGCGCCCGTCACCTTGTGGAGATGGCTGCCGATGTCATCATGCTCCACTTGTTGCTGCACAACGCCACTGCCAATGCCGACATGTTTGGCAAGAGCGTGCGTGTGTACGCCAACTTTGCAGAGGCTGAAATTGCCAAGCACCACACCTTTGTAATGAACCTCAACCCTGCCGACATCAACGACTACGTGCAGGCATAAGCCACGACACTAAAGCAGGGGGTGTTCCTATTAACATTGGTTTGAACACCAACACATATCACGTCTGCATTGCAGCACGAGCTACTATGCAGACGTGTTTTATATTTTATATTATGGTTGACGGGGTAACGGGTTGACGGGTTAACAAGTAAGTATGCTATATACTACTTATTATGTTAAAGTCATAATGGCAAGAAGCTTAAAAGGTTTGGCAAACTTACCTGTTAACCCGTCAACTTGTTAACCCGTTAACCTGTCAACCCGTTAATTCATCACCTATCACATTATCCAACCCTACATACACCATGCACTTTCCAAACATTAGAACCATTGTGGCATACTTATGCCTTGCGGCCCTGCCGTGTTCGGCGTATGCCGATAACTACCTGAAAGTAAGAGTCAAACAATGCGGCACATTATCTGCACGCGTAAAGGAAGCCAAATTGCAACGCAAACAAGGTTTGCGCATTGAAGGCACGCTCAATAACGCTGACCTTGCCTACCTGCGAAAACTCTGTGGACGCGACACGGCGGGCAATGCTGTGCCTGCCGTCACACATCAGTTAGACTTGCAACAGGTCACTTTTGCCACAGGAGGAAAGCCCTTCTTGACAAAAGACAACACGAGCTATGCCATCACCTCGGCCCATGCCATACCCGCAGGCTTGTTTGACGAGTGCCCCATTGACTCCGTCTTACTACCGGCCCTTACCGACAGCATCGGCACAAGAGCCTTTGCCAACACCCATATACGCACTGTCAAACTACCCGACTACGTGGTTCTGGCCAAAGATGCCTATAAGCTGAACATGAAGCTCACCACCGTATATACGGGCAAATGTCACAATGTCAGCACCGATGTGCTTAACCGAGCCTTTGCCTATTGCAATAATTTGTCACACGTCGAAGTGGCTGATGTTGACCGCGTGCCATCATACACATTTGTGGGTTGGCCAAGTTTGCGCACAGTAAACTTTAACGGTATCACAGGCTTTGTAGCCCCTTACACTTTCAGCCAATGTCCCGAATTACAAAGCATTCACTTTAACCACATCACGCTGTCAATTGACGGGCCCGCCATTGCCGCAAAGTGTGACAAACTGCACGACATCACGATCAACGGCTTTTGTCTTTCGGCACAATGTACGCAGCCCGAGGCGTGCCAAGCATTTACCCATTACACCAACAACGCGCTGATTATTAACACGCTCGACGATGATTGGCTGGCCAATGCCGACAGCACCCAGCGCGCAAACTACAAACTGTGGCCCGAAACCTACGCAAGCATTATGCAATGGGGCAAGCGCATGCTACAAGTTGATAATCCTATAATAGCAGGTCAGGCATATTCGATCATACATACAATGCACGTATTGGCCAAGATACATAATTTTGAGCCATACAAAGATGCCACAGACTCACTGGCGCAAGCCCTTGACAACAGACTGACAGCCATCTATCGCCAAGAGTTAATTGATGCCGGCGCATACGATCAAACCCATACTGACCTGCCCGCATTTGTCTATGACACACCTGCCGACAGTTTGCTACAACGCACGCGCCGCCTGCTCAAGGTTGACAGCATAGCAGGCCAAGGCAGCGACATCGACCGCATGAAGCGCATCATGACCTGGCTGCACGACCACATAAGGCACGACGGCAGCAGCGATTGGCCGAAATGTGCCTACAATGCGCCCGACCTTTATGCGCTGGCTCAAAGCGAGTCGCGCAGTTACAACTGCCGGTTCATGGCCATCATGCTCTGCGAAATGTACCAGTCGGTAGGCATTCCAGCACGTTACCTCGTTTGTGTGCCCAAGGACTATACCGAGGATAGCGACTGCCATGTCATCTGTGTGGCATGGAGCGACTCTCTGCAAAAATGGGTGTGGATGGACCCTACTTGGGACGCTTATGTCATGGACGAGAACGGGTTGTTGCTGCACCCCGGCGAGGTGCGTGAAAGGCTTGTCAAGGGCAGTCCGCTCTTTATCAACGACTATGCCAACTGGAACCACGAGAACAAAACAAGCGTTGATGAATACCTGCGCCAATACATGTGCAAGAACCTTTACTACATTAACACGCCCCTGCGCTTTGGCGCCAACAACGAGGGAAAGGCCTGTCGCTGGCAACCGCAATATATCACGCTCAAGGGTGTCAATGCTCCCGGTTACTTTGGCTCTAACACTACCAATGCCGACTATTTTTGGCAATCGCCACGCTGACGCGGCACAATAGCTCACGGATCGCACCGATTGCACGGATTTTTTCGCTCGTGCAATCGGTGCGATCCGTGAGCAATAATATCAGAATGGTTTCACCGTACAGTAATAAAATTCATACATATACCCTGCCTTTTTGACGTTTTTGAAATTTGTCATCGGTCACATAGCACGCTATGCACCCTCTTCCAAATTACGGAACCAACAAAAATACAGGTCAAAATTGGCCAACTTATTCTTTCACCATTACTTAGTTACAGAAAAGTTTGTACATTTGCATCACAAAGCCTCCGCCAGCCGGCGCCAAGTGCTACATGGCTCCTACAAACAGCAAGTCGTATATGACAGGACAAAGTCAAACTAACACACAGCGTGAAGACGCACGCAACTCGGTGATTGAAACAGCCACTCAGATGTTTCACGCACAAGGCATACGCAATGTCACAATGGACGACATTGCGCATAAGTTGTCGATGTCAAAACGCACACTATACCAACTATTTACCGACAAAGAGGACTTGCTGCTTGCCTGTGTCATCAAGCACGAGGGCGACGTGCGCACCCATTTGGCCGCCATCATATCGCAGTCGGCCAATGTGCTCGACTTTTTGCTTATCATATTCAAGGCAAAGATGAAGGAGTTTGACGAAATTGTGCCAAGTTTCTTCGCCGACCTGACCAAATATCCACGCATAAAGGAACATATTGCACGCAACAAGCAGCAACAGGAGGACGAAGCCGTGAACTTTTTAGAGAGAGGCATCAAACAGGGTCTTTTTCGCGAAGGCGTCAACTTTCACATCATCACACGCCTCATGTCGTCCACAATGGAGGTGTGCATACAAAACGGACTGGCTGACCAATACTCGCAAGGCGAGATATTTCTTAACACCATTCTGCCCTACATACGCGGGTGCGCCACCCTGAAGGGGGTGGAAATGATTGACCAATTCCTGGCCGAGAATAACGCACTCAGAAGGCACTGAAGAGAGAGGAGGGAGCAAGGCCCAACCAATGCAAGGGCCTTACCCCACCCATCATTAAGCCGTGGGTAACGTTTTGCCCCCAGCGACAGTGACCTTGTTGTTTTATTGGCAAACCCACACATACAATATAATGAAGAAGTTATTACTTTTGTGCTCAGCCCTGCTGCTGAGCCTGACGGGCGCACGTGCCGACGAGGGCATGTGGCTGCTCAAACTTATGAAACAACAACACCTCGAGGACTCGCTGCGAAAGGCTGGCCTGCAACTGCCGCCCGAAGCGCTTTATAGCGAGACTGCACCCTCCTTGCGCGAGTGCATCGGCATATTTGGCGGTGGCTGCACCGGCGAGGTGGTAAGTCCCGACGGCCTTGTGCTCACCAACCACCACTGCGGTTTCAGCTACGTGCACCAGATGAGCGGCATTGGCCACGACTACATGAAGGACGGCTACTTTGCGCACAACCGCGCTGAGGAACTGCGCACACCCGAAAGCTTGACATTCACCTTCGTGGTGCGCATTGCCGATGTGACTAAACAAGTGAACGCCGAAGCTAAAAAGAAAAAGGCCGACGAGTATACCATGCAGAGCTATGGTTTTCTTGAACCGCTCGCTGCCAAGATGCTCAAAAAGAGCGACCTTGGCAAGAAGAAGGGCATGAATGCACGCATTGTGCCCTACTTCGGTGGCAACCAGTTCTACATATTCTACGAACAGACCTATCAGGACGTGCGCCTCGTGGCCAATCCACCCTATAACATCGGACAATTTGGTGGCAATAGCGACAACTGGGTATGGCCACGCCAGAACGCTGACTTTGCCATGTTCCGCATCTATGCCGACAAAAATGGCGAACCTGCAGCCTACAGCGAGCATAACGTGCCACTCAAGGTGAAAAAATACTTGCCCATCTCGCTCAAGGGTGTTGACAAGGGCGACTACACCATGATTATGGGTTTCCCCGGTTCTACCTCGCGCTACCTTACTGCCTCCGAGGTCAACTTGCGCTGCCAGGGCACCAATGCCCCCATCGTGTTGGCCGGCAATCCGCTGCTCAAGTACTACAAGGACCTCATGGACCAAAGCGACTCACTGCGTTTGCTGCTTGAGGACGAATACTTTTCATGGGGTAACAGCATCAAGAACTTTGGCGGCATGAACGAGTCGGTGGAGAAGACTCACCTTATCGACCAAAAGAAAGCCGAAGAGGCCCGTTTCCGCGCCTTTGCCAAACAGAGCGGCAAGGCTGAGTATGCTGCCGTTATCGACAGCATCGACGCCCTCTGCGCTGCCAACCTCGACCTGGTGCACGACGCTTCACTCTACCGCATTACGCTATCTGACCAAAGCCTGTGGATGTCGAAACACACACTTGATGCTTATGGCAAGGCTCTGAAAAATGGCAAGGCCAAGGACATCGAGGCAGCCAAGCAAAGCATTATGCGCGAATACTTGAGCACCATCAAGCCGCTCAACCTCGACATTGACAAGGGGAAGGTGAAACTGCTCACACCTTACTTTATCAAGAATCACAAACTTAATGCCGTGCCTGCCTACATGGCCGATGGCAAGGATTGGAGTGCATTCATCGACAAGGTGTACAGCCAGTCGGTGTTTACCGACAGCACCAAACTGGCCGATGCACTGGCCAAGAATGACTTCAGCCTTATCGAGAACGACCCACTCTACCAGCAAATGGCTGCATTTAACAGCTACCGTGCCGACAACCTGAACGGTGCACTCGCTGCCTACGCTGCCAAACGCAGCGCGCTCGACAAGGTGTATGTGCGTGGCCTTTGCGAAATGTACGACTGGAGCAAGGCCCCCGATGCCAACTTTACGCTGCGCATGACTTATGGCCACATTACCGACCTCAAACCACGCGATGCCGTTTACTACGACTGGCGCACCGTGCTCGACGGTATGTTTGAGAAGGAGAGCAAAACTGAGAGCGACTACTTCATCAACGAGAAGTTGCGCACCATGTATCAAGCCAAGGACTTTGGACGCTACGCCCGCGAGGACGGCAAGTTGCCCACATGCTTCCTTTCAAACAACGACATCACTGGTGGCAACTCGGGTTCGGGTGTGCTCAACGCCAAAGGCGAACTCATTGGTCTGGCCTTCGACGGCAACATCGAGAGTCTCAGTTCCGACCTCAAGTTCAACCCGGCTTTGCAGCGTTGCATCAACGTGGATATCCGCTACGTGCTCTTCATCATCGACAAGTTTGGCGGCAGCAGCTATGTGCTTGACGAACTTGACTTGAAGTAAAGCACACAACGCTACCACTAATGGGGGCATTCTATGTTATTGACCAAATTTTTGGCAAGTTTTTTTGTTAAAGGATC
>OODF01000140.1_pt1 | contig 61738 bp, 62 predicted proteins | sample 1671431 | NCBI WGS metagenome assembly OODF01 (sample SAMN06348156, study PRJEB24527) | human gut metagenome | biome: human gut; feature: ankylosing spondylitis patient; material: feces | host: Homo sapiens | place: China | collected 2015-10 | reverse complement strand
AAGGGCAAATACCAGAGTGGCCAAATGGGGCAGACTGTAAATCTGCTGGCTTACGCCTTCGGTGGTTCGAATCCATCTTTGCCCACACTCATTGAGGAACTTGTAAAAGGTCAAATAATGAAGTTGCGGAAATAGCTCAGTCGATAGAGCACTAGCCTTCCAAGCTGGGGGTCGCGGGTTTGAGTCCCGTTTTCCGCTCTGATTTTTTGCTGTTATAGCTCAGCGGTAGAGCACTTCCTTGGTAAGGAAGAGGTCCCGAGTTCAAGTCTCGGCACCGGCTCAATTGAAAATTGAACATGATCATTAATCAAATAAAGAACAATTAAGTTATGGCAAAAGAGAAATTTGACAGATCGAAACCACATGTGAACATTGGTACGATTGGTCACGTTGACCACGGTAAAACAACTTTGACAGCTGCTATCACAACAGTATTGGCAAAGAAAGGTCTTTCAGAGTTGCGTTCATTCGATTCTATCGACAACGCTCCTGAAGAAAAAGAGAGAGGTATCACAATCAACACTTCTCACGTAGAGTATCAGACTGCAAACCGTCACTATGCTCACGTAGACTGTCCGGGTCACGCCGACTACGTAAAGAACATGGTAACTGGTGCTGCTCAGATGGACGGTGCTATCATCGTAGTTGCTGCTACTGATGGTCCGATGCCTCAGACTCGTGAGCACATCCTGTTGGCTCGTCAGGTAAACGTACCGCGCTTGGTTGTATTCTTGAACAAGTGTGATATGGTTGACGATGAAGAAATGTTGGAACTGGTTGAAATGGAAATGCGCGAACTGTTGTCATTCTATGATTTCGACGGTGACAATACTCCTATCATCCGTGGTTCTGCTCTGGGTGCTTTGAATGGCGTTCCTCAGTGGGAAGATAAGATCATGGAACTGATGGATGCAGTTGATACTTGGATTCCTCTGCCTCCGCGTGATGTTGATAAACCGTTCTTGATGCCGGTTGAAGACGTATTCTCAATCACTGGTCGTGGTACTGTAGCTACTGGTCGTATCGAGGCTGGTGTTATCCATGTAGGTGACGAAGTTGAAATCCTCGGTTTGGGTGAAGACAAAAAGTCTGTTGTAACTGGTGTTGAAATGTTCCGCAAATTGCTGGATCAGGGTGAAGCCGGTGATAACGTAGGTTTGTTGCTCCGTGGTATCGATAAGAACGAAATCAAACGTGGTATGGTTCTTTGTAAGCCGGGTCAGATTAAACCTCACTCTAAGTTCAAAGCTTCTATCTATGTTTTGAAGAAAGAAGAAGGTGGTCGTCACACTCCGTTCCACAACAAATACCGTCCTCAGTTCTACTTGCGTACTATGGACTGTACAGGTGAAATCACTTTGCCGGAAGGAACTGAAATGGTAATGCCTGGTGATAACGTAACTATTACAGTTGAGTTGATCTACCCGGTTGCATTGAATGTAGGTTTGCGTTTTGCTATCCGTGAAGGTGGACGTACTGTAGGTGCAGGTCAGATTACAGAACTTCTTGACTAATCACTAGATAATTAATATAATCAGTTCTCGGTCGTAAGACACCGGGAACTGATTTTTACGGGAGTAGCTCAGTTGGTAGAGCACCGGTCTCCAAAACCGGGTGTCGGGAGTTCGAGCCTCTCCTCCCGTGCTAATAATAAAGAGTATGTTTAAGAAGATCTTTAAATATTGTAAGGAATCTTATGATGAGCTTGTCCATAAAACAACTTGGCCGACTCGTTCAGAACTTACTAACAGTGCAGTCGTAGTATTATCTGCTTCCCTACTCATTGCACTGGTTGTTTTCGCTATGGACTTCGTATTCCAGAGCGCAATGGAAGTTATTTATCCTAATTAAGTAGAGAGATGGCTGATACTGAAATGAAATGGTACGTTATGCGTGCCGTGAGTGGAAAGGAAAGCAAGGTGAAGGAGTACATTGATGCCGAAATTAGAAAAGGTGACTTTGGAAAATTCGTCTCTCAGGTGTTGATACCGACAGAAAAAGTAGTTCAGGTTCGTAATGGTAAACGTATCGTTAAGGAACGTAATCATTTACCGGGTTATGTGTTGGTAGAGGCGGCTTTAGTGGGTGAGATACCTGTATTGTTGCGTAATACGCCGAACGTATTGGGCTTTTTGGGTGAATCTAATAGTAACCCTACTCCGTTGCGTCAATCTGAGGTTAATCGTCTTTTAGGTGCTGTTGACGAAATGCAAGATGTACCTGAAGAAGTGTTGATACCTTATGCTGAAGGGGAAACGGTTAAGGTAACAGAAGGACCTTTTAGTGGCTTTTCTGCCGTAATCGAAGAAGTGAATAACGAAAAGAAGAAGCTGAAAGTAATGGTTAAGATTTTCGGCCGTAAGACGCCGTTGGAATTAGGTTTTATGCAAGTGGAGAAAGAATGATGCGTTTTGTTACGCGTATTGTTCTTGAATATCAAATTCAATAAATAACAAAAAAATGGCTAAAGAAGTTGCTGGATTAATCAAATTACAGATTAAAGGAGGCGCTGCAAATCCATCACCCCCAGTAGGTCCTGCTTTGGGTTCCAAGGGTATCAATATCATGGATTTCTGTAAAGCATTCAACGCCAGAACGCAGGAGAAAGCCGGTAAGGTGCTCCCGGTGGTAATCACCTATTATACTGATAAGTCATATGACTTTATCGTCAAGACTCCTCCCGTAGCAGTACAGTTGATGGAGATTGCGAAGTTAAAAGGTGGTTCTGCTGAACCGAACCGTAAAAAGATTGCTGAAATCTCTTGGGAGCAAGTGCGTACGATTGCTCAGGATAAAATGCCTGATTTGAATTGCTTTACAATAGAAGCTGCGATGAAATTGGTTGCAGGAACAGCAAGAAGTATGGGTATCACTGTAAAAGGAGACTTCCCGGGTTAATAATTAAAATCTTCAATTAAAATGAGTAAACTGACAAAAAACCAGAAGTTGGTCGCTGACAAGATTGAAGCAGGGAAAGCATACTCTTTGAAAGAAGCTTCTCAGTTGGTTAAGGATATCACGACAACCAAGTTTGATGCTTCCGTGGACATTGATGTACGTTTAGGTGTGGATCCCCGTAAAGCCAATCAGATGGTGAGAGGTGTTGTGTCTCTGCCAAATGGTACGGGTAAAGTTACGCGGGTTCTTTGCTTGTGTACTCCAGATGCTGAAGCTGCTGCTAAGGAAGCAGGCGCTGACTATGTAGGTCTTGATGAATATATCGAGAAGATAAAGGGCGGTTGGACTGACGTGGATGTCATTATCACGATGCCTTCAATAATGGGAAAAATCGGTGCCCTCGGTCGTGTACTCGGTCCTCGCGGATTGATGCCTAACCCGAAGAGTGGTACTGTAACTATGGATGTGGCCAAGGCTGTAAAAGAAGTGAAACAAGGTAAGATAGACTTTAAAGTAGATAAATCTGGTATTGTACACACTTCTATAGGTAAGGTTTCTTTTACTGCTGAGCAAATTGCACAGAATGCGAAAGAGTTTATTTCAACTATCAATAAGTTGAAACCTGCAGCCGCTAAGGGTACCTATATTAAGAGTATTTATCTTTCAAGTACGATGAGCCGCGGTATCAAGATTGACCCGAAGGCTGTTGAGGAAATTTAAAAAGTAATTGAATCATGAGAAAGGAAGATAAAGGTAATATTATAGCCCAACTTGGCGAAGTCTTGAATGAGTATGCTCATTTCTATCTGGTTGATGTGACGGGGTTAAATGCCGCAACGACCAGTGCGATGAGAAGAAAATGTTTTCAGTCTGAAATTAAAATGGTAGTTGTGAAGAATACATTACTTCACAAAGCTTTGGAAGCAGCTGAAACGGATTATACTCCTTTGTACGATTGCTTAAAGGGCACGACTGCTGTGTTGTTTGCAAATACGGCAAATGCTCCAGCAAAGTTGTTGAAAGATTTTGCTAAGGATGGAATGCCTGCATTGAAAGCGGCTTATGCTGAAGAAGGTTTCTATGTGGGTGCAGACCAACTCGAAGCTCTCACGGCTATCAAGAGTAAGGATGAAGTTATTGCCGAGATTGTGGCTTTGTTGCAATCACCGGCGAAGAATGTACTTTCTGCTCTTCAATCAGGTGGAAACACTATTCATGGAGTTCTCAAGACTCTCGGTGAAAGACCCGAATAATTTAAATTAGTATCAAACAAATAAAAAATAGAATAAAAATGGCAGATTTGAAAGCTATTGCTGAAGAATTGGTAAATTTGACAGTTAAGGAAGTTAATGAATTGGCAACTATCCTGAAGGATGAGTATGGAATTGAACCTGCTGCTGCAGCTGTTGCTGTTGCTGCTGGTCCTGCTGCTGGCGGTGCTGAAGCTGCTGCTGCAAAGGATTCTTTCGATGTTGTATTGAAGAGTGCAGGTGCAGCTAAGTTGCAGGTAGTTAAGGCTGTGAAAGAAGCTTGTGGCCTTGGCTTGAAAGAAGCAAAAGAAATGGTTGACGGTGCTCCTAGCGTGCTGAAGGAAGGAATGCCGAAAGCTGATGCTGAAGCTTTGAAGAAGACTCTCGAAGAAGCTGGTGCTGAAATCGAGTTGAAGTAATTAAAAAGCCTGTATTAGCAGGTTTGTCGGTAAAGAATCCTCTGGTAGAGGGTTCTTTACCTTTTTGTGTCTAAAACTATCAACAAGTTCAACTAATAATAATATAGATGTCTTCTAATCTTGTAAATCAGAGAGTTAACTTTGCAACAGTTAAGAGTCCGATGCCTTATCCGGATTTTCTTGATGTGCAATTGAAGTCGTTTAAGGACTTCCTGCAGTTGGATACTCCTCCTGAGAAACGTAAAAACGACGGCTTGTATAAAGTCTTCTCAGAGAATTTTCCAATTGCCGATACGCGTAATAACTTCGTTTTGGAGTTCCTTGATTATTATATTGATCCGCCGCGCTATACTATAGAAGAGTGTTTAGAGCGGGGACTCACCTATAGTGTGCCGCTCAAGGCCAAATTGAAGTTGTACTGTACCGACCCGGACCACGAAGACTTTGACACGGTTATTCAGGATGTGTTCTTAGGTCCTATTCCCTATATGACCGATAATGGAACTTTTATTATTAACGGTGCTGAACGAGTTGTAGTTTCTCAGTTACATCGTTCTCCAGGTGTTTTCTTCGGTTCAAGTATTCACGCGAATGGGACGCAACTGTATTCGGCACGAATCATTCCATTCAAAGGTTCATGGATTGAATTTGCTACAGACATCAATAATGTCATGTATGCGTATATCGACCGCAAGAAGAAATTGCCTGTTACGACTTTGTTGCGTGCCATAGGTTTCGAGGACGACAAGGATATTTTGGAGATATTCAACTTGGCAGAAGAAGTCAAAGCGACGAAAACCAATTTAAAGAAATACATAGGTAAGAAGTTAGCTGCGCGCGTACTGAAGAGTTGGATTGAAGATTTCGTGGATGAAGATACCGGTGAGGTGGTTTCAATAGAGCGTAATGAAGTCATCTTAGACCGTGAGGCTATATTGGACGAAGACAATATTTGTATCATTTTGGATAGCGGTGTCCAAAGTGTGTTGTTGCATAAGGAAGAGATAAATACGTCTGATTATTCTATCATTTTCAATACACTTCAGAAAGACCCGAGTAATTCTGAGAAGGAGGCTGTATTATACATTTACCGTCAGTTGCGTAACGCCGACCCCGCAGATGATGCCAGTGCACGTGAGGTCATCAATAACTTGTTCTTTTCAGAGAAACGTTATGATTTGGGTGAAGTGGGACGCTACCGTATCAATAGAAAACTGAATCTTTCTACGGATATGGATGTCCGTGTATTGACGAAAGAAGATATTATCGAGATTATCAAGTATCTGATAGAGTTGATAAACTCAAAGGCACTTGTGGACGACATCGACCATTTGAGCAACCGTCGTGTAAGGACTGTAGGCGAACAATTAAGCAATCAGTTTGCCATTGGTTTGGCTCGCATGAGTCGTACGATTCGGGAACGTATGAATGTACGTGACAACGAAGTCTTTACTCCGACGGACCTGATTAATGCGAAGACCATTTCTTCCGTGATTAATTCTTTCTTCGGGACCAATGCCCTTTCGCAATTCATGGACCAGACCAACCCTCTGGCAGAGGTAACGCACAAACGTCGTTTGTCTGCCCTCGGTCCTGGTGGTTTGTCTCGTGAACGTGCTGGTTTCGAGGTGCGTGACGTACACTATACACACTATGGCCGTTTGTGTCCTATCGAATCTCCTGAAGGACCGAACATCGGTTTGATTTCTTCTTTGTGTGTATATGCCAAGATTAACGACCTCGGTTTCATCGAAACCCCCTACCGTAAGGTGCAAGACGGAGTGGTTGATTTATCATTGGAAACCGGTATTGAATATTTGACAGCAGAAGAGGAAGAAGGCAAGATTATCGGACAGGGTAATGCGCCGTTGAATGATGACGGTACGTTTATCCGTAAGAAAGTAAAGTGTCGTCAGGATGACGATTATCCAGTTGTTCCCCCTTCTGATGTGAATCTGATGGACGTGGCTCCGCAGCAGATTGCTTCTATTGCCGCATCTTTGATTCCGTTCTTGGAGCATGACGATGCGCACCGTGCGTTGATGGGTTCAAACATGATGCGCCAGGCGGTGCCTTTGTTGCGTAGCGAATCTCCGATTGTAGGTACCGGTATAGAAAAGCAGGTATGTGAGGATTCCCGTACGATGATTACAGCCGAGGGTGATGGTGTGATAGAGTATGTGGACGCTACGACCATTCGTATTTTGTACGACCGTACGGAAGAAGAAGAGTTCGTAAGTTTCGAGCCAGCGTTGAAAGAATACCGTATTCCGAAGTTCCGTCGTACAAACCAGAATATGACGATAGACCTGCGTCCTATCTGCGATAAAGGTCAACGCGTAAAAGCCGGAGACATCTTGACGGAAGGTTATTCTACCCAACAAGGAGAACTGGCGTTGGGCAAGAACCTTTTGGTGGCTTACATGCCATGGAAAGGCTATAACTATGAAGATGCCATTGTGCTGAACGAACGCGTGGTACGCGAAGATATTTTGACTTCTATCCATGTGGAAGAATTCTCGTTGGAAGTGCGTGAAACGAAACGTGGAGTGGAAGAGTTGACGGCCGACATTCCGAATGTAAGCGAAGAAGCTACTAAAGATTTGGATGAAAATGGTATTGTCCGCGTCGGTGCCCGCATTCAGCCGGGTGATATTATGATTGGTAAGATTACTCCGAAGGGTGAGAGCGATCCTTCGCCCGAAGAGAAGCTGCTGCGTGCCATTTTCGGTGATAAAGCCGGTGATGTGAAGGATGCTTCTTTGAAAGCTTCTCCGTCATTGAATGGTGTGGTGATAGATAAGAAGTTGTTCTCCCGTGCCATCAAGACACGTGCTGCCAAGGCTGCGGACAAGCTGATCCTTCCGAAAATAGATGAGGAATTCAACAGTAAGGTTGAAGATCTGAAGGCCATCTTGATAGACAAATTGTTGGAACTGACGAAAGACAAGGTTTCACAAGGCGTGAAAGATTATATGGGTAGCGATGTGATTGCTTCGGGACGTAAGTTTGCGGCTTCCGCTTTGGAAGGACTCGATTTTACGACGATACAGTTAAGTGGCTGGACGGACGACGAGCATCTGAACGGATTGATATCTCAACTGATTATAAACTTCCTGAAGAAATACAAGTTGCTTGATGCCGAACTGAAACGTAAGAAGTTTGCGATTACGATTGGCGATGAGTTGCCTTCAGGTATCATTCAGATGGCTAAGGTTTATATCGCCAAGAAACGTAAGATCGGTGTCGGCGACAAGATGGCCGGACGTCACGGAAACAAGGGTATCGTATCAAAAATCGTACGTCAGGAAGACATGCCGTTCTTGGCCGACGGAACGCCGGTCGATATCGTTTTGAATCCGTTGGGTGTGCCTTCTCGTATGAACATCGGTCAGATTTTCGAGACTGTTTTAGGGGCTGCCGGAAAAGAACTTGGAGTGAAGTTTGCGACTCCGATTTTCGATGGTGCTACGTTGGATGACTTGTGTGAATGGACGGATAAGGCCGGTTTACCGCGCTATTGCTCTACGCAGTTGTATGACGGCGAGACCGGTGAGAAGTTCGACCAGTTGGCCACTGTCGGTATTGCTTATATGTTGAAGTTAGGCCACATGGTAGAAGACAAGATGCACGCCCGTTCCATCGGTCCGTATTCATTGATTACCCAACAGCCGCTCGGTGGTAAGGCACAGTTCGGTGGTCAGCGTTTCGGAGAAATGGAAGTCTGGGCCATCGAGGCGTTCGGTGCATCTCATGTGCTACAGGAAATCTTGACTATCAAGTCGGACGATGTGGTAGGCCGTTCGAAAGCATACGAAGCGATTGTCAAGGGCGAGCCGATGCCGACTCCGGGTATCCCGGAATCACTGAATGTGTTGCTCCACGAGTTGAGAGGCTTGGGGTTGAGCATTACGCTTGAATAACAGTTGAACTCTTTTATTAATAACAGAATATGGCTTTTAGAAAAGAATCTAAAATAAAGAGTAACTTTACGAAGATTACCATCGGATTGGCTTCGCCCGAAGAAATCCTGGAAAATTCGTATGGTGAGGTTTTGAAACCCGAAACCATTAACTATCGTACCTATAAACCCGAACGTGACGGTTTGTTCTGCGAGCGTATTTTCGGTCCGACGAAGGATTATGAATGCCATTGCGGAAAGTACAAACGGATTCGTTATAAAGGTATTGTTTGCGACCGTTGTGGCGTGGAAGTAACAGAAAAGAAGGTACGTCGCGAACGTTCAGGACACATTGCGTTGGTGGTACCTGTAGCTCATATATGGTATTTTCGTTCGTTACCTAACAAAATCGGTTATTTGTTGGGAATACCGACAAAGAAGTTGGATGCAGTCATTTACTACGAACGTTATATTGTCATCCAACCGGGTGTGTTGGCCGAAGAAGGAATCGCAGCAAACGATTTGCTGACCGAAGATGAATATTTGGATTATTTGGAGAAACTTCCCAAAGAGAACCAGTATTTGGATGATTCGGATCCTAATAAGTTCATAGCCAAGATGGGAGCAGAGGCCATTTATGACCTTTTAATCCGTTTGGATTTGGATAAATTGTCATACGAATTGCGTGACAGTGCCAATGCCGATACGGCCCAGCAGCGTAAGACCGAAGCTCTGAAGCGATTGCAGGTGGTTGAGTCATTCCGTGCCAGTCGGGGACGCAATAAGCCCGAATGGATGATTATGAAAATCCTTCCGGTGATTCCGCCCGAACTGCGTCCGTTGGTTCCGTTGGATGGCGGCCGTTTTGCCACTTCCGACTTGAACGACTTGTATCGCCGTGTCATTATCCGTAACAACCGTCTGAAGCGACTGATTGAAATCAAAGCTCCCGAGGTGATTTTGCGTAATGAGAAACGTATGTTGCAAGAGGCCGTGGACAGCTTGTTCGACAACTCCCGCAAGTCCAGTGCGGTAAAGACGGATGCCAACCGTCCTTTGAAGTCCCTTTCCGATTCGTTGAAAGGTAAGCAAGGCCGTTTCCGTCAGAACCTGTTGGGTAAGCGTGTGGACTATTCAGCCCGTTCGGTAATCGTTGTAGGACCGGAGTTGAAGATGGGAGAATGCGGTCTGCCTAAATTGATGGCCGCAGAACTTTATAAGCCGTTCATCATCCGTAAGCTCATAGAACGCGGTATCGTGAAGACCGTGAAGTCTGCCAAGAAGATTGTAGACCGCAAGGAACCCGTGATTTGGGATATTTTGGAATACGTAATGAAAGGTCATCCGGTGTTGTTGAACCGTGCCCCGACATTGCACCGCTTGGGTATCCAGGCTTTCCAACCCAAGATGATAGAAGGTAAGGCTATCCAGTTGCACCCGTTGGCATGTACGGCGTTCAATGCCGATTTCGACGGTGACCAGATGGCCGTGCATTTGCCTTTGAGCAACGAAGCGATTCTGGAAGCGCAGATTCTGATGTTGCAGTCTCACAATATTCTGAATCCGGCAAACGGTGCGCCGATTACGGTGCCTTCTCAGGATATGGTGTTGGGCCTTTACTATATTACCAAGCTCCGTCCCGGTTCTAAGGGCGAAGGTTTGACATTCTATGGTCCCGAAGAGGCTATCATTGCTTACAATGAGAAGCGTGTGGACATTCATGCGCCTATTAAAGTTGTGGTAAAAGACCTGAATGCGAATGGCGAGTTGGAAAAGAAGATGGTGGAAACGTCTGTAGGTCGTGTGATTGTCAACGAGATTATACCGGAAGAAGTCGGTTATTTCAATGACATCATTTCCAAAAAGACCTTGCGCGGCATCATTACCGACGTGATCAAGACGGTAGGTGTGGCTCGTGCCTGCGAATTCCTGGACGGTATCAAGAATCTGGGTTATCGCATGGCATACGTGGGTGGTTTGTCTTTCAACTTGGGGGATATTATCATTCCGGAAGAAAAAGAGGAACTGGTTCGTCGCGGAAACGAAGAAGTGGAACGTATTGCCAATGATTATGGTATGGGTTTCATTACGGACAACGAACGTTATAACCAGGTCATCGATACTTGGACACACGTCAATAACGACCTTTCCAAGGTCTTGATGAAGACCATGAAAGAAGCCGATCAGGGTTTCAATGCCGTATATATGATGTTGGATTCCGGAGCCCGTGGTTCTGCCGGACAGATTAGCCAGCTTTCCGGTATGCGTGGTTTGATGGCCAAGCCCCAGAAAGCCGGAGCCGAAGGCGCCCAGATTATCGAAAACCCGATTCTTTCCAACTTCAAGGAAGGCATGAGTGTGTTGGAGTACTTCATTTCTACCCACGGTGCCCGTAAGGGTCTGGCCGATACGGCCTTGAAGACAGCCGATGCCGGTTACTTGACGCGTCGTCTTGTGGACGTATCCCACGATGTGATTATCACGGAAGAGGATTGCGGTACGTTGCGCGGTCTGGTATGTACGGCTTTGAAGAACGGCGATGAAGTCATTTCTTCACTTTACGAACGTATTCTCGGACGTGTGTCCGTGCATGATATTATCAATCCTACGACGGGTAAGTTGATTGTTTCCGCCGGGGAGGAAATCACGGAAGACAAGGCACAGGAAATCGAAGACTCTCCGATTGAGAGCGTGGAAATCCGTTCCGTATTGACTTGCGAGAGCCGTAAGGGAGTCTGCATGAAGTGCTATGGCCGCAACTTGGCTACGAGCAGGATGGTACAGAAAGGCGAGGCGGTCGGTGTGATTGCCGCCCAGTCCATCGGTGAGCCGGGTACACAGTTGACGTTGCGTACGTTCCATGCCGGTGGTGTGGCTTCGAATGCGGCAGCCAATGCGTCTATCGTCGCGAAGTACGATTCGAAGGTAGAGTTTGAAGAGTTGCGTACGGTAGACATTACCGATGAGACCGGAAATGCAGCCAAGATGGTGGTAGGACGTTTGGCCGAGGTCCGCTTCGTCGACGTGAATACCGATATTGTCCTCTTCACGCAAAATGTGCCTTACGGTTCTACTTTGTATGTGAACGAAGGAGATAAAGTAGAGAAAGGCAAGCTGATAGCCAAGTGGGATCCGTTTAACGCGGTTATCGTGACGGAAACTCCGGGTAAGATTCAGTTTGAAGACGTGATAGAAGGTGTGACTTATCGTGTGGAAGCCGACGAGACGACGGGTCTGCGCGAGATGATCATCATAGAGTCAAAAGACAGGACGAAGGTTCCTTCGGCTCATATCTTGGACGAGAACGGAGAGCTGATTCGTACGTATAACTTCCCCATCGGCGGACACTTGGCTATTGAGGACAATCAGATTGTCAAAGCCGGAGACGTATTGGTGAAGATTCCGCGTGCCGTAGGTAAAGCCGGCGACATCACGGGAGGTCTTCCGCGTGTGACGGAGTTGTTCGAAGCGCGTAATCCGTCCAATCCCGCAGTGGTTTCGGAAATCGACGGTGAAATCACGATGGGTAAACTGAAACGAGGTAACCGTGAGATTATCGTCACTTCCAAGTTGGGTGAAGTGAAGAAGTATCTCGTGCCGTTGTCCAAACAGATTCTGGTACAAGAGAACGACTATGTACGTGCTGGTACTCCGTTGTCAGACGGTGCCACTACGCCTGCCGACATTTTGGCCATTAAAGGTCCAACGGCGGTGCAGGAGTATATCGTGAACGAGATACAGGACGTGTACCGTCTGCAGGGTGTGAAGATTAACGATAAGCACTTTGAGGTGATTGTCCGCCAGATGATGCGCAAAGTGCAGATTGACGAACCGGGCGACACGCGGTTCTTGGAACAGCAGATTGTGGACAAACTCGATTTCGCAGAAGAGAACGACCGCATTTGGGGCAAGAAAGTCGTGGTGGATGCCGGTGACTCGGAAACGATGCAGAAAGGTATGATTGTGACGGCCCGTAAGTTGCGTGACGAGAATTCTACGTTGAAACGTAAGGATTTGAAGTTAGTGCAGGTACGTGACGCCATGCCGGCCACTTCAATCCAGATTCTGCAAGGTATTACCCGTGCGGCACTGCAGACTTCGAGCTTCATGTCGGCAGCTTCCTTCCAGGAAACGACGAAGGTGCTGAATGACGCGGCCATCAATGGAAAGACCGATAAACTCGAAGGTATGAAGGAGAACGTGATTTGCGGTCATCTGATACCGGCGGGTACGGGGCTTCGTGAGTTCGGTAAGATTGTCGTAGGTTGTCAGGAGGAATACGACCGCCTGATGGCCAATCGTAAGTCCATACTTGATTTTGACAAGTAGATAAATCTTGTACAGGAGTGTTGACAAGACCGCTTCCGGATATATTCCGGGGCGGTTTTTTTTGTAGTGTAACGAATCGTTTGTTTGGTGTTACATTTTATATATTCCTATTGTTTGGTCGGTTTATTTTATCCACCTTTATAGTGAAATAAATATGTATAATTCTTGTGAGGCTTTTTTATGATAGGACTTATTAGAAAATGGGATAACTTGAAATCCTTGATTACATTATTTTTCCTTTTCGGGTGGTGTTGCCAAACCTTGGCCCAAACGGTATGCGCTCCGTCTGCATTGGACAGCCTTTTAGGATGCATGACCCGTGTGGTGTCCGCGACACGTCGTATGGTCCAGGAGAAGGTCTACCTCCATTTCGACAACACGGGTTACTTCATGGGCGAGAAGATGTGGTTCACGGCCTATGTTGTCCGTGCAGACGGGCACCGTCCCGGCGTCCGTAGCCGCGTGCTCTACGTCGAGCTGCTGAACCCGAGTGGCGACGTGGTACAGCGGCGGAAGCTGAAGATAGACGGGCGGGGCCATGCGCACGGTGACCTATCGTTGGATTCCCTTTACGGCGCGGGCTTCTATGAGGTCCGCGCCTTCACCCGTTACATGTCGAACTGGGGGGGCGCGGCGTGTTTCTCCCGCGTGTTCCCGGTGTTCCGCACCCCTCCCACCCCGGGAGCTTATGAACCGGTGATGGACGAGCGCAGTTACCGCCGCCGCTTGCCTGATTTCCGTGAGGCGGACACGTTGCAGCGTTCGCGCCTGAACGTGTCCTTTTATCCGGAGGGCGGCCGTCTGGTGTCGGGCTTGCGCAGCCGCGTGGCCTTTCAGGTATCCGACGGCGGAGGGCGTCATGTGCAGGCCGAGGGTGAGCTGCTGGACGGCTCGGGGCGTGTGGTGTGCCGTGGCTCCTCGGACAGCACGGGTCGTGGCGTGTTCACAGTCCCGTCATCCTGCGACGGTCTTCGTTTCCGCCTGCGTGACGCCCGTGGCCGTATTAAGGAATTTCCCTTGCCGGATCCCTCCTCAGAGGGTTGCGTGTTGGAGCTTCCCCCGTGTTTTGACGATTCTTTGCGTTTCAGCGTCCGTGGCACGGCGTCGTACCGTGACCGCCTGTTGGGCTACATGCTGATGAACTACGGCCGTGTATGGACTTGCGACACGTTCCGCGTGGGCTCGGGTTACCATAAGTCGTACCTTCGGGACAGCCTTCCCGAGGGCGTGAACCAACTGACGGTGTTCGACGGCAGCGGCCGCATCCTGTGCGAGCGCTTGTTTTTCCTTTTTCCTAAACCTTCCCCTTCCGACACGATCGGCATCATGTCAGAGACGTCCCGTCTCACTCCCTGCGGCAAGGTCCGCCTCCGCCTGCGTTCCGTCCCCGGCTCTGTCTTCTCCTTTTCGGCGATGGACGGCGGCACGGTGTTCAACGGCTGCGGCCCTTCGGTGAAGTCATGGATGCTGCTGTCTTCCGAAGTGAAGGGTTACATCGACAATGTGGGTTATTATTTCGAGTCGGACGATTCGGTGCACCGCCGTGCGTCTGACCTGTTGATGTTGGTCCAGGGCTGGCGGCGTTACGACTGGGAGGAACTGTCCGGGTATCGTCCGCGCAGTCCGGAGGAGTGGCATCCGGTGGAAGATTCGCTGTACGTCACGGGGCGTCTTCGTTCGGTAAAGAAATCGCTTCCGGTGGATGGCATTCCTCTGAAAGCCTACGTATATTCCGGAGGAAGCCATTTGGACGGTGAGATGTTGACAGACAGTTTGGGCCGTTATGCCTTTTCGCTTCCGGACGTATGGGGGGAGTGGAACCTTCAGCTCAAGGCCGGTGTGAAGAAGCTTAAGAGCCGTTACCTCTTGACGGTTGACCGTCGTTTCGGTCCTCCGGCCCGCCGCTTGTCCCCTTACGAGTGCCGTGCCCTTCCGGTCCTTCCGTCGGACTTGCCCTTACTGCCGGACACGATGGAGTTCGACACGTTGCCCCTTCTTTCCCTCTCGGAACGGCTTCACAAGCTTCCCGAGGTGGCTGTGAAGGCCAAGCGCCGTTTCACGGACGGTGCGCGTGCGGCCTGGGCAACGGAGAAGCGCGGGCAGTATTGGGCCGACGTGTATTATGACTGCGATGAGGAAACGGAACGGTATTTGGATGAAGGGAAAGAAATCCCCACATTCTTGGGATGGCTTCAGGAAAGGAATCCTTTTGTAAGTGGAAATCTATATGGGATGGATGATTCTTTTTCAATAGACGTGGTTCTAAACAATTCAAGCCATTTTTCCATTGAAGATCTAAGAGAAACAACGGCTCCCACTTCTGTACGGTACAAAGGACGCTCAATTATGTGGATTCTGGATAATCAGTTTTATGACTGTGATACGGTGCTATTGTCGTATGCTGATAAGAATAAGGTCCGGCGTGAAATCGACGATTTTCCCTCTTTTTTGGATGAAGCGAAAGCTGTATATATCACGGAAGCCCCTAATGCATTTTGGTCATATTTTCCTTTTGTAGACTTGGTAAAGAAAGTAGATGCTGTTACTTGCTTCGTGTATAGCCACTGGACATCGCGTCGGAGAATGGAGAAAGGCGTTCGCCGCACATACTTCCAAGGTTACAACGTGCCTTCCACGTTCGAGATGCCTGATTATTCCCTGATGCCCCCGGCGGAGGACTTCCGCCGTACGCTGTATTGGAACCCGGACGTGCGGACGGACGGGAAGGGCGAGGCTATTATCGAGTTTTACAACAATTCGTCTTGCCGTGAAATCCGGGTATCCGTTGAGGGTGTCACACCGGACGGGCGGTGCATTTTCAATGAATGAGGGGAGGAACCATCAAGGGAGGGAAACGGCAGAATGTCAAAAAGTAAGTTTCTCCCCTTTGAGAATCGTTCATTTGGGGACGAGTGGGGGCGTGGAGGAAAATAAACGATTCTCATCGGTTTTGCGGTTTCCTGTTTGTAAGGGAATGAGGGCTTAGACTGCCTTTTTGCCGGAAGCTCGGTCGGGTGGGGCGCATGGCGTGCCGTTCCGGTAAAGCGCGATAGCGTTTCCGGGAGCTTTTTGATAGTTGCCAAATGTATGCCGAAACGTCCGTTCTGGCTCTTTGCGGGTCATTTTCAGGGCTTCTTTTCCTGTTTTGGGGACGTTTTTGGGCTTTTTCCCACACTGCTTTTCCTCATTCTGCGCCGAACGATTTTTCGCTTTCAGCCGAATGATTTTTCGTTTGGCTGTGATTGATTTGCATATATGCACGAAATATCCATTTGTTTGGCATGTTTCTGGATATTTATTCATAAAAATCTTTTTGGATAGTTGCTGATGGACTTTTTACGTTTGTCATATAGTTTCTTTCTTACTTACTTAAGATATGATGGAATTGACTTTTTGCTTTCGTTTTGTTATAAGAGGAAACTTTAGGGGTGCTTTTGTTTTATTGGGTGTGGTAAGAGGTTGGAGAAATTCCACCGTTATTTTGAGCGTATCCCACCGTGTCCTCGGTATGATATGTTGGACTGGTAGTTGGATTTGTGGTAAAATGGGAAAGAATGGTACAAAAAAATGCGTATTTTACGTGAATGTTACATTTGATGAAATATATGTAACATAGGAGAAAACGACTTGTCGCTTTTGTCTCTATCTTTGAGGCGAGATTTATGCGAAAACAGTACGGTGTCTATGCAAGGAGTGCAAACTACATACGTGCTGTGGGTACAAATAAAAAAAGTAAAATGATGAAGAAAAAAATTCTTGCTCCCATTTTGGGGGCGGTGGTGTTAGGTCTTTCGGCCTATGCGGGATATCGCACGTATGGTGCGTATTCGGAAAAGGAGCTTGAGAGTGATTTGCTATTGGCTAATGTGGAAGCGTTGGCGACGGATGATGAGGTGCAGATGCAAGACTGTACACGGGCAAAATTTTCCGGGAATTGTGTGGATAAGAAAGGGATGTGGGCAGGAAGATATGTTTTGGAGGTTGAGCATTATCAAGTTCCGGTTGGTTCTGTCGAGAGATGTGAGAAAGAAAGTGTTCATGGTTGTCCTCCTGGAACTACGGCCCAATAAATGTGGTTTTTAATGAAGCATGTTGATTTAAAAATTAACATGCTCTGTTTTTAATATTAATGGATTTTGTTATGAAACAACTTTGTATAATATTGATTTCTATTTGTTTTTTTGCTTGTTCTTCCAAAAAGAATAATGGAGTAGAGACGGTCTTAGTATTAGGAGGGAAAGCAGATAATACGTCCTTGATAGAATTTGAAGACTTGTTCGAGCCTGTCGGTGTACAACCTTTGGAAACGGATAGGGAATGTCTTGTTACTAATGTGTCGAAAGTGGATGTGTTTGAAGGTGATTATTATATTCTTGATAGGTATCAGCAAAACACAATTTTGGTCTTTAATAGTCTGGGACATTTTGTGCGGCGTATAGGCGTTTTAGGCAAAGGCCACGGGGAATATCCCGGAATATCCGATTTTGCTATTGACAGGATACGAAGACAAGTAGTTGTTCTCTCAGCTCCTTCCAAGGTTTATATTTACGATATGAATGGTACTTTTGTGAAAGCAAAAGATATAAGTAAATCCCTATTGTGGAATATAATAAGTTGTGAGGATGGATTTATCTGTTCGTCAAATCATAGAACTTATACTGAAGGAGAGGATGCTTGTTTGTTTTATAGATTTGATGAAGAATTCGTAATGCAAGACAAATGGGGAGAGGTTTTACCGCAGCAGTTACATGTGGCAGGTCAGACTTCTTCAATTCTTCAAGAGGATAATGGAAGTCTTTTTTATATTGATAATTATATGAATGATATTTATTCTCTGAATAGGAAACAGGTTCAATACCATGTAGGGTTGCCCAAACCTATGCCATTAAAGTATCTTGTTTCTACAGATGATTTTATGGAGAACCAATATAAGTATGATTATATCATTGATGCTTTGCTATATGAGGATAGGCAGCTTTTTACTTATATACATGCAGGAAAGTATTATATGGCATATGTTAAGGATGGGAAGATAGAGAAGGATGGTTTATTCCATGGTATATTGCCTAATTTGTACAAAGGAGGAGATGGGGATATTTTGGGTGTTGTTAGTGCCGAAAGTTACTTGCAGAACTGGAAAAAGCATTTTAAGTTTTCGCAGGATGATTCAATAAAGGCAGGTGATAACTATGTAATATTAAGATATAGAATTAGGCATTTAGGTGAATAATATGGTGAGGAATGTACTTCTTCTCGTGATATTTATATTATTGGCTTCTTGTGCGCAGGAAGACTCTATAAGAAAGGATATAATACGGCTTAAATCTCATCCGGTAAGATTGGATTTGTCGAATATGGTTTGTATTGAAGACGATTTGGACACGCTATCCCATCGGAAAATGACTCCATGCCTTCTGAAATTAGTCGTTTATTTGGATTCGACAAAGTGTTCGTCTTGTTATGTGAAGACGATGTATCGGTGGAAAGAAATCTCTTCTGCACTTTCGTCGTATAAAGGTAAAATTCAGTCTTTTTTTATCTTTTCGCCAAAGTCCGGACAACGTGAGTCGCTTTATTTGGCTATCAAAGGTGCTCATCTTTCAATGTCGGTTTATGTGGACACTACGAATGTATTTTCCCGTTTAAACCCTCATCTCCCTTCTGATTCAGAGTTGCACACGTTTCTTTTGGACGAGAAAGACAGTGTGATATTAGTAGGTTCGCCCATAAAGAACAAAAAAATGCAGGACTTGTTTTGGAAAACGGTGGAAGGACATCTCGGAAAGCCATAACGGGGGCATTTGTGATGGGGGAAGCCTTATAATGTGCGGATATTTTGTTTTGGCTGTACGGATGGGCTTCCTCTTCTTTTTTATAGAAGCAAACATTTTTTATGGATTCCAATCAGGAAAGTTAGGTGCCGTGTTGTAATCCTATCAAACGGAGTTTGCCAAATCCAATGGAGTGTTTCATATCAAGAAATATATGTAACATACGCGAAAGTGTGATTGGAGGGATAATTGTAATTTTGGGGTATCGTATGTTGTTTGTTAAGACCCAAAGGAATATGAATAGTCTAAAGATGTGTATGGCAGTGTGGGCCGGGATATGCGTGGCGGTGTTCCTGGCTTGCCATCCGGGAAAATCCCGGCTTGAAGAAGCATTGGAAGCAGCGGGCGAGAACCGTTCAGAGTTGGAACAAGTGTTGGATCACTACCGTGGTGACAGCCTGAAATCCCTTGCCGCGCAGTTCTTGATAGAGAATATGCCCTGCCATTATGCTTATGCGGGAAAGGAGTTGGAGAAATACCACCGTTATTTTGAGCGGTTCCCGCCGTGCGCTTGGCGTGGCCCTGAGTTTGTACGTGATTCTTTGCTTGAAGTTGATGGTGCATTTTGTCCCGACTCATTATACAAGGTTTACGACATACATGTCATTAAATCCGATTACCTTATCCGTAACATCGACCAGGCTTTCGAGGTATGGCACGGACAACCATGGGGGCGGCACGTGGACTTTGCCGACTTCTTGGAATTCATCCTGCCCTACCGGGTGGGGACGGAGACGCTTTCCGACTGGCGGCAGGAGGTCTATGCCCGCTACAACCCGATGTTGGACAGCATCCGTGCCTCGGCAGACAGCACGGATGTGTTGGCCGTGGCGCAGGCCTTGATGGATTCCTTGTCTGTGGGGACGGTTTATTTTACGGGCTTGTTCCCCTCGGGCATCACGGTGGGGCCAGACCTCGTGGAGTGGCGTTCGGGCAACTGCCGTGAACTGACGGACTTGGTGACGTATGTATTCCGTGCCTTAGGCATCCCCGGCGGATGCGACAAGATGCTGATGCGAGGCGACAAGAATGTGGCGCATTATTGGAATTTCGTGGTGGACGGTGAAGATTCCACTTATTTTGCCTCCATCGGCCAAAGCTCGAAACAGTTTGCGAAAGCCGAGACGTATTGGGACCCGAAAGGGAAAGTTTACCGGGAGACGTTCAGCCTGAACAGGGCGATGCGCGATGCCTGCGGGCGTGACACGACGGATGTCCCGCCGGTGTTCCGCGAACCGTTGATGCAAGACGTGACGGCAGCCTATGCCGGGAAAATCAACCGCTTCCTGCGCATTCCGGCAGACAGCCTCGCCCTTGTCCCGCACGCGGGCGAGACGGTCTACCTTTGCCTTGCCACGCGTGGGACGTGGATGCCCGTGGGGTATGGGCGTTTCGAGGGCGATACGGTGCGCATCGACAATGTGCAGGGCGATGTGGTGTTCCGCCTGGTGGTTTGCCGCAAAGGGCATTTGGTGTCGCTCGGCGTGCCGTTCCTTTTGGAGAAGTATACCGGGGCGGTGCGCTTCTTCCGTGCCGGGGAGGAACGGCAAAAAGCCGTGTTGCTGCAAAAGTTCAAGGAGGATTTCCAGGCCCACATGGTGGGCGGTGTGTTCGAGGCATCGGACCATCTGGATTTCCGCTGTCCTGATACCTTGTTTGCCATTAAGGGGCGTCCGCCTCGTTTAAGGAATGTGGTATGTTTGCCGGATAAAGGGGAGGCCCGCCGTTACGTCCGCTACTACGGGCCTCCTACGCGCCATTGTAATGTATCCGAGTTGGCCTTCTACGTTTCTGCTGCAGACACGGCGGCCTTGTGCGGGCGTATTGTCAGCCCTCCGGGCGTGGCGGAAGGCCGTATCGTGAACCAGTTCGGCAACGTGTTCGACGGTGACCCTTACACTTCGATGGATTACCGTGAACCGTCCGGCGGATGGGTGGGAATGGATTTCGGCCGCCCCATGCATATTGGCAAGTTGGTCTATATGCCGCGCAACCGTGACAACTTTATCCGCACAGGCGACCGTTATGAGCTGTTCTATGCCACGGCGGCCGGTTGGGAGTCGTTGGGCGAACAGACGGCGGAGTCTGATTCTTTGGTTTACAAAGTGCCTCGGGGCGCGTTGCTTTACCTTCGCGACCATACGCGCGGCAGCGACGACCGTATCTTTGAGATGGTGGACGGGCGGCAGAAATTGTGGTAAAGTGAGAAAGAATAGCAAAAAAATGCGTATTTTACGTGAATGTTACATTTGATGTAATATATGTAAAATAGGAGAAAACGACTTGTCGCTTTTGTCTCTATCTTTGAGGCAAGTTTTCAATTTAGTAAGGAAGTAAACGATAAAATGGTTTCTTCCGGTAATTTAATAATAGAAGAATATGAAAAAAATGAAATTTCTTTTAGTGGGTCTGTTGGTTGCTTCAACGGGTTATGTGGGTTATGCCGTTTACGATGACATGAAGAGTCCGGATTGGGAGAATTTCTATCTGTCAGATGTGGAAGCGTTGGCAATAAATGAGGGTGGTGAGAGTACCGTACATGTGACTTGTCGTTGTTCTGATGATATGGATCAAAGTTGTGCTGCTAATAATAAAAGTTCTATTTGTGGCGGCGGTGCAGGTGTGGATTGTTCTAAATACAATACAAATTGTTCAAAGCAAACTGAAGAAAATGATTCGGTGAGATAATAATCAATGCTAATTTTAACTCAATGAGGTGTCTGCTTACATCTCATTGAGTTCATATTATAAGGTAAGGAATGAAAAAGCAAATAATTTTATGGGTTGTGGCTGCTTGCATGTTGGCCGGTTGTATGAAGAATAAGAAAGGTAATTTCACACTCCCGGTGGATTCAAGAGCCGATATGGCTGTGGCAAATTTGGAGATAGATACTATCCGATTGGATTCTGTGGTTACCTCTTATGTGATAGAAACAAGTTTGCGGGATAGTGTGATTTCTGTTTTGGATAAGTATTTTGGGATGTTGTACCGGTTTAATTTAGATGGGAGCTTTAAGGAAAAGAAATTAGGGCGGGGACATGCCAAAAGCGAAACTTCGATAGGTCATATCGCCACACATGCCTTTATGGATAATGGAGACCTCTTTTTGTTGGATTACAGTGGAGGGCATCATATATATGACAAAGATATTCAAATGAAGGATTTTTTCCGGGTCATTTATGAGAATAGTGGAGACGGCAGTTTAAATAAGGATAAGCTTTATAAAACACCTTCGGAGTACACCCATTTGTACAATGATATTGTGTGCAGGAGCTATAAAAACAATGTGTATTTTAATGTGCGTATGTCTTATCCTATGTGTTGTTATGTGAATAATACCAAACAACATTTGGAAGAAAATGCCAATATCTTGGAAGTGAAACTTGATGAACAGGAGTTCGGTCGTTTGTTGGCTGTCGGTTATCCGGATAGTTACCAAAAGAATAGCCTAAACAAGGCAATCTTTTCCTCTGTGAATTATGACATCGCCAAGAATGGGGATTTTTATGTGACTTATGAGGCTGATACCCTCATTTACCAATATGATTGCGATTATGGGCAGAAAAAGTGTTTTGGCTATGCGGGCAAAGATATGGATTTGAATTATAGGTATATTAAGACACCTAAAGAATCGGGTAAGTATTGGAGGAACGAGCGTCAAACCAAGGGTTATTACAACTGGTTAGAGTATGTGGATGAAACAGGATTGCTGTTCCGCTCTTATCAAAAAGGCGGTGCCCAGCCAGTTGATGGTCTTCAAATTTATAAAGACGGAGTGTTGATAGGAGATGTGAATGTGCCTAAAGGGCTTAAAGTCTGTGGGTATGTTTCTCCTTATTATTATTCATACGTCATGCCAAACGAAGAACGGGAAATCATGTACTTATATCGTTTTAAGTTATGAGCAGGAAATATGTATGGGTTTGCGTAGGGTTGATAGCAGTGGTTTGGAGCTTTTTTTTCTTTTGGAATTTAATATCTAAAAAAAATGATGTGGTTACAAATTTGGAAAGTAGAGTGGCAGAGGATACTTTTTGGAAACAGCTTCCGTTGACTGAAGTCCGAATTAAAAATAAAGTTGTCAAATTAAATGCTGTAAGAACCGGTGAGAAAGTAACGGCTCGGTATGTCTTATATAATACGGGTAATAATCCGTTGTTTATAGAGTACGTGAATCCGGATTGTAGTTGTACTGGGTATGAGGTAAGTGATAGTATTACATTTCCGGGAGATTCTTTACAAATCATGTTGAAGTTTGATACTACGGGTAAGGCTAGAATAAATTTTATGAGTGCGGTAGTGAAAGCCAATACTTCTACGGCATTGTACAAGCTAAGTTTTGTGGTTGATGTCTTGGAATAGGCCGGATTGCAATAATCGTTATTGGAAATATAGGAAACCGTGAATTGCTAAATAGGTAGTTGGTTTTAAAATAAGCAATTGAATCGTAAGTTGGATGAATTTGTAGTATCCCATTCTTTTAGAATTGATATGTGAGGGCTGATGCAGCTTTTTTTAGGCCGCATGTTGCCGTTACGGGAGAAAATGCCTATATTTGTACCTATATATAAATAGGTATATGAAATATAAATTCTAACGATTATGAGTAATGAAGAAAAACCGCAGCAGGAAGGTATGCTGCAAATAGAGATCAGTCCGGAAGTAGCTCAGGGAACATACGCAAACTTGGCCATGATTGCACACTCCACATCCGAGGTGATTATAGACTTCGTGTGCATGATGCCGGGATTGCCAAAGGCGAATGTGAAATCCCGTATCGTCATGGCTCCGGAGCATGCCAAGCGTCTGCTTTATGCCTTGCAGGACAATATTAATAAGTACGAACATAACTTCGGAGAAATAGATATGCATCAGGGCGGACCTCGTACGGTGGCTCCGTTCAAAATCAATAAGGGGGAGGCTTAGTCCTCCTTCTTTTTTTGCCTTGAATCCGTAAAAAACACTTTTTCGGTGAAAAATAAGTTAAAATACTATGCCGTAGGAGGCTTTGTACGTGGGTAAACCTTTAAATTAGAGGAAAACACATTGTGTATTGGAATAAAATTCGTAACTTTGCGGCCTGAAAGCCCTTAATGTGGACTTTTACGAATTTGCATCATATAAATAACAATATATATAATTTAAAAAAACAAGAACAATGCCTACTATTCAACAATTGGTAAGAAAAGGTAGAACAGTGTTGGTAGAAAAGAGCAAATCACCGGCGTTGGACAACTGTCCTCAGCGTCGTGGCGTTTGCGTCCGTGTGTACACTACCACACCGAAGAAACCTAATTCAGCGATGCGTAAGGTCGCTCGTGTGCGTTTGACTAACATGAAGGAAGTGAACTCTTACATTCCGGGTGAAGGTCATAATTTGCAGGAACACTCTATCGTATTGGTACGTGGCGGTCGTGTGAAAGACCTTCCGGGTGTTCGTTACCACATCGTACGTGGTACTTTGGATACGGCCGGTGTGGCTAACCGCACGCAGCGTCGTTCCAAGTATGGTGCAAAGCGTCCTAAAGCAGGTAAGAAGTAAATCATTTGATTGTAACGAATCTATTATTTATTAGTTTTGGTTTGTTGAGCTAAAGGTTGAGTAAATGCTCCGGAGGGAGGGTTGAAGATTATCGAAGTACAGCCAAACTGAAAAAAACTTTTTGAAATGAGAAAAGCAAAACCAAAAAAACGTGTGATCCTTCCGGATCCTGTCTTTAACGATGTTAAAGTTTCTAAGTTTGTAAACCATTTGATGTATGACGGCAAGAAAAATCTTTCGTATGAGATTTTTTATGCGGCACTTGAAACAGTAAAGGCTAAAATGGCCAATGAGGAAAAAAGTGCATTGGAAATTTGGAAGGCCGCTTTGGATAAGGTGACTCCGCAAGTGGAAGTGAAGTCTCGTCGTGTGGGTGGTGCTACATTCCAAGTGCCGACGGAAGTCCGTCCTGAACGTAAGGAGTCTATCTCAATGAAGAACTTGATTCTTTTTGCCCGTAAGCGTGGTGGAAAAACCATGGCGGACAAATTGGCCGCAGAAATCATGGATGCTTACAATGAACAGGGTGGTGCTTTCAAGCGCAAGGAAGATATGCACCGTATGGCCGAGGCTAATCGTGCATTCGCACACTTTAGATTCTAATTTTTATTAAAGTAGCTAACAATGGCAAAGCAAGATTTACATTTGACCCGTAATATCGGTATCATGGCCCATATTGATGCCGGTAAGACAACGACTTCGGAGCGTATCCTTTTCTACACCGGTCTTACGCATAAGATTGGTGAGGTTCACGACGGTGCCGCTACGATGGACTGGATGGCTCAGGAGCAGGAACGTGGTATCACTATTACTTCAGCAGCTACTACAACTCGTTGGAATTGGAATGGCCAAACATATAAAATTAACTTGATTGATACTCCGGGACACGTGGATTTTACTGCAGAGGTAGAACGTTCGTTGCGTGTGTTGGATGGTGCCGTGGCTGCGTACTGTGCCGTAGGTGGTGTTGAACCGCAGTCTGAAACGGTATGGCGTCAGGCTGATAAGTATAATGTGCCGCGTATGGGGTATGTCAACAAGATGGACCGTTCTGGTGCTGACTTCTTTGAGGTTGTACGTCAGATGAAGGATGTCTTGGGTGCAAACCCTTGTCCGGTTGTAATTCCTATCGGTGCAGAGGAAAACTTCAAAGGGGTAGTCGATTTGATTAAGATGAAGGCTATCTTGTGGCATGACGAGACAATGGGAGCGGATTATTCTGTTGAGGAAATTCCTGCGGACTTGCAGGCTGAAGCAGAAGAATGGAGAGATAAGATGTTGGAGAAGGTGGCTGAGTTCGACGATGATTTGATGAGCAAATACTTCGACGATCCTTCCACTATTACTGAGGAGGAAATCCTCCGGGCTTTGCGTGCTGCAACTGTGGCAATGGAAGTGACTCCTATGCTTTGCGGTTCTTCGTTCAAGAATAAGGGCGTACAGACGTTGTTGGATTATGTTTGTGCTTTCTTGCCTTCTCCGTTGGATACACCGAACGTTGTAGGAACAAATCCGGATACTGGTGCTGAAGAGGATCGTAAGCCGTCGGAAGACGAAAAGACTTCGGCCTTGGCATTTAAGATTGCTACCGATCCGTATGTGGGTCGTTTGACATTTATCCGTGTTTATTCGGGTAAGGTTGAGGCAGGTTCGTATATTTATAACTCTCGTTCCGGTAAGAAAGAGCGTGTTTCACGTTTGTTCCAGATGCATTCAAATCATCAGAATCCAGTTGATGTGATTGGTGCCGGAGATATCGGTGCGGGTGTCGGTTTCAAGGATATCCGTACGGGTGATACTTTGTGTGATGAGGATGCTCCTATCGTATTGGAGTCTATGGATTTCCCAGATCCGGTTATCGGTATTGCGGTAGAGCCGAAAACGCAGAAAGACTTGGACAAGTTGTCTAATGGTTTGGCAAAGTTGGCCGAAGAGGATCCTACATTCACAGTGAAGACAGATGAACAGACGGGGCAGACGGTAATTTCTGGTATGGGTGAGTTGCACTTGGATATTATTATCGACCGTTTGAAACGTGAGTTTAAGGTGGAATGTAACCAAGGTAAACCTCAGGTGAATTACAAGGAAGCAATTACCAAGACAGTCAACTTGCGTGAGGTTTACAAGAAGCAGTCTGGTGGTCGCGGTAAGTTTGCAGATATTATTGTAAATGTAGGTCCGGTAGACGAAGACTTCAAAGAGGGCGGCTTGCAGTTCGAAAATAAGGTGACTGGCGGTAATATTCCCAAAGAATTCATTCCTTCTGTGCAGAAAGGTTTCGAGAGTGCAATGAAGAACGGTATTTTGGGTGGGTTCCCGATGGACAGCTTGAAGGTAGAGTTGCTTGACGGCTCGTTCCATCCGGTAGACTCAGACCAGCTGTCATTCGAAATCTGTGCATTACAGGCTTACAGGAACGCTTGTGCTCAAGCTAAGCCTGTATTGATGGAGCCTATCATGAAATTGGAAGTTGTGACTCCGGAAGAAAATATGGGTGATGTGATTGGTGACTTGAACAAGCGTCGCGGGCAGGTTGAAGGTATGGATACCAGCCGTAGCGGTGCTCGTATAGTGAAGGCAATGGTGCCATTGGCAGAAATGTTCGGTTACGTGACGGCTTTGCGTACGATCACTTCTGGTAGAGCTACGTCTTCCATGACGTATGACCATCATGCTCCTGTGTCAAGTTCTATCGCCAAGGTTGTACTTGAGGAAATCAAAGGACGTACCGATTTGGTATAAAAAACAATAAACTGGATAGAAGGTGCCGGTTAGCGAATGACTCTTAATCGGTATACCTTCTTTCCTTTTCATTAATCATTAAATTAATAAAACAATGAGTCAGAAAATCAGAATTAAACTGAAATCTTACGACCACAACTTGGTAGACAAGTCGGCTGAGAAGATTGTGAAGACAGTGAAAGTGACAGGTGCGATTGTGAGCGGTCCGATACCTCTCCCTACGCACAAGCGTATTTTTACGGTGAACCGTTCAACTTTCGTAAACAAGAAATCTCGTGAGCAGTTCGAGTTGTCTTCTTACAAGAGATTGATTGATATCTACAGTTCTACTGCTAAGACTGTGGATGCATTGATGAAGCTTGAATTGCCAAGCGGTGTAGAAGTAGAAATTAAAGTTTAGTACTATTAAAAATTAACTGAAATGCCAGGATTATTAGGAAAGAAAATCGGAATGACATCCGTTTTCAGTGCTGATGGTAAAAATGTACCATGCACTGTTATCGAAGCTGGTCCTTGTGTAGTTACTCAGATTAAGAGTGTTGAGAAAGACGGCTATGCAGCTGTTCAGGTAGGTTTCCAGGACAAAAAGGAAAAGCATACTACCAAACCTTTGATGGGGCACTTTAAAAAAGCTGGTGTAACTCCGAAGAGACACTTGGCCGAGTTCAAAGATTTTGAAACAGAATTGAATTTGGGAGACACTATTACAGTGGAGTTGTTCAATGATGCGGCTTATGTTGACGTTGTTGGTACTTCTAAAGGTAAAGGCTTCCAAGGTGTAGTTAAAAGACATGGATTTGGTGGAGTAGGTCAGACTACTCACGGTCAGCACAACCGCGCTCGTAAACCGGGTTCTATCGGTGCATGTTCTTACCCTGCAAAAGTATTCAAAGGAATGCGCATGGGCGGACAAATGGGTGGTGACAGAGTAACTACTCACAACTTGCAAGTATTAAAAGTGATTCCTGAACACAACCTGCTGTTGATCAAAGGTTCTGTTCCGGGTTACAAAGGTTCAATCGTAATAATTGAGAAATAATGGAAGTTAACGTTTTAAATATTAAGGGTGAAGATACCGGAAGAAAGGTAGCTCTGAACGAGTCTGTCTTTGGAATCACTCCGAATGATCACGCTATCTATCTGGATGTAAAGCAGTACATGGCTAACCAGCGCCAGGGAACTCACAAATCAAAAGAAAGAAGCGAAATCAGTGGCTCTACTCGTAAGTTAGGCCGTCAGAAAGGAGGAGGTGGTGCACGTCGTGGTGATATCAACTCTCCGTTGTTGGTTGGTGGTGCTCGCGTTTTCGGTCCTCAGCCGCGTGATTACTGGTTCAAATTGAACAAGAAAGTAAAGGCTTTGGCTCGTAAGTCTGCTTTGTCTTACAAAGCTCAGGCTAACAACATTGTAGTTGTTGAAGACTTCACTTTTGAAGCTCCCAAGACTAAAGATTTCGTAAATGTTGTGAATAATCTTAAAGTATCTGGTAAAAAGCTTCTTATGGTTTTGTCAGGTGCAGATAAAAACGTATATTTGTCTGCTCGAAACTTAGAGCGTACAAATGTTATGGTTGCTTCTGCGCTGAATACCTACAAGGTGTTGGACGCAGAAACACTTGTTGTGACTGAGAGCGCATTGAAAGCTATCGAGGAAACCTTAGTTAAATAATTAGAGGAGGCTGAAGTAATATGGGAATGATAATTAAACCGTTGGTTACGGAAAAGATGACGGCAATATCAGAAAAGTTCAACCGCTTTGGATTTATTGTTCGTCCCGATGCTAACAAATTGGAAATTAAGCGTGAAATCGAAGCTTTGTATAATGTAACTGTTATTTCTGTAAATACTATCAAGTATGCAGGAAAGAACAAGAGCCGTTATACTAAATCTGGACTTATCAATGGTCGTACAAATGCTTATAAGAAAGCAATTGTGACATTGAAAGAAGGTGATACTATTGATTTTTATAGCAATATTTAAATAAAAGATGGCAGTACGTAAATTTAAGCCCACAACACCGGGGCAGAGACACAAGATTATTGGTACTTTTGAAGAGATTACTGCATCGGTACCAGAAAAGTCTCTTGTATATGGCAAACGTTCAACAGGTGGTCGTAACAATGTCGGTAAGATGACAATGCGCTATTTGGGCGGCGGTCACAAGAGAAAGTTCCGTTTGATTGATTTCAAGAGAGAGAAAGACGGTGTTCCAGCTGTAGTGAAGACGATTGAATACGATCCGAACCGTTCGGCTCGTATTGCTTTGTTGTTTTACGCAGATGGTGAAAAACGTTATATTATTGCTCCTAACGGCTTGCAGGTGGGCAGCACGTTGATGTCTGGAAAGGATGCAGCGCCTGAGATTGGTAATGCACTTCCTTTGGAGTACATCCCTGTCGGTACCGTAATTCACAATATTGAATTGCGTCCCGGTCAAGGTGCTTTGCTCGTTCGCTCTGCCGGTAATTTTGCACAGTTGACCTCTCGTGAGGGACGTTATTGTGTAATCAAGTTGCCTTCAGGCGAGACTCGTCAGATTCTTAGTGCTTGTAAGGCTACTGTCGGTAGCGTAGGTAACTCAGATCATGCGTTGGAAAGTTCTGGTAAAGCCGGGCGTTCTCGTTGGTTGGGTCGTCGTCCTCATAACCGTGGTGTGGTTATGAACCCGCATGACCATCCGATGGGTGGTGGTGAAGGCCGTCAGTCCGGAGGACACCCACGTTCACGCAAGGGATTGTATGCTAAGGGCTTGAAGACAAGAGCTCCGAAAAAGCAGTCCAACAAGTATATTATCGAAAGATGTAATAAGAAGTAACAAGTAAATCTGAGTAAATTATGAGTCGTTCATTAAAAAAAGGTCCATACATCGAAGTAAAGCTCGAAAAGAAAGTTCTCGCAATGAATGAGAGCGGTAAGAAGAGCGTGGTAAAGACTTGGGCCAGAGCTTCAATGATATCTCCTGATTTTGTAGGTCATACAATTGCAGTTCACAACGGAAATAAGTTTATTCCTGTTTACGTTACTGAGAATATGGTTGGACACAAGTTGGGTGAGTTTGCCCCTACGCGTAAGTTCGGTGGCCATGCTGGTAACAAGAAGAAGTAAGCAGGTTGATTATTTGAAATAATAAAGTAATTATATAAATGGGAGCAAGAAAGAAAATTGCGGCTGAAAAAAGAAAAGAAGCCCTTAAAACCCAGTATTTTGCTAAGTTGCAGAATGTGCCTTCCTCTCCGCGCAAGATGAGATATGTGGTGGATATGATTCGCGGCATGGAGGTGAACAGAGCACTTGGTACTTTGAAGTTCTCTTCAAAAGCTGCTTCTGCCGATGTAGAGAAGTTATTGCGCTCTGCTATTGCAAACTGGGAACAAAAGAACGAACGTAAGGCCGAAGACGGTGAATTGTTCGTGACAAAGATTTATGTTGACGGTGGCGCTACGTTAAAGAGAATGAGACCGGCTCCACAAGGTAGAGGTTATAGAATTCGCAAACGTTCAAATCACGTGACTTTGTTCGTAGGCACTAAAACTAATGATTAATTAAAAGTAGTATGGGACAGAAAGTAAATCCGATAAGCAACCGATTAGGTATTATTAGAGGTTGGGATTCTAACTGGTACGGTGGCAAGGACTTTGGTGATTCTTTGTTGGAGGACAGCAAGATTCGTAAGTACTTGAACGCTCGTTTGGCTCAGGCTAGCGTATCTAGAATCGTTATTGAACGTACGCTGAAACTCGTGACGATTACAGTTTGCACTGCACGTCCGGGATTGATCATTGGTAAAGGTGGACAGGAAGTTGATAAGTTGAAGGAAGAATTGAAGAAGATTACAGATAAGGATATCCAAATCAATATCTTCGAGATAAAGAAGCCGGAGCTTGATGCCGTGATTGTGGCTAATAACATCGCCCGTCAGGTAGAAGGTAAGATTGCTTATCGTCGTGCTATCAAAATGGCTATTGCCAATACGATGAGAAGTGGCGCTGAAGGTATCAAAATCTTGATATCAGGCCGTTTGAATGGTGCTGAAATGGCGCGTTCTGAGATGTATAAGGAGGGACGTACTCCGTTGCACACTTTCCGTGCGGATATAGATTATTGCCAGGCTGAAGCCTTGACGAAAGTCGGTTTGTTGGGCATTAAGGTATGGATTTGCCGCGGTGAGGTATATGGCAAACGTGATTTGGCTCCGAATTTTGCTCAGACGAAAGAGAATAGCCGTGGTGGCAACGGTGGCAAGAACTTCCGTAAGAAGAAGAACATTAATCGTTAAATTTGAATTTTAGGAATTATGTTACAACCGAAAAGAACAAAATATAGAAGACCGCAGAAGGGCCGTTGCAAAGGTAATGCTCAGCGCGGTAACCAATTGGCTTTCGGAACGTTCGGTATTAAGTCTCTCGAAACGCATTGGATTACCGGTCGTCAGATAGAGGCTGCCCGTATTGCTGTGACCCGTTACATGCAGCGTGAAGGTCAGATTTGGATTCGTATATTCCCAGATAAGCCTGTAACGAAGAAGCCGGCTGATGTACGTATGGGTAAAGGTAAGGGAGATCCTGTGGGATATGTATTCCCTATTACTCCGGGACGTATTATTTTTGAGGTGGAAGGCGTCTCTTATGAGATTGCAAAGGAGGCTTTGCGTCTTGCTGCGCAGAAACTTCCGGTTACAACTAAGTTTATTGTTAGACGTGATTACGATAAAAACGCTTGATTATGAAGATTGCAGAAATTAGAGAATTAGCGACCAATGAATTGGCCGAGCGTATTCAGACGGAAGAGGCGAATTATACTCAGATGCTGTTAAACCATTCTGTCTCTCCGTTGGAGAATCCTGCACAGATTAAGGCTGCACGTCGTAATATTGCCCGTATGAAGACCGTATTGCGTCAGAGAGAACTTAACAAATAATAATGGTCCACACATGGAAGCTAGAAATTTAAGAAAGACAAGAACAGGTGTTGTAATCAGCGACAAAATGGATAAGACCATTGTTGTGGCTGCTAAGTTTAAAGAGAAACACCCGATTTATGGTAAGTTCGTTTCCAAGACGAAAAAATACCATGCTCATGACGAGAAAAATGATTGTCACGTAGGTGATACAGTGTTGATTATGGAGACTCGTCCTTTGAGCAAGACGAAGACTTGGAGAGTTGTAGAAATCGTAGAAAGAGCTAAGTAATTATGATACAAGCAGAATCTAGATTAGTTGTTGCAGATAATAGCGGTGCTCGTGAAGCTCTTTGTATCCGCGTTTTAGGCGGAACGAGAAGACGTTATGCTTCTGTAGGTGATGTGATTGTTGTCTCTGTCAAGAGCGTCATCCCGTCAAGTGATATTAAAAAAGGTGCAGTATCAAAGGCTTTGATTGTACGTACTAAAAAGGAAATCCGTCGTGTTGACGGTTCATACATCCGTTTTGATGATAACGCTTGCGTTCTTTTGAATAACGCCGGTGAATTGAGAGGAAGTCGTATTTTCGGCCCGGTTGCCCGTGAGTTGCGTGCTGCAAACATGAAAGTCGTTTCTTTGGCACCTGAAGTACTTTAATTTTAAGAAATAAAGTAATGAGTAAGTTACATATTAAAAAAGGCGATACAGTTTACGTGAATACCGGTGAAGACAAGGGCCGGACTGGTAAGGTGTTGAAGGTGTTTGTGGATAAACGCCGTGCCATCGTTGAAGGTCTGAATATGGTTTCTAAGAGCCAGAAGCCGAGCGCAAAGAATCCTCAGGGAGGCATCGTAAAGCAAGAGGCTCCTATTCATATTTCAAACTTGAACGTTGTGGACCCGAAGACTGGCAAACCGACACGTATTGGTAGAAAATTAAATGCTGACGGCAAGTTGGTTCGTTATGCTAAAAAATCAGGAGAGGAGATTAAGTAATGGGAAATACTGCGAGCCTTAAAAAAGAATATGCAGAGCGTATTGCTCCTGCTTTGATGAAACAGTTCAATTATACTTCTACTATGCAGATTCCGGTGCTCAAGAAGATTGTGATCAATCAGGGATTGGGTATGGCTACTGCAGATAAGAAAATCATTGATGTGGCTATTAATGAAATTTCGGCAATCACGGGCCAGAAAGCAGTGGCTACTGTTTCAAAGAAAGACGTTGCAAACTTCAAATTGCGTAAAAAGATGCCTATCGGTGTGATGGTGACATTGCGTCGTGAAAGAATGTATGAGTTCTTGGAGAAGTTGATTCGTGTGGCTTTGCCTCGTATCCGTGACTTCAAAGGTATCGAAACTAAGTTTGACGGTCGTGGAAACTATACTTTGGGTGTTCAGGAACAAATTATCTTCCCGGAAATCAATATCGATTCGATAGATAGAATTCTTGGTATGAACATTACGTTCGTAACTACTGCTAAGACTGATGAAGAAGGTTATGCCTTGCTCAAAGAGTTTGGTTTGCCTTTTAAAAATGCTAAAAACGATTAATACAATATGGCAAAAGAATCAATGAAGGCTCGTGAAGTTAAGAGAGCCAAGATGGTAGCTAAGTATGCCGAGAAGCGTGCCGCTTTGAAGAAAATCGTGAATACAGGAGACCCCGTTGAAGCTTTTGAGGCTGCTCAGAAGTTGCAGCGGATTCCGAAAAATGCAAATCCTATTCGTTTGCACAACCGTTGCAAGCTGACGGGACGTCCGAAAGGTTATATGCGTCAATTCGGAATATCACGTATCCAATTCCGTGAAATGGCTTCAAGTGGTTTGATTCCGGGTGTAAAAAAGTCAAGTTGGTAATTTATTATTTAATATTGTCGGGAGAGTCCCGATTAATTAATTCTTATATAAAATGACTGATCCAATAGCAGATTATTTGACGCGTTTGAGAAATGCCATTCAAGCTAAACACAGAGTGGTTGAGGTTCCTGCGTCGAATTTGAAAAAGGAAATCACCAAGATCCTTTTTGAGAAGGGCTATATCTTGAACTATAAGTTCGTTGAAGATGGTCCTCAAGGTACAATCAAGGTAGCACTGAAGTATGATTCAGTGAACAAGGTCAACGCGATTAAGAAGTTGATCCGTATATCCACACCGGGTATGCGTAAGTATACGGGTTATAAGGATATGCCGAGAGTAATTAACGGATTGGGTATTGCTATCATATCTACATCTAAAGGTGTAATGACTGACAAGGAAGCTTCTGACCTGAAGATAGGTGGTGAGGTGCTTTGTTATGTATATTAATTGGAGGATATAATATGTCTAGAATAGGAAAATTACCGATTAGCATTCCTGCAGGCGTTACAGTATCTGTGAATGATGATAATGTGGTTTCCGTAAAGGGACCGAAAGGAGAGATGAGTCAGGCTGTACATCCTTCAATCAAAGTTGAGATTGTTGATTCTGAGATCGTTTTTACTATTGATGAACAGAATGATTCTGTGGAAATGAAGCAGAAGCAAGCCTTCCACGGTCTATATCGTTCTTTGGTTCATAATATGGTTGTAGGTGTTTCAGAAGGTTATGTGAAGAAGTTGGAACTTGTGGGTGTGGGTTTCCGTGCTAGCAATCAGGGCAACTTGATTGAGTTTGCGTTGGGGTACACGCACAACATCTTCCTTCAGTTGCCGAAAGAAATTAAAGTAGAGACAAAATCTGAGAGAAATCAGAATCCTCTTATCATATTGGAGTCTTGCGACAAGCAATTGTTGGGACAAGTTTGTGCTAAAATTCGTTCTTTCCGTAAGCCTGAACCATATAAAGGAAAAGGTGTTTTGTTCGTTGGCGAGCAGATTCGTAGGAAATCTGGTAAGTCAGCTGGTGCTAAGTAATTTTAAAACAGTAAGATTATGATAACGAAATTAGAAAGACGAATCAAAATCAAATATAGAGTACGCAATAAGATTTCAGGTACTACTGAACGTCCGCGTATGTCAGTGTTTAGAAGTAACAAGCAAATCTATGTTCAGATCATTAACGATACGACCGGAACTACTTTAGTAGCGGCTTCTTCTTTAGGTATGGAAACGATGCCGAAGAAGGAACAAGCTGCAAAAGTAGGGGAGTTGATTGCTAAAAAAGCTTTGGAAGCAGGTATTACTACTGTTGTTTTCGATCGTAACGGTTACTTGTATCACGGTAGAGTGAAAGAAGTTGCAGACGCTGCACGTAACGGTGGACTTAAATTTTAAAGGATTATGGCAATTAATAGAGTAAAGATAAGCAGTGAAATCGAATTAAAGGACAGATTGGTTGCTATCAATCGTGTTACCAAGGTAACTAAGGGTGGTAGAACGTTTACTTTCGCTGCCATTGTTGTAGTTGGTAATGGTAATGGTATCATTGGTTGGGGACTTGGTAAGGCTGGAGAAGTAACAGCGGCTATTGCCAAAGGCGTGGAAGCGGCCAAGAAGAACTTGGTGAAAGTTCCCGTTTTGAATGGTACTGTGCCTCACGAACAAGAAGCAAAGTTCGGTGGTGCTGAGGTATTCATCAAGCCAGCATCGACCGGAACGGGTGTGGTTGCAGGCGGTGCCATGCGTGCAGTGTGTGATAGCGTGGGTATAACGGACTGTCTGGCTAAGTCTAAAGGGTCGTCTAATCCTCACAATTTGGTGAAAGCTACTATTTTGGCATTGGCTGAAATGCGTGATGCCAAGATGGTTGCACAGAACCGTGGTGTGAATTTGGATAAAGTATTTAGAGGATAAGGAGGTTTTTATGGCAACTATAAAAGTGAAGCAAATCAAAAGTAGAATTGGTGCTCCGAAAGACCAGAAAAGAACACTTGATACTTTGGGATTGAGAAAAATCAATCAGGTAGTTGAAGTAGAAGATACTCCCTCAACTCGCGGTATGGTTCAGAAATTGCACCATTTGGTAATCGTCATGGATTAATTATTTACTATTAAACTGATACGAAATGAAATTAAATACTTTAAAACCAGCTTGTGGTTCGGTTAAGACTCGAAAAAGAGTAGGACGTGGTGCCGGTTCCGGTTTAGGCGGTACTTCAACCCGCGGTCACAAGGGTGCGAAGGCTAGATCTGGTTATAAGAAGAAGATCGGTTTCGAAGGTGGTCAGATGCCTTTGCAGCGTCGCTTGCCGAAATTCGGTTTCAAGAACATCAATAGAGTGGAGTATAAGGCTGTAAACCTTGATGCTATCCAAGCTTTGGCTACTGCCAAGAATTTGGAGAGAATCACTTTGGCTGATATCGTAGCTGCCGGTTTGGCTTCTGCCAAGCAGTTGGTTAAGATTTTAGGTAATGGTCAGCTTACTTCTAAAGTTGATGTAGAAGCGAACGCATTCTCTAAGAGTGCAGAAGCAGCTATTAAGGCTGCCGGTGGTAACGCTACAAAACTTTGATTCGATGAAGAAGTTAATAGAAACCTTTAAGAACATATGGATGATTGAGGATCTTAGACAAAGGATCCTCATCACCATTCTGTTTATTGCAATCTATCGTTTGGGGTCGTTTGTGGTCCTGCCGGGAATCGACCCATCTCAACTGACGGCGTTGCGTACGCAGACGGAGGCTGGATTGATGTCTTTGCTGAATATGTTCTCTGGAGGTGCATTTTCTAACGCATCTATTTTTGCGTTGGGAATCATGCCTTATATTTCTGCGTCCATTGTGATACAGTTGTTAGGCATTGCGGTTCCTGCTTTTCAGAAGATGCAGCGTGAAGGTGAGAGCGGCCGGCGTAAGATGAACCAGTACACGCGTTATTTGACCATACTTATTCTGTTAGTGCAAGCTCCTGCATATTTGACAAACCTGAAGATGCAGTCTGCCGGAGCATTGAGTCCTGCTATCAGTTGGACTACTTTCATGATCACTTCGACTATTATTCTGGCAGCTGGTAGTATGTTTATTCTTTGGTTGGGTGAGCGTATTACAGACAAGGGAATCGGCAATGGCGTGTCATTAATCATCATGATTGGTATTATTGCTCGTCTGCCGGAGGCATTTGGTCAGGAATTTGTTGCACGTTTGAATAATTTGAGTGGTGGAGGGCTTTTGATGTTTATCGTAGAGGTTGTGATACTTCTATTTGTTGTTTGCGCTGCAATATTGTTGGTGCAAGGTACAAGAAAGATTCCAGTTCAATATGCTAAACGTGTAGTAGGTGGCCAACAATTCGGTGGTGCCCGTCAGTACATTCCTTTGAAGCTTTTTGCAGCGAATGTGATGCCTATTATCTTTGCCCAGGCTTTGATGTTCATCCCTATTACGCTGATAGGTTTCACGTCTGTCGACCAGGCTACTCCTTTTATGCAAATGATGGTAGACCATACGAGTGTATTGTATAATGTGATTTTTGCTTTGCTAATCATTGCATTTACATATTTCTATACTGCCATCACGTTGAACCCTACGCAGATGGCGGAGGATATGAAGCGTAATAATGGTTTTATTCCTGGTATTAAGCCGGGTAAGGCTACGGCCGAATACATAGACCAGATTATGTCACGTATTACTTTGCCGGGTTCGTTGGCTTTGGCAATCATAGCTTGTATGCCCGCGTTTGCCGGATTGTTGAATGTGAAGGCGGAATTTGCGCAGTTTTTCGGAGGGACCTCCCTGCTTATTTTGGTAGGTGTGGTTTTGGATACTTTGCAGCAGATAGAAAGCCATTTGTTGATGAGGCACTATGATGGCTTGTTGAGTTCGGGTCGAATCCACGGTCGTTCAGGTATGTCTGCTTATTAAGTTTTATCTGATATGATATTTCTTAAGACAGAGGATGAAATAGAGTTGATGCGGGCTGCTAACCTGTTAGTGGCTGACACGTTGACCGAGATTGCCAAGAATATTTGCCCAGGGGTAACAACAAAACAGTTGGATGCCTTGGCCGAAGAGTTCATTAGGGATCATGGAGCGTTGCCTACCTTTAAGGGCTTTCCCAACCCTTATGGAGGTCCGTTTCCGGCATCAATTTGCACATCTGTCAATGATGAGGTGGTGCATGGTATCCCGAATGACAGGCCACTTGAAGAGGGGGACATTGTTTCTGTCGATTGTGGTACTTTGTTGGACGGATATAATGGTGATTCTTGCTATACCTTTTGTGTAGGGGAAGTTTCCGAAGAAGTCAAGAGACTTTTGAAAGTAACGAAAGAATCTCTTTATTTGGGAATTGAGGCAGCTTTGGCCGGAAAGAGAATAGGTGATATCGGTTATGCCGTGCAAAATCATTGTGAATCCAATGGCTACGGAGTGGTTAGAGAGTTTGTCGGGCATGGTATCGGGAAAGAGATGCATGAAGAACCGGCAGTTCCCAATTACGGCAGAAGAGGTAATGGCGCGTTAATCAAGAATGGTTTGTGCATTGCTATCGAGCCCATGATTACTTTAGGATCTCCCAAAATAGGGATGATGCCAGACCGTTGGACAATCAAAACTTGTGATGGCAGGTGTGCGGCACATTTCGAGCATACGATAGCCATTCATCATGGGAAGGCTGATATTTTATCTTCGTTTGAAGGAATAGAAAGAATAGAAGGAAAATTATATTAAGTATGGCGAAACAGTCAGCAATTGAGCAAGATGGTGTGATTATAGAAGCTCTTTCTAACGCAATGTTTAGAGTAGAGTTGGAGAATGGGCATGAGATTACGGCTCATATTTCCGGGAAAATGAGAATGCATTATATAAAAATCCTGCCCGGTGATAAGGTTCGGGTGGAGATGAGTCCTTATGATCTTTCTAAAGGTCGCATTGTATTTAGATATAAATAAAAAAGCAAAAATATGAAAACAAGAGCATCTTTAAAAAAACGTACTCCGGAGTGCAAGATTGTACGTCGTAAAGGACGTTTGTATGTTATTAACAAAAAAAACCCTAAGTTTAAAATGCGTCAGGGTTAATATTTTATAGCAAAAAGAAATAAAATAAGTATATGGCAATAAGAATTGTAGGTGTAGATTTGCCTCAGAATAAGAGAGGTGAAATTGCTTTGACTTATATTTATGGTATAGGTCGTAGTAGTTCAGCAAAAATCCTTGCAAAGGCCGGTGTCGACAAAGACATTAAGGTAAAAGACTGGACTGACGAGCAGGCTAGTAATATACGTGCCGTGATTGGTGCTGAATACAAAGTAGAAGGTGATCTTCGTGCTGAAATTCAGTTGAACATCAAGCGACTGATGGATATTGGTTGTTATCGTGGTGTTCGCCACCGTTTAGGTTTGCCGGTTCGTGGTCAGAGCACGAAGAACAATGCTCGTACGCGTAAGGGTAAGAAGAAGACAGTTGCAAACAAGAAAAAAGCTACTAAATAATAATTAGATATGGCAAAAAAAACAGTCGCAGCTAAGAAAAGAAATGTGAAAGTTGATGCTATGGGACAGTTGCACGTCCATAGCTCATTCAACAATATCATTGTGTCTTTAGCAAACAGCGAGGGTCAGGTGATTTCATGGTCCTCTGCCGGTAAGATGGGATTCCGCGGTTCGAAGAAGAACACTCCCTATGCAGCTCAGATGGCTGCCCAGGATTGTGCGAAAGTTGCATTCGATCTTGGCTTGAGAAAGGTAAAGGCTTATGTGAAGGGGCCAGGTAACGGACGTGAGTCTGCTATTCGTACCATACATGGCGCAGGCATTGAAGTGACGGAGATTATTGATGTTACTCCATTGCCACACAACGGTTGTCGTCCTCCTAAGAGAAGAAGAGTTTAATAAGAGATAACCCATAATAACAGTAGGGATTCCAATGATTTTCAAGGGCTTCATTTCCTTTCTGTAGTCGCGGCTGCAATGACTTGGGATTCCTGCAAGAACCTTTAAAAATTAGAAATTAAAATGGCTAGATATACTGGACCAAAATCAAGAATTGCTCGTCGTTTCGGTGAAGCTATATTCGGACCGGACAAGGTGTTGTCAAAAAGAAACTTCCCTCCCGGTCAACATGGAAACAACAGAAGAAAGAAGACTTCTGAGTATGGTGTCATGTTAGCTGAAAAGCAGAAGGCTAAATATACTTACGGTGTTTTGGAGAAACAGTTCCGTAATATGTTCGAGAAAGCTGAGCGTGCTGGTGGAGTAACCGGTGAGGTGCTTTTGCAAAACTTAGAGTGTCGTTTGGATAATGTCGTTTATCGTTTGGGGATAGCTCCTACCCGTGCGGCTGCCCGTCAGTTGGTGGGACATAAGCACATCATCGTCGACGGTGAAGTTGTGAATATCCCTTCATACGCTGTTAAGCCTGGTCAGATTATTGGTGTTCGCGAGAAATCTAAGTCTTTGGAAGTTATTGCCAACGCTTTGGCTGGTTTCAACCACAGCAAATATCCTTGGATAGAGTGGGATGAGAATACTAAGTCCGGCAAGTTACTCCACAAACCGGAACGTGCAGACATTCCAGAGAACATTAAGGAGCAGTTGATCGTTGAGTTGTACTCTAAATAATAATTAAGATAATGGCGATATTAGCATTTCAAAAACCTGATAAAGTATTAATGTTGGAGGCGGATGACAAATACGGCAAGTTCGAATTTCGTCCGTTGGAACCCGGTTTCGGTATTACTGTTGGTAATGCTTTGCGCCGTATTCTTCTTTCATCCCTTGAGGGATATGCTATCAATACCATGCGTATTGCGGGGGTAGAGCACGAGTTTGCTTCAGTTCCCGGAGTAAAAGAAGATGTTACCAACATTATCTTGAACCTCAAGCAAATACGGTTCAAGAAGATAGTAGAAGAATTCGAGAATGAGAAAGTGAGTATCACGGTAGAGAATACGACAGAATTCAAAGCCGGAGATATTAACAAGTATCTGACTGGATTTGAAGTGTTAAACCCTGAATTAGTTATTTGCCATTTAGATGCCAAAGCAACGATGCAGATTGAGTTGTCCATTAACAAAGGTCGGGGATACGTTCCTGCTGATGAGAACCGTATCTTCTGTACTGATGTGAATGTGATTCCAATCGATTCAATTTACACTCCGATTAGAAATGTTAAGTACGCTGTTGAAAACTATCGTGTAGAGCAGAAGACTGACTACGAGAAACTCGTTCTTGAAATTTCTACTGATGGTTCCATTCACCCGAAGGACGCCCTGAAAGAGGCTGCAAAAATCCTGATTTACCACTTCATGTTGTTCTCTGACGAGAAGATTACATTGGAGAATTCCGATGGTGAGGGCAATGAAGAGTTCGATGAAGAGGTGTTGCACATGCGTCAACTTCTGAAGACTAAGTTGGTAGACATGGATCTCTCTGTCCGTGCCTTGAACTGTCTGAAAGCCGCAGATGTGGAAACGTTGGGCGACTTGGTACAGTTTAACAAGACCGACTTGTTGAAGTTCAGAAACTTCGGTAAGAAATCGCTCACTGAGCTTGATGATTTGCTAGAGAGTCTGAATCTGTCGTTTGGAACTGATATTTCTAAGTATAAATTAGATAAAGATTAATAAACAATGAGACATAATAAAAAATTCAATCATTTGAGTCGTACTGCATCCCACAGACAAGCGATGTTAGCCAATATGGCCATCTCTCTGATCATGCACAAAAGAATCACTACGACTCTTGCAAAGGCCAAGGCTTTGAAGAAATACGTGGAGCCGTTGATTACAAAGTCTAAGGACGATACTACTAATTCTCGTCGTGTCGTTTTCAGCTATTTGCAGAACAAGTATGCCGTAACAGAGTTGTTCAAGGAAATCTCTGTGAAGGTGGCTGACCGTCCGGGTGGTTATACCCGTATCATCAAGACCGGTTTCCGTCAGGGTGACAACGCAGCGATGTGTTTCATCGAATTGGTGGACTATGATGAGAACATGGCTAAGCAAGCTACGAAGAAGACTCGTACGCGTCGTTCCAAGAAGTCTGCAGTCAAGGCTGAAGAGGCTTCTGCGGCCGAAGCACCGGCAGCAGAAACTGCGACAGAAACACCTGCAAGCGCCGAATAATTTAATTTGCTATAAGAGAAAAAGCCGTCCGGAACTCCGGGCGGCTTTTTTCATGCCTGCTCTTTTAATCTGTACGTGAGGGATATTTTGTCGTCCGTTTTTCTTGCAGATAGGAAAGGGCGTAAGAGGAAATGTGTTGTTGTAAAGAAATTGTATTTCTTGATATTTCTGTTTATCAGCTTCTTACGTCTCTGAAATCATTCGCCTGAGAACGGAAAATCATTCTCAGGCGAACGAAAAATCAATTGCCTGAGAATGATTTTTCATTTGCCTGAGAGTCGTTTAAGATATAACTTTTTCTTTTGAGATTTTGTGCTATTAGCTTAAAATATGTACCTTTACGGCACTAAACATTATACCTAATAATATGAAAAGAAACTTATTCATGTGTTTGTGTCTTGCGTCGAGTCTGCACGGTTGGGCACAAGTGGATATATCCGCTTACTTCTTGGAAAACCACGGTTTTGATACGAATTTCAATTACGATGCCCGGCAAACGGGCAATGTTTCCGGGGATGTCATAAACGAAGTTTACGGTTGGACGAACGAAACCACGGCCACTTATACCGTGGCCGGTACGTTTGCTTATAATCCGGAGGTGACGTTCAACAACAGTTTCGCGCTGCCGGCTTCAGGCTACGAAGGCTCGGAAGGCGGTGCGCTTGGATTGACGACGGGTTGGGGCATGCGGCTTGTGTATTCCCAAAGTGTGACCCTTCCTAAAGGAACTTACCGTTTGTCTTCGGCTTATTATAACGTGGGTACGTCCGGTGCCGGAAACAGCCTGTTGGCCTGGCTGCCGGATAACGGAACCGCTACGGTTTCCGACGTGAAAAATTTCCCCGTGCAGTCGTGGAAAACGGACGAGCTCATTTTTACGCTTACGGCACAAACCACCGGAAAGATACGCATCGGTTTTGCGGCCAACGAGGGGGTAGGGTCGGCCAACCATGCCAAGATTTTGGTGGATTACGTGAATTTGCTCTGCGATGAGATGGATAAGGGCGGCTTGGAAACAGCCCTTTCGGCGGCGCGGGTGGCTTACGGTGACGGCTCGGGTGTGTATGCCGAAGAATTGAAAGCTGCGATAGACGAAGCGCAGACGGTCTATGAAGACGAGCATGCCGCAGTTACGGATATCTTGGCCTCGACACAACGGTTGACGGAGGCTACGCAGACTTACCAATATAAAAACGCATCGCCGGAACATCCGCTGACCATGACTTCGCGCATCGTGAATCCCAATTTTGAGGACGGTACGACCGGTTGGGAAAACGATGGGATGCTCGCGCAGACCAACACGAGTTTTCCGGGCAAATCAGGTACTACTTATTTGGAGCGTTGGGTGAACATCGGATCCAAAGTGCCGGATGTGGGTATCCGGCAGACGTTGGAAGGCATCCCCGATGGGAAGTACCGCCTGCGTGCTGCCGTGGGCAATATCCAACAGAACGGCACGAACAGCACGGTGAATGCCGGAGAGAAGCAGACGGGCGTTACCTTGTATGCCGGGATTTATGATATGCCGGTGGATACGATGAAGGCTCACAAAGACCTCTACTTTACGGTGGTGGACGGGCAAGTTACCATCGGGTTTAAAGCCGAAAACGCTACGGGCAACTGGATTTGTCTCGACAACGTCCGCCTGTATTATCTCGGCGGGAACACCCCGGAAGATTATGCGGCTTATTTGTCGCGTTATGCCGATGATGTACGTGAGGAATTGCAGGCGAGACATATCCAGTCTGCGGTCCGTCAGGCGGTGGAAGCAGCCATAGAAGCAGCCGAAAAAGCCTCGGTGGCGGAGAATCCGGATGAAAAAGCCATGGCGGAAGCGAAAGCCGCTTTGGACGAAGCCGTGACGGCCATGGAAACTTCGGCAGTCATCTATGATGTCTTGGCCGACGCGCTCCGCTATGCCGGACAAGTGAAGGACTGGTATGAAGAAGACGAGGAAAAGCGGGGAAAGATGGAGACGGCCATCCAAGCCGCACAGGAGGTTTGGGAGAATACGGAACAGACCGAGGAGCAAATCCGGTCGGCCGCACAGGCTTTACAGGATGTCACGCAGACGGTAGACAAGAAAGTCTATACGGCCCAGTGGTTGATGGGAGATGTCAACGACCCGGACAATGCTTATTATATTGGGCGTACGCGTCAGTCGAAGAATTGGATCCTGTTCTGGGAAAAAGGTTACGGTGAGAATCCTTCCGTGTTCACATGCGGCAACCATACGATAGACATAGACGAGGTGCTGCGGAATGCCGAAATCGCCTTCGATTTCTATACCGATTCTCTGAAGTTCATCCGCCGAGGCAGGTCGAAGACCGACACCTATAAGATGGTCATCCGCTTGCGTTATGAACCTGAAGGCTGGGAAGCTTCCGGTTCGGGCGTGGACGACCTGATCGGTTTGCTCACCCTTACGCCTTGGGCCGCCCCGTCGCGCAACTGGCAGACGCTTTACCACGAGATAGGCCACTGTTTCCAATACCAAGTGCATTGCGACAACGGCAACCAGAACGGTTGGATGTATGCCCCGGGCAACGGCAACGGGTGCGCTTTCTGGGAGCAGTGCGCACAATGGCAGGCCTATAAAATCATGCCGGCCGACCAGTTCAACAACGAATGGTTCGACGGTTACCTGCAAAACGTGCACAAGCATATCCTGCACGAATCGCCGCGTTACAACAATTATTTCATACAGGATTACTGGTGTTACAAGCACGGGATGGACTTCATGGGGCGGCTTTGGAACCAAAGCCGGAACCCGGAGGATGCCGTCGAGGCTTATATGCGTCTTACGGGCATCACGGACAGCGAATTCAATGACGAAATGTACGACTGTGCAGCCCGTTTCGCCACTTGGGACATTCCGGCCTTGGAAGAGTACGGGGCCACGAAAGTGGACGGCCGTCCCTTGCCCGCCATGCTCAAGGTGGCCGACAATTATTGGCGCATCAGCCCCGCTGCGGCTCCTGAGAATACGGGGCATAACATCATCCGGCTGAATTTGCCCCGGAGGGTCGGCACGAGGGTGTCCGCTTGTTTTGAAGGCCTGAACCGCCAAGAGGGCTATCGTGTGAAGAATGCGACCTACGCGGAGTGGCGTTACGGTTTTGTAGCGTTGCTTAAAGATGGCAGCAGGGTGTATGGCGACATGGGAAAGTCTGTGTACCGTAACCCGAAGGATACGATATTCTTCGATTGTCCGGTGGACTGCAAACGGCTTTACTTTGTGGTGAGCGGAGGCCCGAAGAAATATTGGCGGCAAGTGTGGGACGACAACGACGCGAACGACGAACAGTGGCCCTATCAGGTAAAGTTCGGCAATACGAACCGTTACGGGTCGGCTAACCTTCCGGACGAGACGGGGATAGGCGAAGTGGAGATGGACGTGTCCGTACCTGTCGTGTCGGTATCTGGACGCACGTTGCGCGTGGAGCCGTCGCCCGTGGCGGCAGAGGTGCGCGTCGCTGAGCTCTCCGGTGTCTGCGTGGCGGACTTCCCGTGTGGGGTGTCGGCGGTAGAGACCACCTTGTCTCCCGGTTTCTATATCGTCCAAGTGTTGTCGGCCGACGGGCGCAACTTGGTGACGAAGAAAGTCGTGGTAAGGTAAAGACGTAAAAAGAAAATACTTAAACGATGAATACCGAAATGAAAACAACACACAAGACAACGTTATGGGCATGGTTGCTTTTGGCCGTGCTGTGCTGCGCTTCCCCGAAGGCGACAGCGCGGAAAGCGCGGACGTTCTCCCGTCCGGCGTGGGTGGGCAGTACCACTTCCACTATCCGTATTACGAAGGTGGAGTTTGCCGACACTGCTACGATTATCAGTTTCCACGAGCGGTACAAGCCGGGTTGGTGGATTCAAATGTCCAAGGATTCCTGGCTTCTGGGGGATGACAATCGGAAGTATAAAGCCTTGCGGGGCGAGGGCATTGTGTTGGGGGAACATTATGTGACTCCTCGAATTCAAGGTGGTGTTTGAGCCTATGCCCCGGAAAACCCGTTTCTTTGATTTTATCGAGGGGAATATGCAAGGGGCGTTTAATATCTACGGCGTGCACGAAGAGGGGAAAGCTCCCAAGGTGCCCGGCAAGCGGAAGCCGTTCGTGATGACACCCGAATTGGAGCGGCAGTTTTTCACGGCGGATACGGCTTGTGTCCGTGGCCGCATCGAGGGCTATTCACGCAGTCAGGGCTATTCCACCATGCTGTATAACCGTTGTGAGCCGACCACCGGCGAGCGCGTTCCCCTTGTGGTGGATATCCGTGAGGATGGCACGTTCGAGTTTCGTTTCTGGGCTTGGCATCCCGTGGAGGGGGCACTGTTGATAGAAGGCAAGGATTTCCGCGAGTGGTTGAACTTCTATGCCGTGCCGGGACAGACCACGGAGATGGTTATGTGGGCGGATGGTTCGGTGTCCTGCGCTTCTGCGCCTTCCGGCCCGTTCGGGCGGAAGCGTTCTTTGGAGCACGGGGTTTCGGAGCTTTGCGCTTACCCGTACGACGAGTTTTCCGCTGTTTCGGATTCGCTCGGTTTTAAAGATTTCACGGAAAACGCCATGAGGCGGATGCGCGAGCGGTTACGGGCGGTGGACTACGTGGCTTGGCGTTTCGGTTATACGCCGTGGGAACGTCACTTGGCGGAGTGCCAGACGCGGTTGGCGCATGGTATGGCAGTGTTCGATTACGAGATGAACCAAAATTTTGCCATCGACTATGAAAAAATGAAGTGGGAAGAAATACGGGCGAAAATGGCACCGTACCGTGACCCAGGCAACTATCGTTTCCTGCGCGAGATGCCTTGCGATGATGTGTCCGCTTTGGTGCTTCGCGACTTGGATATATTCCTGAACCGTTATGAGTTTTCCTCAGTCATGCGCAGCCCTGCTGTATTGGTTGGTTACATGGAACCGGACAGCGTGGCCAAAGAGGATGCAGCCATGATGGCCGTGGACACTGCGATATTGGGGGCGGACGAGCCTTCGCTACTCGGACGTTTGGTGGTGCTGCGTGCCTTGTTTTCCGATTTGGGACGCAATTATAGTGAAGCACCGTCCATGTGCGACAGCATTTACCAAAACCGCTTGGCATATATGAACCGTGAGGTGTTGCGTGTCCAGGCCGGGCGGTTGCTCGAACAGGCACGTCGCCGCAACACGCTTACTTACGCCCTGCCCGATACGGAAGGCGGGAAACTGTTGCGCCGCCTCACGGAGAAGTACCGGGGCAAATATGTCCTGATAGATTTTTGGGGAATGTTTTGTGGGCCTTGCCGTTCGGGCATCGAGCGTTCCAAGCCGATGCGCGAGGCCTTGCGCAACCATCCCGATGTGGATTTCCTGTTTATCAGCACCGAAGGGGAAGGCCCGGAAGAGAACTACCGGAAGTATGTGGACGAACACCTGTCCAGGGAAGACGTGGTACAGGTGAGTCGCGACGACTTCAACCGTCTGATGGAGTTGTTCAATTTCTTGGGGATTCCGCATTACGAGACGCTCGACCGCATGGGGAATGTGGTGCGGAGCGGTTTGCGCTATGCGCCGGAAGCGCAGTTCCGTTTGCATTTGGAGGACTTGAAACGACAGTTGGAACCCTGATGTAACACCTTTTAAACCATGAAGCCTATGAAACGGTATGTAATATTTTTCATCTTGTTCAATAGCTTTGTCTTGCACGGCATGGCTCAGTGGGATACTTGCCGGACGGCTGAATTGCACAAAGCCTATAACCGGCTGAAGTCTGACACTACACAAAAGGCACAGGAGGAATTCTTTTGGGCTTTTCCAAGAAATTGGAATGAATATCTCATCATGGATTATGAAGTGGGCAACCGTAATGAAGAAAACATCTACGACTATGTAGAAGCATTTGGGGGACTTACTGCCATTAACGACACCACATATTGCGCCAAACTCATTTCTGTTGTCCGGGGAGCTTACTATGATGCCGATGGCCCCAATTACTTGCGCAGTCTATTACATGGGGTGATGGGTGATTCTTCTCATGAAAGTGGGTATTACACTCCCCATGGAAAGGAAAACATGCCTTTCATCATGCTTTGGCTATTGTCTCGTGAGTTGAAAGGGGACATCATGCGGTTCTGGCAGTTTTATTGGTCGAAGTTGTATTTTGAAGAAGACGGGGGAGCGGGTAATGACTACAGCTTTAATGACGACTTCTACCGTTTGCGGGGCATAGTGGAAAAGGAATACCCCGACATGGTGGAACCCATGACCATTGCCTACCGCTACTTCCATCATGGGGTCATGTTTCTATCAAGCTATAATGATTGGTGGCTTGAACGGCATGTGCTTTATTGAATAGGGATTGCCGTTATTTTCATACGGAAACGTGGACTTGGGATAAGAAAACTTTAATAAATGAAAAACGATGAGACATTATTTGAATTATCTATTGTCGGCGATTGTCCTCTTGTGCGGCGGAGGGCTGTTGAGGGCGCAGGAAGCGCAAGTTTGCGATGTGAAGAACCCCATAGTGGGCGACCGTAACATGGAGACGGTGGAAATCAGCCGCGTGGAGTGCACACCGGAAACTACGACCTTGTATATGGAGGCTTATAACCGCAAGGGGTATTGGATTCAGTTGGATTCCGTCCTGCATTTGCGCGGTGCTGTGACGGGGCTAGACTATCCCTTGCGGCGTTGCGAGGGGGTGGCGTTGGGGCAGCACGTGTATATGCCCGATTCCGGTAATGTGAGTTTCCGTCTGGTCTTTCCACCGTTGGATGGCCGTGATACTTCGTTCGACTTCATAGAAGGAGGAAAAGGCGGTGGATTCATCAAAGGCGTGAACTTGAAGGAGGAACGTGAAGGCAAGCTGCATTGCCTCTTGACAGGGATGGTGGAGAAGCCGACGGAGGCGAGCCGCCTCGTGTTGCACCGCTACGGGTTGGATGCTAGGGTAAAGCCTTTTATTTCTATTCCGGTGCATAACGGGAAGTTTGAATATGATTTGTACACAGACCATGCGGAGGCTTGGGAACTTTATCTGTGGCACGACTGGTTGAATGGAGGTTACTATCCTGCAAAGTTCTTGGGGGAGAATGCCACCCTGCATATTACTTTTCCAGATAAGGGAAGGCCGAAAGTGGAGACCGACGGGACGGAGAACCGGATCATGTTGTATGTGGAGCATCAGGTCGATAGCATATTCAGTCCCAAGTATGCACTGTACAATGCCCGAGTGGATACCCTTTACAGTGAGGATGATTGTTATACTCCGGCAGGCAAGGACTTGTATGAACGCCTGAGGGCAGCAGAGACGCAGGAAGAGGCAAATAAGATTTATAAGCAACTGGACAGTCTGGAAAAGTCCCGCAGGCTTTATTCGCCCCGTATGATGGCTTTGGAGGACTACCTTGCCGTCTGCCGTGCAGAAGAGAAGTCGTGGCGGCTTCGCGAGGCGGCACGCAAGCCCTCGGTGTCCGGCCTGTCCTTCTTGCGTTCCGAGTTGGACTATTTCGAACATCCGGACAGCCTGAAACAAGCGTTGTGGGCGGTTTATGATTCCGTCTATGCCGGTTATTTGCCGGGACATCCTTACCATGCCGTCGTGAACGCTTTGCGCCAATGCCGGACATTGGCCGTGGGGAAGCCTTATCCCGATTATGAGATTACGGGGAATGACGGCCGCTCCTTGCGTATGTCCGGCCTGATACGTGGCAAGATAGCCTTTGTGGACTTGTGGGCTTCGTGGTGCGGGCCGTGCCGTGCGAATTCCAAATCCATGATACCCGTTTATGAGGAGTTCAAGGACAAGGGCTTCACGGTGGTGGGCATAGCTCGTGAGAAGCACCGGAGCGACATGGAACAGGCGGTGCGGAAAGACGGCTACCCATGGACCTGTTATGCCGAGGTGGAGGATGCCAATAATATATGGTCTTTACACGGTATAGGAAACTCCGGCGGAGGTACTTTCCTTGTCGATAGTGACGGAACCCTGTTGGCTGTCGGGGCTTCGGCCGACGAGGTGCGCGAAATCTTGCGGAAGAAGTTGGGTGGTAAATCAGGGCACTGAGAAACCGTGTCCTTCAAAAAACAGCCTCCCCCGGAAACGTATTGGTCTGCGTTTTCCGGGGAAGGTTGTTTTTGTAGGGATAACCTTTAAGCCTTGGCTTTCACCACAGCTAGCGTCTACCGCCACTTATTTTGATGCATCCAATGCCTGTTGGATGTCTTCGATGATGTCTTCTACATTTTCGATGCCGACCGACAGGCGGATGAGGTCGGGTGCCACTCCGGCTTCGCGCAACTGTTCGTCGGAGAGTTGGCGGTGCGTATGGCTGGCCGGATGCAGCACGCAGGTGCGGGCATCGGCCACATGCGTCACGATGCAAATCATCTTCAGGCTGTCCATGAACCGTATGGCATCCTCTTTCGTGCCTTTCAGACCGAATGCGATGACACCGCATGACCCGTTCGGCAGATACTTTTGCCCTAATTCATAATATTTGTTGCTTTTCAGTCCGCAGTAGTTCACCCAAGCCACTCGTTCGTTTTTCTCGAGGTATTCGGCCACGGCCTGCGCGTTGCGGCAATGCTGCGGCATGCGCAGGTGCAGGGTTTCCAGTCCGAGGTTGAGCAAGAATGCGTTTTGGGGGCTTTGGATGGAACCTAAGTCACGCATGAGTTGCGCCGTGGCTTTGGTGATGTAAGCCATCTTGCCGAAAGCCTTGGCATAAGTCAGCCCATGGTAACTTTCGTCCGGTTGGCAAAGTCCCGGGAACTTGTCGGCATGGGCGTTCCAGTCGAAGTTCCCGCTGTCCACGATGGCACCGCCCACCGATGTGGCATGCCCGTCCATATATTTGGTGGTGGAATGGGTCACGATGTCTGCCCCCCATTCAAACGGGCGGCAGTTGATGGGCGTGGCAAACGTGTTGTCCACAATCAAAGGCACGCCGTGCTTATGAGCCATGCGGGCAAAGCGTTCTATGTCGAACACGTGGCCGCCCGGGTTGGAGATGGTTTCGCCGAAGAAACATTTGGTGTTCGGGCGGAAGGCGGCTTCAATGCGTTCATCGTCCCATTCCGGGTCAACGAATGTGCATTCAATGCCTAATTTCTTCATCGTTACTCCGAAAAGGTTGTAGGTTCCGCCGTAGATGGTGTTGGAGGTGACGAAATGGTCGCCTGCCTGACAGATGTTGAATACGGCATAGAAGTTGGCCGCTTGTCCTGAAGACGTCAGCATGGCACCTACGCCTCCTTCCAGTTCGGCAATCTTGGCAGCCACAGCATCATTTGTGGGGTTTTGCAATCGGGTATAGAAATATCCCGTGTCTTCCAAGTCGAACAAACGAGCCATCTGTTCGCTGTTGTCATATTTAAAAGTAGTACTTTGATAAATAGGTAAAACGCGTGGTTCGCCTTTCTTTGGCGTCCATCCGGCCTGTACGCAAACAGACTCTTTTCTGAGTTTCTTTTCCATTTTGTGTCTACAAATTGAATTCTATTTCTTGTCGATTTTAAGTTTCTTGATTTTTGTCGGTTGGGGCTTTTTTTCTTCTAACATTTCCTGCTGCCATGCCGGTACAGGGTAGGTCACTATATCCTGGTATTCCAAGTGCAGTTCCGGAATTTCTTCGGCATCTTCCGGTCTGAATGGGATGCGGTTGGGGTGTATCCGCGTGATTTCCACTTGGCAAAATCCTTTCCGGATGAATCCTAACTCGCGTGCTGCCGCCTTGGACAGGTCGATGACATAACGTTTCGAGAAAGGGCCGCGGTCGGTTACTCTCACCACCACTTCTTTCCCATTTAGGGGGTTACGTACTTTCAGCAGGGTACCGAAAGGGTACTTCTTGTGTGCGCAGGTCATGCTGTCGCGGTGGTATCTTTCGCCGTTGCTCATTTTTCTTCCATGTAGCTTGTCGGAATAATAACTGGCTTTTCCGGTCAGTTGCTTTTGAGCCGGAACAGTTGTTATTCCACATACTAAGCAAAAACAGCACGCAAAGAATTTTTTTAATGCCATACGCTTCCTTGTTTTCGTGAGTCAGCCCTTTTTCCCGATAAGTTGGCTGACTGAAAATTTCTGCAAAATAAGGCTTTTTGTCCATTTCTTCAAACAAATCTTTGTTTTATTGTGTTTTATGAACGGTTTTTTGCGATTGATAGATGGCGTGGAATGTTAATGTACTAGACGATAAGGGTTAAAAGAATTAAAAACAAAGATTCCATTGTGCTTCTTGGTGGTGTATGTTCGTAAGCCGTATAAAAACAAATGAAAAAGTGATATTAACCTAAGTTTAATTCATTAAAAATGTAGAAATGAACAAAAAATTACTATTCACAGCAGCGCTGATGAGTGCGGCATCTTTGGCTTCCCAACAGGTTTACGGAGCTAAAAGGATTGTGACGGACAAGAGTGTTTATGAGTATGCGATGGGCGGGTTGCAGATTGGAGCAGAAGACGGACAAGTGGATTTGTCCGGTTGGGTGATGCGGAATGCCAAGATGTCTACACTGAGTACGGGAATGTATGATGGGCAGATGGGATGGAAGACAGGCGTAACTGGTGGAAATTTCCGGATTTATGCGATACCCAATGATCCTAACAATAAAGATGTAATCCTAGGGGAATGCCCATGTCCCAATGGCGTGGAACGTTGGAAGGATGCTAGTTATCATTATGAAGCCAATACGAAAATCATATATCAGGATGCCAAACTTCCACAGGGAAAATATACCGTGGTCATGTGGGCGGAATGCCAGAATTTGGGTGACCATACATTGAAGGATGGTATGCAAGTGTTTGCCAATGAGAATGCAGCAGATATTACAACAGGTTATACCATGACAAAGTATGAATTGAAAGAGGTAATTGTCGGAGAGGGCGGTCTTCTTTCTTTAGGGATAAAAACAGGAGAGAGAGGGAGTGATAACAATCATATTGTCCTTTCGGCCGTAAGTATTTTGGCAGACCAATCCATAGTGGATGCCGTAAATGCAGGCAATCCCATGGATATGTCGGGGGCGATGTCCAATGCCTCGTGTATGGAAAGTTATGGATGGAAAAAGGATCCTTTAAATCGGTCTGCAGGTTATAATGTGAATAATTCTGCGATAAACAGTGAAGCGTATGCCGGTATGGGGATAGAATATTGGACGGATAGCAATGTGCCCACTAAGAATGCCGATTTGATATGGCAGGAAATAAAAGGACTACCTGCCGGAAGTTACAAAGTGACAGCAGTAGCCATGGGGCGTGCCCAAGGCGGTGGAGATGTTTGTGCCGAAGGTCTGTACCTGTTTGCCAATAGTGGTCAGGAAGCCGTATCCACCAATGTGTGGGGAGAAGTTTCCGTAGTCGGTACGGTGGCCGACGGTACGTTGCGAGTCGGTTTGCGTGCTAGTGAAAACAATGGTAACAACTGGTTGGCTATTTCCCGTGTCAAGGTAGAATATTTGGGAGAGGATATGGGTGCCATGGCAGATGCCTTGAAGGAGAAAGTGGAAGAGGCACATATTTTGGTAAAGAACCTTGAAGGGCAGGTGCCTACAGCTTACTTGGAGGAGTTGGGCGCAGTAAAGGAGGAATCTTGTACCACTTCAGAGGAGTTTGCTGCAGCCATAGCCGAAATAGACAACTTGATAGCTGAGGTGAATCTGGCGAAGGCAGATTTTGCATCCAATTACTTGAATACTAAAGGATATGCAGAGTCTTTGAAAAACATGATTGTGACAGAAGAAACTGCTAAAAATGAATTGCAATCGGCCATTGACGCTGCTTCCGATAAGGCTTTTGCATCAAAAGAGAAAGAAGTCTGGGCTATTGCCGGAAATGAACTGTTGGCATCCTGTAAGGCGTTTTATAAAAAAGGAAACGGCTTTACTGATGAAGTCGCCAATTTGGATGTTACTCCGTTGATGGTGGTGAATCCTGGATTTGAGGATAATACGGTGGACGGTTGGACTTGTGGGGAGGAACCTGATATGAGCCATGGCATGCCTTTCTTTGGGTTCAATGCACATTGGGCACCTACTTTGGACTTTTATCAAGAGGTTGATGTGCCCAATGGACTTTATCGTGTATCTGTGCAAGAACATGCAACGATTGGTGATAAGACAAACCTCTATATTCAAAGTTCGGAGGCAAGGGCTACGACTAAAATGAATTGGAATCATGGAGGTTCGGTAGAGCGGGCTGCAGTAGATTGGGCGGCTGATAAAGAGAGGAACCGGGTTGAGACTAGCAGTGTGCTTGTTGTGGACGGCAAGGTACGGATTGGAGTAAATGTACATAAGTCGGAGGCTCGTTTGCAGTTGTTCTTTGATAATTTCCGTTTGACTTTAGTCAACGATGGGGCTCAGGAGATACAGGGGCTATATGATGCTAAATTAGCAGAAGCTCAGGCTATAGATGTGGCTTATTTGCCGGAAAACCTTCAGGTTGTTCTGAAACAGGCTATTGAAATGCCGGTTGCTACGTTGGATGAACGTTATGCCGCTTATAATACTTTGAAACAGGCTGTGGAAAAATGTGCGTCAATGGTTGGCGTATCAAAAGATATAGCCGGATTGTTAGCAGAATGTTTGACGTACAAGGAGAATTCTACGGCAGACCAAGAAACGGTGAATGTTTTTGAACTTGCCATAAAAACAGCAGAAGGGTATGTTCAACTTGAAACGGTTGAGGAACTTCAAGTTTGCTATAATGCTTTGGAGAATGCTCGTAGGGCTTTTGTACAATCGGCTATCCCTATGGGTGAACAACAGTTCGACATGACGTTTATGTTGAAGAATCCGGATGTTTCAGGTTTCGGAAGTTGGAGCGCAGTAGAAGGATGGAACGGTGATAATGCGAATGTTGCAGGTTGGGGAGTTCGTGCACAACATAATGCAGCTCAAGCCGGTGAAACGAGTGGGGATGCTTTCTTTGAATGTTATGCCGATGGCGTATTACCGGATGGCTTATGGGCTATATATCAAACGGTAAACTTGTCTTCAGGATTTTATACCATGCGTCTGGCTACCTTTGCGGGGCCGGTGAATAATGTGCCGGGTACGGGTGAAGCCAAGGTGGCTTTATATGCTGGGGAGAAACGAGGAGATGAGGTGAAGTCTACAGCATTGGCTTATCGTGAGGTCTCTTTCTGTCAGAGTACGGAAGGGGAAATGCGTTTGGGCGTGAAGACGGAAGAGGGCAATCTGGCCAACTGGATAGGCTGTAACGACATGAAACTCTATAAAGTGGCTCCCAAGGCCGAGGCTTTGGCTTTGGATGAATCCAAGGCTTATGACGTGAAAGCTGACATGTATGCTGATGTGACCCTTCAGCGCAAGTTGGTGGCCGGAAAGTGGAACACTTTCTGTGTGCCTTTTGCCCTGACTGCCGAACAGATTGAGGCCAATAAACTGGGTGAGGTAAGGCGGTTAAGTGGAATGCAAGCGTCGGGAAAGGACATTACGTTGGATTTCGGCAAGGTGGATGCCGTGGAAGCCGGTGTGCCTTATTTGGTGAAACCGGCAGGAACTGTGACGGAAATCAAGGCAGACGGGGTGATGGTCAGTGCAAAACAGCCGGAAGTTTTCCCGATGAATTTGGTTTCGATGACCGGAAACTACGGTGCCACCACAGTACCGCAAGGGGCATACTTTATCAATGATGATATGTTCTATTTGGCCGACCAAGCAGACAAGGTAAGCCTAAAAGGCTTCCGCGCCTATATCAATGTGGATTCGGAATCTCCGGTTGCCGGTGTCAACCGCTTGCTCATCGAAATAGACGGATCGGTGACTCGTGTCGGTGAAGTGTTGGGCAACACGGCGGAAGATGGCGGAAAGATAGTTGATGTGTTTACTCTGAGTGGTGTGAAGGTGAAGGTCGGTGTGAAGAAGGCTGAAGCCCTCCGTGGCTTGGAACGCGGCATCTACATCGTGGACGGAAAGAAAGTAATCAAATAAAAGGTACGAACTTATAAAAACAATAAACAATGGAAAAGAAAATGTATGTGTCTCCCCGTGTGGAGATGGTAAAAATGGAAGCTTCGGATATGATGGCTTGTAGTGATAGTGTAAGTGCGGGTGGTGGCGTGAATATCGGTTATGGCGGTAACGCCTCTGAACATGATATCATCGAGGCGTATTCGAATAAAAACGGAGGATGGGATATTTGGTAAGTCCTTTATGAAATAGAGGGGATGCTGTATCCTTTTTGGGGAAAGGGCGGCATTCTTTTTGCAAGAAAATATATGGATAGAAAAGTTTTATTGTCATGAAACGAAGATTATTATTGTGTTTATTTAGTGTAGCTCTCGTGGCAGGCACGTTATATGCCCAAGAGGCAGCTTTCCGCCACCCTGGCCTGCTACACTCGGAGGATGACTTTGAGGCCGTGCGTGCTCGCTTGGCCTCAGGAGATGAGCATGCTTTGGAGGCTTTGGAAGCCTTGCGTACGGCTCCTCCCGTAAATGGAGACCACGGACATAACTGGGGCGTGAACGAGTATATTTCACGTGGAATATCCGGTCAGGAGAATTATATGAATGCTTACCGTAATGCGGCGCGGGCTTATCAATGTGCATTGTTATGGAAGATTACGGGAGATGAGGGCTATGGCGACGTGGCCATAGACGTATTGAATGCTTACCGTATCTATAACAAAGGACTTGCCGGCAATACGAATGTTTCGTTGATTCCCGGATTTATCGGTTACCAGTTTATCAATGCTGCCGAAATCATGCGCGATTATAAGAAATGGCCGGAAGAAGATTTTGAATTGTTTAAGCAATACATGATAGATGTATGGTTTACTACGGCACAAGATTTTTTGGAACGTCGGCATGATACGGTAGAGCGCGAACAAAACTGGTATCATTACCATAGTAACTGGGGATTGGGAAATGCGCTTTTCTGTGTTTCTTTGGGGGTATTATGCGACTTACCGGACATATATAATTACGGTATGTATTGGTTGAAAGAAGGTCCGGGCAATGAGTCGCTTTGCGTGACGGCCCTTCATCCCGATGCGTTCGGACAGGGTTTGTGCGGCTATGGTTGGGGACTGATACCTTGGTTCCATAAAGATGAGCGTGCCCCCTTAGGTTATTTGAACCAAATGCAAGAGAGCGGGCGCGATCAAGGGCATGCCATGGCGGCGTTGGGCTTGTTGTCGTACGCTTTTGAGTCGGCTTACAATCAGGGAGACAATGCTTTTTGCAATTTGACGAATACGCTAATACCAGGCCAGGCCGGTGCGGCGATGGTAGCCGGTGCGGCAGAATACGTGGCAGCATACAATAGTGGCACGGACGACCTGCCTTATAAACAGAATTGGTGGATGGGGGGATTGAATGCTACCGGACGCGGGCAATGGCGCCCTATTTGGCAGTTGTTCATCAATCATTACGAGAACCGGATGGGAATCCCGATGAACTTTTGCCGGACGATGAAAGGGATTATCGGTATGGAGCGTGGCGGTGGTTCGTATGGGAACAACAGCGGTGGGTATGACCATACAGGGTTCGGCGACTTGATGTACAGTGACCGGCCGGTTACTGCGGAACAAGTGCCTACAATTCTTTTTCCTGTGATAGCCGGAAAGACAGAAACCCGAAAATATGCGGAAATCCGAGATGTGGAACCGGGGGCTGTATTGACCTTGTCGGCTACTTTACCCGAGGGGGAGAGCAATACGGGAAAATGGACATGGGATGACGGGGCGGCCGGACAGCAACGGCAAGTCACGGCTGAACATTCCGGAATATATCGTCTTACGTACACGAATACCCATGGAATAGAGAGTACACAAATGTTTTCCGTGTCCGTACGCGGTGAGGGGATTAAAGGAACGTTGTCCTCAACGGCCGTATATAATGGTCAGGTGGTGGAAGGCAGTGAAGTCTTGATGGGAAAAGGGCGTTCGCTGACCGTGAGCACTTCTTATGCGAACTGGAATTACATAGAAAGTGAAATATGGTATGATGAGAACGGCAGGCAGCTGGCCACGGGAGGTTCCTATACCTATACTTTAGAGGATGACCAGGAGCACGAGTTGATATTCCGTTTGACCAACCAGTCGGGAGTCGTGATAGAGAAATCCTTCCATATTATTCCCAATGAGAATGAGTTGACTCATTCTTTGCCGGACCCTGATTGTGAGAAACCTGAACTGTGGGCGGTGGACGTGGAAGGTTTTCAAAAGGGTGTGTCGTCAGTTTCGGGGTTAAGCCAACCTTATATCGAACGTAAACGTACGGCTTCGGAGGATGGTCGGACTTGTTGGGGACAGGAACGTTTTAACATATTCCAGACCCTTGAAGGTTTGAAGCCGGGTAAATATGAATTGGGGGCATCTGTCATTGCCACGCAACAAGGCAAGAGCGGAGAGGCTGCCCGTAATTATGTAAAAGATGTGTATTTGTATGCCGACGGGGTAAATACGCCGGTGGCTTCACTGGATGGGGAGGCCGGACGTTTTACGGTAGAGTTCTATGTCGGCGAAGAGGGCAAGGTGACTTTCGGAGCCAAGAATATGACCGATCAGAATTATGCTTATTCGGCGAATGGTATGAATTGGTTTGCCATGGATAACTTTAGTTTGCTTTACCTTGGGGAGACGGATTTGTCAGTTGATTTGTCCGCTATGCGAAAAGAGGCGGATGCCATTCGGGAGGATGAGGTGACACCTGCGCTTTGGCTGCAGTTGCTCGGATTGAAAGAATCGGCTTCGGATGGGATAGAGACGGCCGTGCGTTATCAACGCGTGTTGGGAGAGATACACCTGTTGCAGGTGCATTATGAGGACTACAAGGACGCGTACGAGAGGTATAAGAAGTTTGTGGAGACGGAGGGAGTGGACGATGCCTCGTTGAAAGAAGCATTGGAGCTTTTTGCCGCAGCGGGTTCGGCCGATGAGGTTTTCAGGGCTTATGAGAATTTGGATAAGGCTTGGAAGGCCTATTTACCCCATGCGGGCAAAGCTATGGATGTCAGTTCGGTTTTGCCGGACGGAGGGCGTCTGTTGCCTTCGGGAACCGACGTGATGTTTGATAACCGTACGCATTGGATGACCGATGCTGAAGGTGGTAATTATCGTGTGTTTGCCATAGACGGGTCGGATGCGCAGCGTGGGGATGCTACGGGAGAGAACATGATAGAACGTTATTGTACGGGCAATTTCTTGGCCGGACAGCGTTTGATTTATGCGTCTGCATCCGGGTTGCCTGTTGGGCGCTATATCTTCAAGGCGGTTGCACAGAAAGGAGCCGACGGAGGGGTAATAGAATTGTTTGCCAATGACGGCAGGTCTCCGGTGACATCGGTTAAGGTTTTGCGTGGGACGGAAGTGGCGACGGATGTACTTGACCAAGATTTGACAGTGGGAGTGGAATCTGGTTTGAATAATGCATGTCAGTGGGTGTCGTTTGCCGACGTGGCTTTGGAGTATCAAAGTCCGTACATGTTGCTTGAAGAAGCGGTGGCGGCTTCAGATACGTTGACGTATGGTGAAGATAAGGGCGGTGCTCTGAAAAAGGCGGTCGATGAGGCGCGTGTATTATTGGTGTCCGGTGAGGCACGTGAACGTATGGCGGCTTATCATACCTTGTTGGATGCGATGGAGCAATACCGTTTGGATAATGCGTCTGTTGCACATCCGGTCGATTTGACGGCGCGGATACAAAATGCTGGTTTTGACATTGGGAATACGACCGGGTGGACGCTTACGGTATCGGATGCGAACTATCCTAAGTTCAGTCAGGGGGTGATGGAGTTCTGGCATACCACTTTTGATTGTCATCAATTGTTGACAGGACTCCCGTTAGGAAATTACCGGGTGAGTATGCAGGCACGAAGCGATTTGGGCGCCTCCAATAAGCACTTCCGGTTGTATGTGAAGACTACCGGTGGTTTGCCGGTTTCGGTGTATAGTGTGGATAAGACGCGGGCCGATGGGGAGAATACGGCATTGCATCTGGGGCAGAATGCAGAGGACTTGAATGCCGATGCAACCGTTTCGCGTATTTACACAGATGTTTTTGTGGGTGATGGACAGTTGGCCGTGGGCGCAGTATGCGATAATGCCGGAATGTGGTGTGTGATGAATGATTTCGTATTGGAGTATCTGGGCGTAGGAGATGATGACTTGCGACAGACGTGGGAGGCACAGGTGGATGTGGCTCGCTCACTCGACCGCGAACTTTTGCCGCAAGCTGTAGAAACGTTGTTGGATGAGGCTGTGGCAGTAGACGTGTCTTCCATTACAGTGGATTCTCTGGGGCGGGCGTTGTCTGGCTTGATGAAGGAAATAGAGAATGCCCGCAGTGTCATGGTGGATTATGAAGTATATCGGAACCGGAAAATGGTGGCAGAGGAGATTGCCGGGAATTCTGTCCCTAAATTGAGTTCTTCGCTTACGATTTTCAAGAACAACATTGCGTCTGCCGCAACGGAGGCTGAGAAAGCCGTAGATGTGTCGGCTGTGCAGAAAGCGTGCGAGAATTTAGAGTCCGCACGCCAGAGGTACGTGATAGATGCGGAACCGCTGAACGGCATTGCTTTTGACATGACGTTCAAGGTGAATAATGCCGCTTGCGATGCGGACGGCGGCTGGTTGAACGACGGGACGGTGAACTTCCGTTCCTTGGTCAATACTGCACAGAATGGGGAATACGGAGGTGGTGTGTTCTATGAAAACTGGATTGGTCCGGGCAATGAACTGAAGGATGGGAAACGCCCCATTTACCAGACGGTGGGTTCGCTCCCGAATGGAAACTATGAATTGACGGCTGCGGCATTCCGAAAGGTGGAATTGAGCAGTGCCGATGTGGCAGGCATGAATGTGGCTCTGTATTTGAACGGGCAGCAGACTGACGTGACATCTGCGGTGCTAGATTATTTCTCAGTGGAAGGTGCGGTCTCTTCTCGTACGGCTGAAATAGGTCTGGTGGGCGGTGCCGGCAATACGGCAAATTGGGTTGGTTTGGCAGATGTGAAGCTGATGTATTATGGCAGTGACGTATCGGAGTTGAGTGAGGACGATAGTCGTTTTGACGTGCGGGACGGGACGTATGGCACGGTGACAGTACGGCAGAACTTGTTGTCGGGGCTGTGGAATATGGTTTGCTTGCCGTTTGATTTGTCTTCGGCTCAGGTTCGAAAGTATTTTGAAGAGGTGAAAGCGTTGGAAAGCGTGGAACTGGCCGGAGAGGATTGTAACTTGAATTTTGGGAATGTGCGCGACATGGTAGCGGGAGTACCTTATCTGGTAAAGGTGGCTCAGACGGTCTCTGTGCAAACTTATGAGAAAGTGACAATAGATGCAGATGCCGTTTCGTCTGGTGCAGCAGTTGTTTCAGATGGAGCTGTTACGGCTTGTTTGCAGGGAACTTTCCAGAAGGTGGCGTCCTACGGAGATAATGTATATGCTTATGAACCGAACGTATTTTCAAAAGCCGAAACGGGAACGGAAATTAAAGCTTTCCGAGGCTATTTGGAGCTAGAGGGAGTTTTCCCGAAGCGTTTGAATCTTTATATAGATGGTGAACAGACGGGGGTACGGTTGGTGAAAGGAGCAGATGAGGATGCAAAGGTCAATGTCTACACTACAGACGGAAAACTTATCAGGTCAGCGGTGAAGCGGAATGCTGCCTTGCAGAGGTTGCCTTCCGGAGTGTATGTCGTGGACGGGAAGAAGTGTGTGAAGTGAAAGTTTTTCGTTTTTGGGGGGACTCTTTCTTGATTTGAATAAGAATCGATTATGTCCAAACTGAAATGAAAACCGGAGAAGGTTATATGTTATAACTGAATATGTAGAAGAGTCATGTCAAACTCGGTTTCGAGGGTACATGGCTCTTTATTTATGATCACATACGGGATATAAACGTGCTGTTCGCGTTCCCTCCCGGGTTTATGGCTTTTCGTCCGGTAGGCGCAAGTTTCCGCTTTGGCATGTCGGTCAGGCCGTCCGTT
>OODF01000132.1_pt1 | contig 64067 bp, 61 predicted proteins | sample 1671431 | NCBI WGS metagenome assembly OODF01 (sample SAMN06348156, study PRJEB24527) | human gut metagenome | biome: human gut; feature: ankylosing spondylitis patient; material: feces | host: Homo sapiens | place: China | collected 2015-10 | reverse complement strand
GCAAAGGTACAACCTTTTAACGTAAACACCAAACGTTTTGCCAACTTTTTTCCGGATCAACCCCGACACAAGGACACACAAGCACAACCATATGGACAAGAAACACGCTGTAAAACACGTGTTTTACAGCAGAAAGAGGCAGAGAGAAAGACACTACATTTTTTTGCTCCAGAAATGAGATTTGCATGGGTTGGGGAGATTGCAGTACCGGGAAGTGCATCCGCGTTGCCCTCCGGCACATCTTTGTGACGCACCGGCCGGGGCAGGACCGGAAGTCATTCTAAGCCGAATGATCTTTCATTGTATATTAATTAATCGTTATGCTTTTCAGCTGAAAGTGATTTTCCGTCCAAACGCGAACAGGGGAGGAACCGTGACAAAGCTTCACTGCCGCGTAAAACCTCATCCTCAGGCAGCCCTTAGCCGCTCTCCCCTCCATACAGGAAGTCTATCCGGTTCCACATTCGCATCTTTCAGACACTCTCACCATCAATCGCTTACGGTGAAGGATGCCATGTTCCAGCCTTCACCACGGATTCACCAAACATTCACCGCTGTGGGGCAGAATGGGGGCACGGAAACCTTCTATAAGGAATGCCGTCCTTCCCGCAGACTACCCCTACACATGGAGTTTACAAAAACATCCTTCAGGATGCAAGATAATCCGCTCAGGATACAGACGTTACATATTGTAGAATATTTAAGGACATAACCCACTATATGACAACAAGTTGGAATATTGCCTAAAAGATGAAGGATGTTTTTGCAAACTCCCCAGGAGGGAAATCATACGACCATGGAGAAGTACCCATTAAAATCAGACTAAACCGGATGACAGTGAAATTGCTTCTAAGTTATGTATCCAACAATGTTGAGACCATAGAAGAATATGACAGAATGGTAGGCATAGAAATACCTGATGCCCTCAAACTGAAACTGGTAAAAATTTAAATAGTTCATTTAAATATATTATAAATGAATGTGAAACCAGAGAAGTTGATATGGGAACATGAGGCAATACCACGTTTTGGTAAAGGAAAGAGAACATGTGACCGGTCGTGACATTCTCACCGTGACGTTTAAAGAAGAAAATGGTAATTTATGTGCCCAAATAGAATGGACTGATGATTTATTCGGTTTTTAACACCAATACACGAAAAGGCATATCATAACTCCCCACACCCCAAAAAGTTACATACTGCAACCACAAAGCCGAAAAGAGTCATATCAAGCTCTATTTTGAGAATGATACGACTCTTCTTTTTGCCTTTAAGGATGTTCAAGTTTCAAATCAAAAACTCATATAGACTAAAATTGAGTTTTGACACACTGTCTCTTTTCATATAAAAACATACTTCATTAAAGGTAATCCGGCAAATCGTAAAGCCTCGTACTATGACTGCCTTTAATCAATATATAATACCCTTTGGGTTTCTTGATTTCCAAAGCCTTCTTTACCTGCTCCACATTATCAAACGTACGGAAAGGATGACGCGCCGCCTTGAACTTCGGCCCCACCAACCACACATGCTCGAAACCGGATTCCACCAATAAATCGGCAATGGCCTGATGGGCTTTCCAACTGCAGTCCCCCAACTCACCCATATCCCCGAGTATAGCCATCCTGCGTTCCACTTTCATATCCCGGAAATTTTCTATGGCAGCTCTCATACTGGTAGGGTTGGCATTATAAGCATCCACCAAGAGCTTATTATCATCCGTCTCCGTGAGTTGGGAACGATTGTTTTTAGGCTCGTATGCCGCCAATGCCCGGTTAACAGCATCCACTTCTACCCCGAAAGTACGTCCTATCGTTGCTGCGGCCAACAGATTTTGCATGTTATAGGCACCTATCAATCCGGTCTGCACCTCTTGCCACTCACCTCCGGCAGGCCGCCAACGGAACTTCAGGAAGGGAGCACATTCGAGCACCTCTCCTTCCACGCTCAAAACCTCGTCACATGGGCTCCCATAACAAATTTGGTGCAAGCCCCCGGCTATGCGCTTCAAGTCTTCACTATCATGGTTGATGAAAACCGTACCATGCTTGGCACGCAAATAGTCATAAAGCTCTCCTTTCGTACGCACGACCCCCTCGAAAGAACCGAACCCCTCCAAATGTGCCATGCCCACATTGGTAATCAATCCGAAATCCGGATCCACAATTTCAGCCAAAGCCTTAATCTCCCCGGGGTGGCTTGCCCCGGTTTCAATGACGGCAATAGTATGTTCCGAAGTTAGCTCCAACAAAGTCTTCGGAACCCCGATATGATTATTCAAATTTCCCTGCGTATACAATACGTTGTACTTTTGGGAAAGCACCGACGCTGTGAGTTCTTTTGTCGTGGTCTTTCCGTTGGTCCCCGTCACCTGAATTACCGGAATCTTAAATTGTTTCCGGTGATAGTGAGCCAGTTGTTGCAATGTCGCCAGTACATCTTCCACTAAAATGTAACGCTCGTCGTCCCCTACTGCGTACTCAGCTTCATCCACTATCGCGTAAACACACCCTTGCTCCAAAGCTTGGGCTGCAAAAGCATTTCCATTAAAAGAATCCCCTTTCAATGCAAAGAACAAAGCCCCTTGCGGGCACTTGCGGCTATCGGTGGTCACCACCGGATGCTGCTTATAAATTTCATAAAGTTCTGCTATCTTCATAATTCTGTATTTTACCCCACAAATATAATGTAAATCGAGAGCAAAATATCAAACTTGCTTGAAATATTTTGCCGAGATGCCACCTATGTTATATAAATATAATCCAAGAAGCACGAAAAAACGGATTATTCTGTGTACATTTGCATGTAAATACTGCAAAAACAATGGAAGGACATATAGAACGTACCATAAGAGTCAACGGACAACTTATGAACCTTTCCACACCGAAAGTCATGGGCATCCTGAACGTCACGCCCGACTCCATTTATGCCGGAAGCCGCAAGGAAACCACGTCCGACATCGCATACCGGGTGGAACAGATTATTACGGAGGGAGCCGACATGATTGACATTGGTGCCTATTCTTCGCGTCCCAATGCGGAACACGTCAGCACGAAGGAAGAAATGGCGCGCCTTCGAAAAGGTCTCGAAATCATCCGCGAAGTCGCCCCCGAAGCCATCGTTTCCGTCGATACATTCCGGGCAGACGTGGCCTCCATGTGTGTGGAAGAATACGGCGCAGCCCTCATCAATGACATATCGGGCGGACAAATGGACGAGCGGATGTTCGACACCGTAGCTCGTCTGAACGTCCCCTATATCATGATGCACATGCAAGGCACTCCCCAAGACATGCAGCTACATATACATTATAACCATCTCCGCATGGAAATCATGCAATACTTTGCTCTCAAGGTGCAAGAGCTGTACGCCCGAGGCGTCAAAGACATCATTATAGACCCTGGATTCGGATTCGGAAAAACTTTGGCGCACAACTACGAGCTGTTCAAGCATTTGGAAGACTTCAAGCTATTCGGACTTCCCTTATTAGTGGGCATTTCGCGCAAATCAATGATATACAAACTGCTCGACAGCAGCCCCGAAGAAGCACTGAACGGAACTACCGTATTGAACACCATCGCCTTGACCAAAGGGGCAGACATTTTGCGTGTGCATGACGTAAAAGCGTGTGTGGAAGCCGTGAGAATATTCAATCAAATGAACGAACAGAAATAAAAAAACATTTCCATGCCATTAGAATTCGGATTGAAAGACTTTATCGACATCTTCCTTGTCGCGCTGATGCTGTTCTATTGTTACAAGGTCATGAAAGAGTCGCGTTCACTGAACGTATTCTTCGGCGTGCTGATTTTCGTCGTTTTCTGGTTGTTTGTCTCCCAAATACTGGAAATGAAACTTTTGGGTTCCATTCTCGACAAGCTGGTCAGCGTCGGTACACTGGCACTGATTATCCTGTTCCAAGAAGAAATCCGCAACTTCTTTTTCACGATTGGTACACACCGGCAAGTGGAAAGCCTCCTCAAACTCATCCGGCGCAACAAGAAAGACAATAAAAAGACAAACAAGGACGACATCATGCCCATCGTCATGGCCTGCATGAGCATGAGCAAACAAAAGGTCGGGGCATTAATCGTCATCGAACGTAACTTGCCCCTCAACGACATCATACGCTCTGGCGAACTCATCGATGCCAACATCAACCAACGGCTTATCGAGAACATCTTTTTCAAAAACAGTCCGCTGCACGACGGAGCCATGATTATCAGCAAGAAACGTATCAAAGCAGCAGGCTGCATCCTGCCGGTATCCCACAGCATGGACATCCCGAAAGAATTAGGCTTGCGCCACCGTGCCGCCAAAGGCATATCGCAGGAAACCGATGCCTTGGCCGTCATCGTTTCCGAAGAAACGGGCAATATCTCCGTAGCCTACAAAGACACATTCCATCTCCGCCTGTCCGCTGAAGAGTTGGAACGTTTTCTCACGGAAGAACGCACATAATCAGTTCATCATCAAACCCAAATAAGGACAGGCGTCTTCCAAAAGCATTTCCGGCAGCTCCCGAATATGTATGCTACGACAAATCCCGCCGCTTTCCGAACAACAAAAGGCACCGTACCCTTCTTTCCGGCATTGCCCATCGCCCCACACGTAAACTCCGTTATTCTCCGTGATATCCTCATCTCCGACCACACGTATCCGACCGGCCGTGTCCGCATGTTGCCGCGCATACAACTTCAAGACCTCATACACATGTATCACACGCAACTGCCCCCTGTTTTCCTGACGAATCATTGCGACATTCCCGGCAAAGCCGAATGCCTCCCGCACCTGCTTATACAAAATATTCTCAACGACCGCAGAAACGGAAAAACACTCCAAAACCCATAGTTTCCCTTCACGCGGGACGGCCCAAACCAGTCCGACGCAACGCCCGTCGCAACGCGCCACCACGACACAACCATTCCCAAGGAACAAATCTGCACACACTGTATACAAGTCTGTCTCATCATGCAACACAGCATAAGGGACACGGCGCAAAAAAACATCCAAATCAAACTGCAAATCCCCCAACACTGGTTCAATTTCATGCATAGCGGTATAAACTTCACATACCACCTTATCGGCATCGCATGATTCCTCTCGCTTCGGTAATGCCACCCCAGGACAAGTATAATAGCCAAAACGATGGTAAAAAGCAAACAAGCCCTCATCGGCCGGAATCAAAAGGCTGAACAGACACCCGTCGGCATACATTTTACGGTGAGCCTGCCCCATCAGTTCCGTCATCAGTCCCTTGCCTCGGCATTCCGGCTGCGTGCAAACCCCTGAAACATAAGCCACAGGAACAACCTCTCCTCCAAACATCATCCGGTATGGCAAACGTTGCAAAGCCGCAACCACACGCCCGTCCCTTACGAGGCAACTGTTTCTTTCAGGAGTATATTTACGGGTAAAATAAAGTTTCATAAACTCTTCCGTATCACCGAAACACAAGCTCCACAATGCACGGGTCTGCCATTTTATCAAATGCTGTTCCGGTGTCAGCCTACCCTCTTCAATCTCCGCCTTCACCGTACAAGACGACCACACACTGTATTTCACCAACAACATTTCCGGTTGATAAGACAGTTTAGCCTTTCGCAAGCCTTCCATCCCCAAGTCTTCTTCCCGGTTCACATATTTATATTGTGCCGGCAACCGTGAAACGAACTCCTTGTTGATTACCGTATAAGCCCCCTCAAACTCCACATCGGCTTTCTCCACGCACACATCAAAGGTATCACGACAAATCGGGGCCCCGTAAGTAAATGCCACGACCTGTCTCCCAACCAACAATACACCTCCCCTCAGATCCAGTTCATCCCGATGTGCCAATGCACGTTGAATGGCTTCCGACTCCGCTGCCACCGCCCTTTTCTCCGCTTCGTCCTGACGCGCCTCCACCCAACGGCGAGTCAAATCCAAACAAGCCGGAACCCATTGCTCCGCCAGTTCCTCATAACGATAATCCGGATACAAGGCTTTAAAACGATTCACATGATTACGTTTGGGCTGCAACTTCTTACCGGACAAGGTAGCCAAAGACTCGCGCAAGTAGACATAATCCGCATGGTCCCGATTGACATTCACACGGCAGTCCTCCCCCATGCACCTTTCCACCTGCGGCATCAAATCCTCACAAACGCCTAACAGTAAAAGAGGATGAGACAACCGGCACGCATCTTCTTTCAAAGCCTGCAGAATGGCACACCAATCCCCCTCGCCCACAGGCATAAGATAAGCCAAATGCCCATCTGCATAAAAACGAAACACCAGAAAACCGCCCCACTCCGCCACTTCCGTGCGATAAAGCATTCTCCAGGCATAAAGATTGGCAAAAGACAAATCACAGTTGCGGCGACCTGCGTTTTCAGTATACTTCCATACAAGCGAACGGTCTGCTAAAGACAAAGGACGAAAATCAAGGGACATAAAATATTTTTTGATACCAAAGTAACATAAAAATTATGAGAGGAACACCATTCCGGAATATAAAAAAATAAAATAGGAATCATACGGTTATTCGGTCAAAAAGCAGTAATTTTGCACAATCCTACTAATTGCAATGTAGAGTTATCAATTTAAAGTTTTTAAATATGGACTTAATCAAAGAGATTGTCTCACGCGCTCAAGCTAACAAGCAGCGCATCGTTCTTCCTGAAGGTACGGAAGAGCGCACATTAAAGGCTGCCAACCAGATTCTTACCGACGAGGTGGCCGACTTGATTTTATTAGGAAACCCTTCAGAAATAGAAGAAGCGGCAAAAAAATGGGGATTGGGAAACATATCCAAGGCTACTATCATAGACCCGGCTACCAGCCCGAAAAAAGAAGAATATGCCCAATTGCTTTTCGAATTGCGTAAGAAAAAAGGCATGACGATAGAAGAAGCCCACCAAAAAGTGCAGGACCCCTTGTTCTACGGTTGCCTGATGATTAAGGCCGGTGATGCCGACGGACAGTTGGCCGGTGCACGCAACACGACCGGCAACGTATTGCGCCCTGCCCTCCAGATCATCAAGACCGCCCCGGGCATCACCTGCGTTTCCGGAGCCATGCTGTTGCTCACCAAAGCTCCTAATTACGGAAAGAACGGCATTTTGGTCATGGGCGACGTAGCCGTCACCCCCGTACCCGATGCAGGACAGTTGGCACAGATTGCCGTTTGTACCGCCCGCACAGCCAAAGCCGTGGCCGGAATCGACCCGAAAGTAGCCATGCTGAGCTTCTCCACCAAAGGTTCGGCCAAACATGAAGTCGTGGACAAGGTAGTGGAAGCCACCAAGTTGGCACGAGAAATGGCTCCTGGCCTCAGCATCGACGGTGAACTCCAGGCTGATGCCGCGCTTGTGCCGAGCGTAGGCGAAAGCAAAGCCCCGGGTTCCGAAATCGCCGGACATGCCAACGTGCTAGTTGTGCCCAACCTTGAAGTCGGCAACATCTCCTATAAATTGGTACAACGTCTGGGACATGCCGAAGCCATCGGCCCTATCCTCCAAGGCATAGCACGTCCGGTCAACGACCTTTCCCGAGGATGCTCCATTGAGGACGTTTACACCATGGTAGCCGTCACGGCCAATCAGGCCATCGCGGCAAAAGAACAAAAATAAACGGAAACTTTAAAATTACACCTATTTATATAATATGAAGATTTTAGTATTGAACTGCGGAAGTTCCTCCATCAAATATAAATTATACGACATGACCGACCATTCCGTCATGGCACAGGGCGGCATAGAAAAAATAGGCCTGCCCGGTTCTTTCCTGAAAATGACCTTGCCGGACGGGACGAAGAAAATCATCGAGGAAGACATCCCCGAACATACCAAAGGCGTACAATTCATCTTCCACATCCTGACCGCCCCGGAACTCGGTGCCTTGAAATCGTTGGAAGAGCTTGGCGCCGTAGGACACCGTATGGTACACGGAGGAGAAAAGTTCAACCAAAGCGTGTTGCTCACTCCCGAAGTGTTGGAAGCCTTCACAGCCTGCAACGACTTGGCCCCGCTACATAATCCCGCCAACCTGAAAGGTGTAAATGCCGTATCGGCCCTTCTGCCTTCGATTCCCCAGGTAGGCGTATTCGACACAGCCTTCCATCAGACGATGCCCGACTATGCCTATATGTATGCCCTGCCCTACGAGATGTATGAAAAATACGGCATCCGCCGTTACGGCTTCCATGGCACGTCCCACCGTTATGTATCCCAACGTGTCTGCGAATACCTTGGCGTAGACCCTGCCGGCAAACGCATCATCACTTGCCATGTGGGCAATGGCGGTTCCATTTCGGCCGTAAAAGACGGCAAATGTATCGACACCTCCATGGGACTGACTCCGCTAGAAGGCCTGATGATGGGTACCCGTTCCGGCGATGTAGACGGCGGCGCGGTAACCTTTATCATGGACAAGGAAGGGCTTGCTCCTTCTGAGATGTCCAACCTCCTGAACAAAAAATCCGGCGTGGCCGGTGTCACGGGAGTTTCTTCGGACATGCGTGAGGTGATTGCCGCAGCCCGTGAAGGCAACCCACGCTGCCGCTTGGCTCTCGACATGTACGCCTACCGCGTGAAAAAGTATATCGGTGCTTACGCTGCGGCCATGAACGGGGTAGACATCATACTCTTCACCGGAGGCGTGGGAGAAAACCAAGCCGACATGCGCGAAGCTTTCTGCAACGGCCTGGACTATCTGGGCGTATCGCTCGACAAAGCCAAAAACAACACCGTACGTGGCGAAGAAGCCATCATCTCCACACCGGACAGCAAAGTGACGGTATGTGTCATCCCGACCGACGAGGAACTGATGATTGCCAAAGACACCATGGCTTTGGTGTGAGCCTTAATTATGCCCAATATGCTTTTCTCATATTGATATGAGAATTACCCCTGATGTAATCGGGCGTGGAATCGCTTCCGCGCCCGATTTTCGTTCCTGTCCCACACCGTCCCCCGGTGAAGCCCGAGTGAAGGCCCGGTGAAGGCTAATCCCCGAGAAAGTTCACCTTAACAAACTGAATTACAGCAAGTATGAAGGATGCGAACCTTTTTTTTGAATGAACACATTGTATATGGAAGCAGGCATCTCTATCCCGTTGGCCTTAGCCCCTTCCTCCGTTCACAGCAGAACAAAAATTCGTTTGGAGCACATCGGAGAATCGTTTGACGGTTGTTTCTACAGTGTTCCTCCGGACCCTTGGGGCATCTCCCACAAGGTTCTTTTATAAGATGTAATTTTGACACTCATCTAAGTATTTTGAATACAAATGCGTCAAGTCCTACATCCTTTGCGTCAAAAGCACGTCATAATAAAAATCTTTCTTGAAAATATTTGCAGCCCATCTATAAATCATATACTTTTACAATGACACTTTGGGAGGGAGAGCCTCACAAAGAAACATTATAAACGAACTTAAAATAAGAACTATGAAATTGAAAACAACTTTAGTATCTTTGATTGGTGCAATGGTAATTGGTACTACGGGATACGTGGGGTATCAAACTTATGAAAAGAACAAAGCAGCGAATGAAAGTGATTTGTTCCTTGAAAACATTGAAGCCTTGGCAAATAATGAAAGTTATAAAGGATGGGAGGTAATTTCTAGTCCGTGTCCTTACCAGATTGACTATAAAAATTCCGTAACTTGTAAGAGATTCGGTGATGCCGATGACTGTGTACCAAGTGACTGCTAATTTTTATAAAATTCGGGCTTTTGACATCAATTAAGAGCCTGCATTTTGTTTATCATTATCACATACAATACTATGTATATACGTAATTTTTCATTGGGGATTTGTTTATCCTTATTTATTTTATTCTCTTGCACACAAAAAGAAGAGAATTATGAAACTATTAAACTAACCAACACTGAGTTTTCTGATTGGTCTTCTTTAATAAAGGTAAATGATATTGTTCCTTTGGGGAGCGAAACGGATTCTGTTTTTTTGTCTCTTGCTCAAAAGTGTATAATAGGGACAAACCGTATACTTTTTTGGGATTACAAAGCTAAGACTGTTTATGTATTCAATCATAAAGGCGATTTTCTGTTCACGGCAGGAAGAAGAGGGAACGCACGAAATGAATACATTGACTTGCGAGATGTAAATTTCAACAAAGATGAATCTAACATAGAAATATTAGACCTTAGTGGTATTAAGGTTTATAATTCAGAAAACGGAAGCTTCATTTGTAAAAGAGAGATAGACAATATTGACATGGGGAACTTCTATAGTTTCATGCCTTATGATAAAAAATCCTATTTGCTTTTTTCCACAAACAAAGATTATAGCATTTACCAGTTGGACAGCGTCAGCGTTTTAACGGGTTTAAGAGAACGTAAAGGGTATCAATTAGTTTATAGTCACTTTCTTTATTCTAATACAAACTATGTAGTATATCCGGATTATGGACAATTCACGATAGATAACTATGAGAATGGACAATTAAAGCCCAAATACCATGTTGACTTCAATGGCCAAAACCTACCTGAAGAATATTTGCCTAAGAACTATGATGAATTTAATAAGACTGACAATATGCAATCTTATTTCAAGTCCATCTTGTCTATTCAAGAAAATTCGGATTACTTATATTTAAGAACAGCAGGGCCATCACAAACTTATTATGATGTATTTTACAACAAAAAAAGCGGACAAGCATACGCAGGTCCTTCAGACAAAGATACGGGACTAACTGTTATCGGTGCAAGTTCAGATACATTTTATGCCCTGATATATCCTGATTTTGTCACTAAAGAATCATACATCTACAATTTAATAAAAGACTATTTAGACAAAGGTTTTATGAATCCGCTATTAGTTACGTTCAAAATACAAGAGAATCCATCCTAAGTATGCTATGAATAAATTAAGTTTAATAGAGTTTATATTTCAACCTCTTTCTTTCAAAAGAAACGAATTACGTTTGTCTATGAGGAAAAAGGCAGACCTGAACAGCCATGTTTATGTAGATACTGTAAATGCTTTTTTAAATGAAAATAGGAATATTCCCAAATCATCGTTGCTACAAACTTTTTTATTAGACGAACAAAACAATGTCATATTAGTAGGCGACCCTACAAGTAACCCACGTATTAAAAAGTTATTTTGGCGCATCGTGAAAGAGAAGTTAGGAGAACCGAAAGATTCTGTGGGACGATAAACATTATCGCTCCCACCTTTATGATAGACCACCATGCTGGACTTTCTGCCTTACAACCGGGGAACAAACCTCAATGGGCATCCCGACTTCGCCATCTTCAACGGGCAATACGAAGAAGTGACGGATTCGTTGCTCAACCTGTCGGGAAGCAAGCCATTGGCCATCATTACGGCAAGGAAAGAACTGAAAGCGGAGGATTGAAAGAAACTGAAGACTTTCAGCACCTTGGCGAAGCAAGAGGACATTTCCCTTTGCTTCATGTCTCTCCCGGATTTGAACGAAAGAAACACAATGGAAACCTATTACGCTGATGAAGTGGCCCTGAAATCCATACTCCGCAGCGAAAAAGGCGTCCTCATCGTGGAAAACAGTATCATCCGTGCCAAATGGAATTTGGACACTCGCCCAACCAAACCGATACGCCATGTCACGCACCTCAAGCAGCTCGCCGCATGGAACAGTTAGGTCGCATACCGGCATGGCTTCTGCTTGTTGACCGGGTTCCTCCTCATCGCATGGATAAGGAAAAAAGAAAAACAAACCCTGCAAAAATGAATACGGGAGATTACATATATAAAAGTATATTCGCCCAACATACCATTCGCCCTATATTAATATCCATCCATTGTAAAACAACGTATGGTACGAGTTACTACTCTGCCATCCCAACCTCCTGAAACATCTCCCACAAGGTTATTTTATAAGATGTAATTTTGACACCCATCAAAGTATTTTATATACAAATGCGTCAAGTCCTACATCCTTTGCGTCAAAAGCACGTCATAATAGAAATCTTTCTTGAAAATATTTGCAGCCCATTTTTAAATCATATACTTTTGCAATGACACTTTGGGAGGAAGAGCCTCACAAAGAAATATTATAAACGACTAAAAAGAAAGATCCATGAAAATGAAAACAACTTTGGCATCTTTAATTGGTGCAATGGTAATTGGTACTACAGGATACGTGGGGTATCAAACTTATGAAAAAAACAAAGTCGCGAGTGAAAGCGATTTGTTTCTTGAAAACATTGAAGTATTAGCATCCGACTATGAAGATGACGACAAGGGGGAAAAGAAAGAATACGAATGCTACAAAGTTCTAAGAGACAGAGGTGAAGGTTCTTTAAATACGATGTATTGCGCTACTTGTATGACAGAAGACTGTTCTGATTATACAGAGTCTAGCAAATGTACTAAATAAGAGGAATCCTCTTTTGAAAAAAGTCGTTTTGGTGTTCAATAAACCAAGGCGGCTTTTAATAATTGAGTATAAACAAACACTCTATTTTATTATGCATGCCATGAAATTAAAAATAATAGTAATGTCTATCGCAACACTCTTTAGTTGCCAAAATATACAAAAAGAAGAGTGCGATTTAGAAAAAACGCCTATTGAAAAACAGACATTAACCCAACATAACATAGATAGCATCATCACGTATCCACGTTCTTTAAATGTCTTTCACGACAAACTACTTTTTATGCAGCCCAATGCTTCCGATAAGTTATTCGTTGTCCTGAACAAGGATAGTTTAAACCTATTATTTTCAGGAGGAAGTAAAGGACACACTTTAGATGAATTCATCAATTTAAATCGCAACTATTTTTCATGTACAGATAGTTCTTTTTTTGCATTGGATGCTAATATAGAAAAAGAAATAACAATAAAAAACGGTCGGCTAAAGTGCATTGACAGGACACCTATCATCATCCCCGACGCACTAAACCAACTTGTTAAAACAGGTATTGACAGTTATATTGCCTCAGGGCTTACCAATGGACAAGAAGGAGAACATATCCTATATAAAGACGGAGAATATAGTTTTTTTGGAGAATATCCAGAGCAATCACTACAGAAAGAAGAGCGATTTAAGTTTAATTTTAAATCTACAGTAGGAAGAACTGACAAAAAACAAATATGGGATTTCTATTATTATATGAATTTAATCCGTTCATATGATACTAATGGTAATTTAGTGAAAGAAATAAAAATTAAAGATTCATTTGAACGCCCACAGAAAAATAGTGCCTATGAATCCCAATGCTGTTATCATAAAATAAGTGCTAATTCACATTACATTGTCGCACTTTATAGCAGAGGGTATACAATGAGTGAACTATATAAAAAATTAAATATTATATTAGAAGTTCAATTATGGTCATGGAAGGGTGAATTAAAAAGACGTATTCTATTTGATAAGCCTTTTGACTTATTTAGTATTTCCGAAGATAACATATTATATGCAATGTGCTCAGAAACTCCAAACATAATTTACACATATGATTTCAATGAAAAATAAACAAATCAAACGTATAGTCTTCGCAAGCCTTATTGCGTTATGCTTCTTCTCATGTAATAGCCATGAACAGGAAATAAAACAAAAAGTGAAGACACTCACTAATAATAACATCAAAATGCCTAAAGATTCCATTCTTCAAAAAGAACAAAATAAGATTCTTGTTTTAATAAAGGATACAGGGGACTGTTCTGCTTGTAACATGCATGTTAATAATTGGTATATCTACAGTTTGGATATGGAAGACCGAGACTTACAACCAACAAGCATAACCTTTGTGCTACCCAAGGACATTAGACTATCGTCCAACGTTGATTCTATGATTAATCTTTATGGATTACATAAGACCCATACATATGAAGAATTAATCAAGCTAAATCCAATTTTGGAAAAAGTAAAATATTCCACTTTCTTACTATCTCCCAAAAACCAAATAATATTAGTGGGGGATCCTATTGAAACTCCTAAAATGTGGAATTTATATAGAAAAGCCTTAAAAAAATAGCTCATTATAAAGCCTTAATGACAATAGGCACTTATATATATAAAGGTATATTCGCCCTTAGCCTTTTGTGTGTAGCTACCGTGTTGGCCGTGGGCATACACTACGGTTGGCGCGCCTTCGTGGCAGACACTTTCATCGTGCCGTCGGACTCCATGCAACCCACCCTGATGCCGGGAGATAAGGTTAAGGTGGACAAGCTCATCTTCGGGGCGCGGATATACAAATCCCTCGACTTCACGGACGGCAGGTTGGAGTGTTGGCGCACAAGAGGACGGCGCGGACTGCGACCGAACGACATCATCGTCTTCAACTACCCTGTCAACGGTGGGAAAATAGGATTCAAAATCAACTATGTGTACGTGAAACGGTGCGTGGCCCTGCCGGGCGACACCATCTCGTTCGTACACAGCCGCCCCGTCAACAACAACTACCACGGCACGATAGGCGTGCCCGGCATGCAGCAACAACTGGAAAGCGTGCCCGACGACCAACTGCCGTGGGGCGTGATGTGGCCGATATTGACAGGCGACCCGCGCTTGGGATGGAGCGCGAAAAACATGGGGCCGCTCTACGTGCCGAGACGCGACGACATCATCCGGATGGACGACTGGCGCAAGGCGGACATCTACCGCATGGCCATCGAGTTCGAGACCCGCAAACCGCTCATTTGGGACGGGGAACGGAACGTTTGCCTCTCCGGCGGGAAGCCCCTGCCCTACTACCGGTTCCAAAGGAATTACTACTTCGTATGCGGGGACCATGCCGCCAACTCACGCGACTCGCGCTATTGGGGCTTCGTGCCGGAAGAATACATCGTGGGCGTGGTATCGGAAGTGGTGGAATCCATAGACCGCACTACCGGACGCGAACGCAAGGAACGCGCCGGACTGAACCTGCTCTATCCCCAATCTCCCCAAACTGACGAAAATGAAGCGGCATGACCTGACACGATACGGCATGGCCGCCATCCTGACGACCTGCCTGTGCCTCCCGGCGGTATGGCAGACGGTGGCCTACCCGTCTGTTTCCGACGTATGGTGTTACGGGATGGTGGCCATGTTGTCCATCGCGGCTTCCTGTGCCTCCCTCCGGGCACAGCAGTGGCCAAGGCCGCACGCCTTGGATGCCATCGTCCTGCTATGGGCACTTTACATGGCCTGCAACTATTGGTTCCTCTCCCCTTATCCGGCCACGGAAGACTTCCGCGAAGCCGAAGCCTTGTGCCTTGCCTACGCGGCCTTGCGCCTCGCCATCCCTTTTTGCGGAAAGGCATTCGGGCAGGCATGGACCGCCGGGCTATGCTTGGCCGGACTTTACCAAATCCATACCGGAATCGCCCAACTGGCCGGTTGGAAACCGTCCCATCACTACCGCTATGCCCTGACGGGCACATTCTTCAATCCCGGCCCGTACGCCATTCTGGTGGCCATTGCGTTGGCCGTAGCCGCCGCATGGCTGTACAAACATAAAGGGGCATGGACAGGATTGTCCCGACCACACAAAGTATCCCGTGCAACCGTATACGCCCTATGGGCAGCCGGACTGCCGGTATTGGCCGCCACATGGAGCCGCACGGCGTGGGCGGCCTTGGCGGTAGCCCTTGCCGTCATGCTATGGCGCGGCCACCGCCGCATGGTACTTGGAGGGTTGGCCGTAGCCGCCTGCCTCGGCGTATGCGCTTATGCCATGAAACAAAATTCGGCCGACGGCCGCCTGCTGATGGCCACCGTAGCCGGAAAGGCATGGATGGCGGAATGGCTGACAGGACACGGACTGGGCGGTTTCGCTCACGCCTACGGGGAAGCACAAGCCGCGTTCTTCGCCGGGCATCCGAATTCCCCGTTGCTGTCCGTGGCCGGAAGTCCGGAATATGCCTTCAACGGTCTGGCCGGAGTGGGCGTGGAGCAGGGTCTCATCGGCATGGCTTGCGCGCTCACGATTACTTCGTGGACGGCTTTCATCCTCGTGCGAAAACGCGAAGTGTCGGCCTGCGGCTATATAGCCCTGCTCGTGGCCTCAATGTTTTCCTATCCGTTCGCCCTATGGCCGTTCCGCCTGTGGGCTACGGGATGGGCGGCCTACGCCGTAAGCCTGCAGGCCGGAACCGGCATGGGGACCGTCTGGTGGAAAAAGGCCGCAGGAGCCGTCGTGGCCGTATCGTTGGCCGTGCCTGCCGCATGGTGGACGGCAGGAACAAGGACACGGGTGGAAGCCTACAGGGAATACCGTGCCCTCTCCGGCATACAGGATGCCGCCTTCGTGGATGATTTCCGAAAGAATTACAATCTGTTGGAAAACCGGCCCGAGTACCTGTTCACCTACGGCAAGGCCCTGCGCGAACTGGGGCGGTATAACGACAGTAACGCCACCCTGCGACAAGGCACGCTCGTAAGTTGCGACCCCATGTTCCATGTCATGATGGGGAACAATTACCTTGACCTCGGAGCCGCCCGTGAGGCCGAAACGGCCTATCGCAAGGCTTTCAGCCTGTTGCCCGACCGCGCCTATCCCCTCTACCGCCTCATGAAGCTGTACGAAGCCACGGGCGAAGGCGGAAAGGCACGGGACATGGCGCGGCGGATAGTAGCCTTCCGTGCCAAGGTGGATTCGCCTGCCGTACGGGAAATGAAAGAAGAAGCGGAAGGACTGCTCCAGCAAACCCACACTCCAAAAACACATAGAAAAGACAAAGCCTTATGAGAAGATACATCCTTTTTGCGGCCATCACATGCGGCATGGCATTCCCGGCCTGCGACCGCACGCACGCCCCCCTGCTTGAGGAAGCCTTGGAAATGGCCGGGGAAAACCGCACGGAACTGGAAAAAGTGTTGGCGCATTATGCCGGTGACTCCCTGAAACTGGAGGCCGCCAAATACCTCATCCGGCACATGCCGGGGCATTACTCGCAAACCGACACGGCGGCATTCACGCCGTATTATGACGCCGTGGACTCCCTGCTCACGGCCATGAAGGACACGACGGACAAATGGGTGGTGCGGGACTCTCTGGTAGCCCTCAGCCGGAGGTTCGGCCATTTGCGTCCCCGAAAAGTGCAGGACGTGAAAATCGTCACCGCCGGTTTCCTCATCCAAAACATAGACAGTGCGTTCGTACAATGGAAGGAAGGACCATGGGCACGGCATCTGGGCTTTGAGGATTTCTGTGAATACCTGTTGCCTTACAAGGCCGAGGAACTTCAGCCCTTGGACGGTTGGCGCACGCATCTGCGCTCGTTCCACCCCGACCATCTCGACGAACTGGCCTATTGCGACCTGTACCGGAATTCCGCCCTGCAGGCCGGTATCAAGCTGAACGACAACCTGTGGTATTACATGAAACCGGGCATCACGGACGAAACCATCCTGCTGCCCGTCCATCGTTGGCGTACCCGCCTGAGGCTTCCCATCGGTACTTGTGCGGATTACGGCACCATCGCCACGTCCGTATTCCGGAGCCAGGGCATCCCCGTGGTAATGGACTTCACACCGCAATGGGCCTTCCGCAGCTTGGGCCACTCTTGGAATGTCCTATTGGCCGAGGACGGGCGGCACATCCCATTCAGCGGTGCATGCAGCAACCCCGGACAGCCCCACAAGTTGGGCGAACGCATGCCCAAGGTGTTCCGGCGCACATACGCCATGAATCCGGAACTGCGCCGGATGCTCCAAACGGAAGAATACGTGCCGGACGTGTTCCGCAACCCGTTCATCAGGGACGTCACGGAAGAATACATGGACTGCCGGGATGCGGCCATCCACGTGCCGGAAGGAAAAGACGGGCATTATGCCTTCCTCACGGTGTTCGACAACAAGGAATGGGTACCGGTGGACTTTGCACGGATGGAAGACGGGAAAGCCACATTCCATAAAGTGGGAATGAACACGGTCTACCTGCCCGTATGTTATGAGGAAGGAGGAAAAATGAAACCTTTGGCCGCCCCGTTTCTTTTTGCCTACGGCGGCAAGGTACGTCCAGTCGTGGCCGACACGGCGCGACGTGCCGACCTCGTGCTGTGGCGCAAATATCCCGTCCTGCCCCATGTACAGGAAGTCATCATGCGTATCGACAGCGGGGAGTTCCAAGCCTCCAACGAAGCCCGTTTCAAGGAGAAAACCGTACTCCATCGCGTGACGGACTGCTCGGCCACAGGAAAGGAAATCCTGTTGTCCGACACCGTACGCCCCTACCGCTACTGGCGGTTCTACCAACCCAAGGAAGGCTCATACTGCAACATCGCCGACATCCGTTTTTATGAAAGGGGGAAGCCACAAACAGATAAAGGGCAAAATCATCGGCACGGACGGCCATTGGGAGGGGAACCCGGAGGGCACGAAGGACAAGGTGTTCGACGACGACCTGCTCACGTTCTTCGACGCGCCCCTCCCGGCCGGGGCATGGGCCGGCACTTCGGCCGCCCCGTGGCCTTGGAACGCATCGTCTACACCGCACGGGGCGACGGCAACACGATAGACATCGGCGACACCTACGAACTGTTCTACTGGAACGGGCAGGGATGGAGTTCTTTGGGCAAACAGGAAGCCGCGAACATCTGCCTGCGGTTCCGCAACGTCCCGTCCGGCGGGCTGTACTGGCTGCGCGACCTGTCCAAAGGAAAGGAAGAACGCATCTTCACCTACGAGCAGGGAAGACAGGTGTGGTGGCGACAAAACATCTTACTTTTCTGCACCAAAAAGCAATCCGCTAATTTTCAATAAAATACAAAACAAAAATCAATCTTCGCAGAACGGAAAATCGTTCGGCTGAGATTGATTTTTCAATCGGCTGAGACTGATTTTCCGGACAGCACAGAGCAGATTCTGTCATGTATTTTACAGAACTTTCATTTCCGCAAACCGTCCGGCGGAAACAGCGACAGACACGCTGCAAAGGTTACAGGCAAGTGTCGCCCTCTACATAGTTCTCCATAAACAGGTTCTCCCCGTCGAACACGGCGTAAGTGAACTGCGTAATCCAGTCGCCCAGAATCAGGACACGGCTCGAACGGGTCAGCATCAGGTCCAGCTCGATGTGGCGATGGCCGAAAATGAAATAGTTGATTTCGGAATGGGCTTTCAGGTATTCCTTGGCAAAACGGACGAGATACTCCTTGTCCTCACCCAGATACGGAGGGTCACCGCCTTCCACGCCATGCTTCAGGCGGCTGTGCGCCGCCCACGACAGGCCGAAATCCACAGCCCAACGGGGATGGATGCAGGAAAACATGCGTTGGCAAAGGCGGTTGCGGAACACGGCACGCAGGAAACGGAACTTGCGGTCGGGGTCGCCCAAACCGTCACCGTGCGCCAACATGAACACCTTGTCGCCCATCTCCACCGTCATCGGCTCGGTGTGCAGCGTCACGCCGCATTCCTTCACCAAGTAATCGCCGCACCAGATGTCGTGGTTGCCCGTAAAGAAGTGTACCTCCACTCCCCGGTCGGCCAATTCGCTGAGCTTCCCGAGGAAACGGGTATAGCCACGGGGCACCACCGTCTTATATTCATACCAGAAATCAAAGATGTCCCCCAACAGGTAAACCGCCGAAGCCTTATCCTTGATGCCGTCCAGAAAGCGCACCAACCGGCGTTCCCGCGTACGGTCGTGCGGGATGGAACGGCATCCCAGATGGGCATCCGAAAGAAAATATACGCTTTTCATCACAAGAATCCCAATTCCATTTTGGCTTCCTCGGTCATCATGTCCTTGTCCCACTCGGGTTCAAACACCAGATTGACCTCCACCGACCTTACCTGTTCTATACTCTCCAACTTCTGGCGCACGTCCTCCACGATGAAATCCGCAGCCGGGCAGTTCGGGGCCGTAAGCGTCATGTCCACACTCAGGGCATAATCGTCTGCCAAGTCTATCTTATATATCAATCCGAGGTCGTACACATTCACCGGTATCTCAGGGTCGTACACCGTCTTGAGCATCTCGATCACTTTCTCTTCCACCTGCAATTTCTCCGGCATTTTCTTTTCCTCTTCCATATATCGATCTTTATTTATCTTGTTATACTAATTTACCTTCTTCACAATAACTGTAAAAACCGCCTTCGGCCACGATGATGTGGTCCAACAGACGGATATTCATCATCCGGCAAGCCTTCTGGAGCCGATCGGTCAGCCGGTCGTCCTCCATGCTGGGGCGCACCTGCCCCGACGGGTGGTTGTGGCAAAGCGCAATGACAGGCGCACGGTGCAACAGGGCTTCGCGCAAAATCAGGCGGATGTCGACCGCCGTCTCCGTCAACCCGCCTTTACTTACGAGTATCTTATCCAAAATGCGGCAAGCCTGGTTCATCAGAAGCACATAACATTCCTCGTGGAACAAATCCTGCATCTGCGGCAGGAAATAATGGTACAAGTCCACACTGGAACGGATGGAAGGCAGCTCCGCAGCATCTTCCTCCATCCGGCGGCGTCCCAGTTCGCAAGCCGCCATGATAGCCACGGCCTTGGCTTCGCCCAACCCTTTGTAACGGCGCACCCTCTTTTTCTTCCCGGTCTCCTTGTCCCATACCTCTACATTCCCGGTCAGTTCTTCGAGCGACATGCGCCCCAACGCCTTCAAACGGTTGTCGCAATCGGCCATGACACGTTTCATCAAGCCCACGGCAGATTCCTCCACTGTGCCCGAACCGATAAGGATGGCCAACAGCTCGGCATTGCTCAGCGCCGAAGGCCCCTTCTGCATCAATTTTTCACGTGGACGGTCGTCTTCGGCCCATTGCTTGATGTTCAGTTTCGCCGTCTCCATTGCTTTATTTATAGAAATTCTTCTCGAAAGCCGAAAACTCATCCTTACCGCGCACACACCGCTGCCACCATGCACGGAGGAATCCCGTACCGTAGCCTGTCAGTTGGACAAACGAAGCCCCCACCGCCTGTACGCCAATTTTCAAACTGCGGTTGGCCACCGTGGCATCCGTGCAAATCAACAGGGCGAACAACAACAAGGGCAACAAGGGTATCCACGACAAGGCATGGAACACAGCCGCATGCTGCACCAAGCCTGGCATCTCCACGGCATAGACGTAACGGTGGGTCATCTGAAAAATCCAGACAGAACCTACCCATCCTACAAGTGCGGCCAACAGCAGGCAGCATGCCCCCACGGTAAACACCATAGGCAACAGATGCACCAACTTCAGCGATTCGGGATATTTCTTATACAGATTGATACGAGCAATGCCGGAATTATGCACTTGCTTGAAAAACTTCTTCATGTCCGTGCGCCGCTTGTGCCATACCCAAGCAGAGGGAAACAAACGGCAACTGCACCCGGCCTTGAATATCCGGATACTGAAATCTATATCCTCGCCGAAACGCATTCTGGAGAAGCCTCCCAACCGACGGTAGACTTCCGCCCGCACTCCCATGTTGAAGGAACGCGGATAAAACTTATCCATTTTCTTCTCCCCCCCCCGGATGCCTCCCGTAGTGAAAAACGAGGTCATGGCATAGCTGATGGCCTTTTGCACGTCCGTGAAAGATTCATGTGCCCGGTCGGGACCACCGAAAGCATCGGCAGGCTCGCTCCTCAACTCGTCATCTACGGCCTGCAAATATCCCGCCGGAAGTACACAGTCCGAATCCAACACTATCAGGTACTCGCCGCTGCTGCGTTCCGCCCCGTAGTTACGGGTCTGGCCCGGCCCAGAGTTAGGTTTGTCATAATACTTCACCGACAGACGTCCGGCGTATTTCTCCACCACATCGCGGCACGGGCGGGAAGAACCGTCCTCCACCACGACCGTTTCAAAGTCCGTAAACGTCTGCCCGGTAAGGCTTTCCAACAGTTCATCCACCTCATCAGGACGATTATAAACCGGTATAATCAGAGAATATTTCATTGTTTCAACTCACGCTACGAGAGACTAACCCTCATTGGACATCCTATCTTCCAAACGAGCCACGACGGGACGCGCCACGGCATCGTCAGGCAAATGTAACAAAAAAAAGTGAACAACAAGGTGCAAAACACCTTATTATTCACTTTCCGTCATTAAAAACTAAAATATCTTCCGTTACTTCACACGGCCCAAATACGAACCGTCGCGAGTATCGACTTCTATCATCTCACCCTCGTTCACGAACAAAGGCACACGCACCGTCGCACCAGTCTCCACCGTGGCAGGCTTCAGGGTATTGGTGGCCGTATCGCCTTTCAGTCCCGGTTCCGTATAGGTTATCTTCAATACCACCTTGGTCGGCACATCAGCGTAAAGCACCGTCTCGGTAGAAGCATCCGAAACCACATCCACGACTTCGCCTTCCTTCATGAAATCCACACCGTTAATCAGTCCTTTGGCGATAGGTATCTGCTCAAAAGTTTCCTGGTTCATGAAAATATAATCTTCGCCCTCCTGATAAAGATACTGGTAGGGGCGACGCTCCACACGCACGTCTTCCAAGGCTTCGCCGATGTTGAAACGACGTTCGAGCACATAACCGTTGACCACGTCTTTCAACTTCGTACGCATGAAGGTATTGCCCTTACCCGGTTTCACATGCAGGAAATCGATACAGAAATACAACTTGCCATCCATACGAATGCAAGTACCTTTTTTAATGTCTTGAGCGTTAATCATAAAAATCTTGCTTTGTATTCTATTTTAAATGTATATAATCAATGCACACTTCCGTTTGCGCTGCAAAGTTAATGGAAAAAAGAAAAAAAACACAAAAGTTTTGGTAGAAAATGACTTATCTCTTGCTTAATTTAAAAAAAGTGCCTAATTTTGCACCCCGAACCCGATAAGAAACAAATAAAAACAGAATATAACAATGAAAAGAACATTTCAACCCCACAACAGAAAGAGAAAGAACAAGCATGGTTTCCGTGAAAGAATGACTACGAAAAACGGTCGCAAAGTATTGGCTTCACGCCGTGCCAAAGGCCGTAAGAAACTTTCCGTATCCGACGAAAGACACGGTAAATAAGTTATAGCCATCTTTTTCCGAAAGAAATTGAAAGAAGTAAGGAAGCCCTTACTTCTTTTTTCTTTTTTATTAGTACCTTTGTCCCCCGAACATACACAGGTACTCGCAATGACCATAAAAGAATTCTTCGGCAAACTGACCAGCAAAATCATTTGGGTGAATCTGCTGGCGATGTTCCTAATCATAGTAGCCATCGCTGCCGGCATCTGGATCGGACTGGAACGCTACACCATGCATGGGGTGGAAATCACCGTTCCGAACGTGAAAGGCATGCGTGTGTACGACGCACGCCAGACTTTGGAAAGGCAAGGGTTAGTGGCTGTCGTCACGGATTCCGGATATAACAAGACGCTGCCTTCCGGTACGGTATTGGAACAGACTCCGGCCAACAACAGCCAAGTGAAACCCGGGCGGGAAATCTACCTGACCATCAATACGACACGCACTCCCACCCTCCCGATGCCGGACATTGCCGACAACAGCTCCCTGCGCGAGGCGGAAGCGCGGTTGACGGCCATGGGATTCAAACTCAGCCCGTGTGAATACGTAGACGGTGAAAGAGATTGGGTGTACGGTGTGAAATACCGTGGAAAGAATATCTTCGGGGGCGACCGTATCCCTATTGATGCCGAATTGACCCTACAGGTAGGAAGCGGAAGCTTTGGCGACGATTCGCTCTACGTTTCCGGCGACGACTCTATTCCCGTCACGGAAGAAGAGCTTTATGACGAAGACCGGGATGTCACGGCCCCGGATGATTTTTAACACACGTTCCCTCATGACACAATGAATACGGACTGTAGCAACGACAAAGACAGGCTACCATTGAACGGCATTCCGTTCACGGACGAAGAACCAGACGAAGAAGGCGTATCGGTGTACGAACACCACCGCCTGACAGCGGACAGCGGACAAAAGCCGATGAGAATAGACAAATTCCTTATGGAACATCTATACAATACGTCGCGCAACCGGCTGCAACGGGCTGCCGAGCAGGAATTCATCCTCGTAAACGGACGGCCGGTGAAAAGCAGCTATAAGGTGAAACCGCTCGATGAAATCGTCATTCTCCTGGATCGGCCTAAATATGAAAATGAAATCATCCCGGAAGACATTCCCCTCGACATCGTGTATGAAGACGAAGACCTGATGGTGGTGGACAAACCTGCGGGATTGGTGGTGCATCCCGGCTGCGGGAATTATACCGGCACGCTAGTCAATGCCATCGCCTGGCATCTGAAGGACAATCCGGACTATGACCCGAACGACCCGACAGTGGGATTGGTACACCGCATAGACAAGGACACCTCCGGACTTCTCGTAGTGGCCAAAAATGCCGATGCCAAAACGCATCTGGGGCGGCAGTTCTTCAACAAAACCACCCAAAGGCTGTACAATGCTTTGGTCTGGGGAAGCTTTCAGGATGAAGAAGGACGTATCGAAGGCAACATCGCCCGTCACCCGAAAGACCGGATGCAGATGGCAGTATTTCCACCGGACAGCGGAATCGGGAAACATGCCGTCACCCACTATCGCGTACTGGAGAATTTCAATTATGTCACGCTCGTGGAATGCAGGTTGGAAACCGGACGTACCCATCAAATCCGTGCCCACATGAAGCATATCGGCCATCCGCTTTTCAACGACGAACGTTATGGCGGGAACGAGATCCTGCGCGGCACACAATTCAGCAAATATAAGCAATTCATACAGAACTGCTTTGCCGTATGTCCGCGTCAGGCACTCCATGCCCGGACGTTGGGATTCATACATCCGCGCAGCGGACAGGAGATGTATTTCACTTCGGAACTCCCGGCAGACATGACGGCACTATTGGAACGGTGGCGCAGTTACACCGCGCATAGGGGTATGGAATAAACAAGAACATAAGCTTTTATAATATCGGCAAAAAATGAAAAAAACAATCGCGATTGTAGCCGGAGGGGATTCCTCCGAACACGACGTTTCCCTTCGGAGCGCCGAAGGTATCTATTCCTTTCTCGACAAGGAAAGATATGAAGTTTATATCATCGAAATCAAAGGCATGGCATGGGAGGCTCACCTGAAAGACGGGAGCCGTTCGAACGTGGACCGCAACGATTTCAGTTTCATGGAAGGCGACAAGCGTATCCGGCCTGATTTCGCCTACATCACCATACACGGCACTCCGGGCGAGAACGGCATCCTGCAAGGATATTTCGACCTCATCCATTTGCCTTACTCCACATCAGACGTGCTCGTGGAGGCCATGACATTCAATAAATTCACCCTGAACCAGTACCTGAAAGGATTCGGTGTCAGTGTCAGCGAAAGCCTCATCGTCCGTAAAGGGTTCGAGCATTTGGTCACCGACGACGAAATCATAGAGAAAATAGGCCTACCCTGTTTCGTGAAGCCCAATGCGGGCGGTTCCAGTTTCGGTGTGACGAAAGTAAAAAGTGCAGACCAAATACACGAAGCCATCCTGAAAGCCATGCACGAAAGTGACGAAGTCATGGTGGAAGCGTTCATGGAAGGAACGGAAATCAGCCAAGGTTGCTACAAGACACAAGAAAAAGAAGTGGTGCTGCCCGCCACCGAAGTAGTGAGCGACAACGAGTTTTTCGATTACAACGCCAAGTACAACGGACAGGTCAGGGAAATCACGCCGGCACGCCTGAAAGAAGAAACCGCCGAGCGCGTAAGCCTCATCACCTCCATGATATATGACATATTGGGATGCAACGGTATCATCCGGGTGGACTATATCATCACGCACACCACCGACGAAAACGGCAAAGAGAAAGAAAGAATCAACATGTTGGAAGTCAACACCACACCGGGCATGACCGCCACCAGTTTCATTCCCCAACAGGTACGGGCTGCCGGAATGGACATGAAAGACGTGTTGACCGACATCATCGAAAACAAACTGTCATAACTCAATTATCCGCTTATGCGTACGCCTGAAGAATTCGACGAAATCCGTCCATACGACCCGGAAGAACTCCCGGCCGTTTTTGAAGAACTGATAGCCGACCCGGAATTCCGCGCCGCCACCGAACAGGTCTTGCCCGAGGTGCCTTACGAAGTGGCATGCAACCGTCTTCGCCGTTGCCGGACAAACTTAGAAGTGCAACAGACTTTCTTCTACCCTTTGCTTCACGGTATTGTCGGCAAATGCAGCGACGGCCTGGTGTTGGAGAACAGCCAGTCGGTAGACAAAAGTGTACCGCATACTTTCATCACCAACCACCGCGACATCGTGATGGACTCTGCTTTCCTTTCCATCAGTCTCTTGGACAACGGTTTCGGCAACACTATGGAAATTGCCATCGGCGACAATCTGTTGATACGCCCATGGATTAAAAAACTGGTAAGGGTGGACAAGGCATTCATCGTGCAACGCTCTGTGAGCCTGCGCCAAATGTTGGCTTCCAGCACACGGTTGAGCCGCTACATGCACTATGCCATCGCTACAAAACATGAGAACATCTGGATTGCCCAACGGGAAGGACGCGCCAAGGATTCAAACGACCGCACGCAGGATTCCATCCTCAAAATGATGGCCATGGGAGGAGAAGGAAGCACCATCGACCGCCTGAAGCAGTTGAATCTCGTACCGACTGCACTTTCGTACGAATACGACCCTTGTGATTATTTGAAAGCACAGGAATTCCAACAGAAGCGCGACATTGAAGGTTTCAAGAAGAGTCCGAAAGACGACCTGGTGAACATGCAGACCGGGATTTTCGGATACAAAGGAAGGATATGCTTCCGGATGGCAGGCCCGCTGAACGATTGGTTGGGCACATTACCCGCCGATATGCCCAAGACGGAACTGTTCACGGCCGTGGCATCTCATATCGACAAGGAGATTCACCGCAATTACAAGTTATACGCCGGAAATTATGTGGCTGCCGACTTGCTACGGGGCACACAAGAGTTTGCAGCACATTACACTCCTGATGAAAAAGCGCGTTTTGAAACTTACCTCGAAAACCGTCTGGAAAAAGTAACCTTACCCAACCCTGACACGGCTTTCTTACGCGAACGCCTGCTCACGATGTATGCCAATCCGGTGTTTAATTATATGGCCGCCCATCAGAAATAAGGATATGAAAAGGCATTTGGGATTAAAAACAGGCTTTCCGCTTTTCCGGTTCCTGCCGGAAAGGGGGAAAGCCTGTCTGTTTCTTATAGGCTGCCTGTGCTGTACAGCATGTAGTGACGATGAAGAAGACGGATACGTATATCCCTCACTTCTGACGGAATTCGTCGAGGTTTACACCGATGCAAGAGGCAACGGCACGCATTTTGTCACCGACGACGGTAAAATATATGCCATCAATAGCCCTATACAAGGCTTGCAGCCTGATGCCGCCTACCGTCTCGTATGCGGCTACGAAGTGACAGCCGACTACCAAGAAGGGCATCCTGTGGCTAAAGTCTATACAGCCGAGACGGTCAACCTCTTGAAACCGAAAGAAGAACCGTCGGACGATGACGCTCCATTGGCAATCAACAGTATATGGCATGGAGGAGATTACCTCAACCTTCACCTCGCACCTAAAACACAAGGTGGCAGGCAGGAATGGGGATACCGGACGGATTCCACCCGTTCTTCCTACACCGGAACAATTTACCACTTGTCACTTTATCACCGACAGCCCGGCGACCCGTATTCATATTCCACCACGGTATATGCCAGCCTCCCCCTTCTTCCTCTCGGCCTACAAGAAGGTGACAGCATCGCCTTCACGGTTCTGACTTTCGACGGGCGGAAAACGTGGCAGTTCGGCTTTTAGTACTTCACGCCCAAATAGTCTTCATAAAAAGACCTTGGCTTTCCTTTGTATTCCTTTTAACCTGACCGGCAAACAAGGACACCCTACGCTTGCCGGTCAGATGTGTCAAGGCTATAATGCCTCAAGCATTCGTTTAAGCACTACAGTGGCTGAAATCTCACGATTGGCAGCCTCGGGGATGACCAACGATTGCGGGCTTTCTATCACATCGTCCGTCACAATCATATTGCGGCGCACAGGCAGGCAATGCATGAAGAAAGCGTTGTTCGTCACAGCCATGTGAGCGGCATCCACCGTCCAACTCATGTCCTTGTTCAACACCTTTCCGTAGTCCGCCGGACGGGTCACACCGGGACAGCTCCAGTTCTTGGCGTAGATGAAGTCGGCTCCTTCGAAGGCTTTCAGTTGGTCGTACTCCACACGGGCGTCACCTACGAACTTCGGATCGAGTTCATAGCCTTCGGGATGCGTCACGACGAAATCCACGTCTGCGGCGTTCATCCATTGGGCAAAGCTGTTGGGTACGGCCTGAGGCAACGCCTTGGGATGAGGAGCCCACGAGAGCACCACCTTGGGGCGCGCCGTCCGTTTGTACTCTTCGATGGTAATCAGGTCGGCAAAGCTCTGCAAGGGATGCACCGTGGCACTCTCCATGAAGAACACGGGCTTGCCTGAATACTTGATAAACTGGTTCAGTATCTTTTCCTCATAATCGTCCTTACGGCTTTCGAAGGTGGCAAACGAACGGACTCCGATAAGGTCGCAATAACATCCCATCACGGGAATGGCCTCCAACAAATGTTCGCTCTTGTCGCCATCCATAATCACGCCACGCTCCGTCTCCAGTTTCCATGCCCCTTGGTTAACGTCGAGCACGATGACGTTCATGCCAAGATTCATGGCTGCCTTCTGCGTGCTCAACCGCGTGCGCAGGCTGTTGTTGAAGAAGATGAGGAGGGCAGTCTTGTTCCGCCCCAGTTCCTGATATTGAAAACGATTCTTCTTTACCTCGAAAGCCTCGCGCAAGGCGGCTTTCAAATCGCCTAAGTCTTCTACGTTTTGAAATACTCTCATAAGATTGTTGTTTAATGATTGATAATCGGACTACTTCGGGCGCACCTGTCCATCGCCCTGCACGAACCATTTGTAGGTCGTAATTTCTTCCAACGCCATCGGGCCGCGGGCATGCAGCTTCTGGGTACTGATGCCTATCTCGGCTCCAAGTCCGAACTGCGCCCCGTCGGTAAACGAGGTCGGCGCATTGGCATATACGCAGGCGGCATCCACCAACTGCAAGAACTTTTCGGCTGCATCGGCGTTCTCGGTAATGATACACTCGCTATGTCCCGAACCGAAACGGGCGATATGGGCCAGCGCCTCGTCCAAAGAGTCCACCGTCTTCACGGCCATTTTGTAATCCATAAACTCAGTGCCGAAATGTTTCTCCGTAGCCGCCTCCAACAGATCCGCCGGATAATGCCCCTGTAGGGCGGTCAAGGTGCGGCTGTCGGCATAAATGCGCACACGGCTCTCCTGCAACGGAGCGCACAATTGCGGCAGGTCGGACAAACGGGAGGCATGAACCAACACGCTATCCAACGCATTGCATACGCTCACCCGGCGCGTCTTGGCATTGTTGACAATAGCGGCACCTTTCCGCACATCCCCATCCACGTCAAAATAAGCATGGCAAACCCCGGCTCCGGTCTCGATGACCGGAATACGGGCATTCTCGCGCACATATTGAATCAAAGCACTACTGCCGCGCGGAATCAGCAAATCCACATAACCGCGTGCCTGCAACAAAGCCGCCGTGGCCTCACGTTCGGCCGGTAATAAGACAACGATGTCCGGATTCACACCGAAACGCTCCAATACGCCGTGGATTACTTTCACAATAGCACGATTGGAAAAGTCGGCGTCGCTTCCGCCCTTCAACACGCAGGCACTCCCGGCCTTGAGGCAGAGCGAAAAGACATCGAAGCTCACGTTGGGGCGTGCCTCATAAATCACCCCTATCACGCCGAACGGCACACTCACCCGTTTCAAGTCCAATCCGTTGGGCAATACGGTATGTTTCAGCACCCTTCCCAAAGGAGAAGGCAAATCCGCCACATGACGCATGTCTGCGGCAATACCTACCAAACGCGCCGATGTAAGTTTCAGGCGGTCGTACATTGGGTTATCGGGAGACATACGCTCCAAATCGCGCGCATTTTCCGACAGGATGTATTCCGACTGTGCCAGAGCTTCATCCGCTACCGCACGCAGTATCTCATCCACACGTTCTACCGGCAATTGCAGCAACTCGCGGCCGGCTGCTCTTGCCCGTTCAAACAGAGAAGTCAAATCCATAGTTTTCCTTTTATTATTGTTTTCATTGATTTTCACCTACACGGTTCCACGTCCGGCACCGGACACGTGCGCCCCACACCGGAAAGCATGGATTCACTCCAAATACAAATAATCATAATGCACCAAAGGCTTGCAGTCGTGCTGCCCGATGACCCGGGCGGCCTCCTCGCAGCTATATGCCGTGCGCCCCACTCCCAGATTCTGCCCCTCGGGCGACATGATACGTACCAAGTCGCCTTTTTCAAAATCGCCTTCCACACGCGTGACCCCTACCGGCAGGATACTCACGGCACGGTCGCCGCAAACGGCTTCCACCGCCTTGTCGTTCAGGTAAACCTTCCCTTTCGTGAACCCTGTGCTGTGAGCCACCCATTTCTTCACGCTCGAAACATTGCCTTCACGCGGAGCAAAACGGGTACACACCCGGCTGCCGGGACGTAAAACCAAGTCCGTAAGCACGTCGTCGCGTTTGCCGTTGGCAATGATGACCTCGATGCCTTCGTCGGCCACCTTGCGGGCTATGGAGCATTTGGTCATCATCCCGCCGCGTCCGAAACCGGATTTCTCCGTACGGATATACTCCTGCAAGTCCCGTTCCGGTTCCACCTCACGGATGACCTCCACGCCCGGTTCGCCGGGAAGGCCGTTGTATATGCCGTCCACATTGCTCAATATGATTAAAGCCTGCACGTCCATCATCGTGGCAATCAAACCGGACAGTTCGTCGTTATCCGTAAACATCAGCTCCGTCACGCTGACGGTGTCATTCTCGTTCACAATCGGAATAACCCCGTTTTCCAACATCACCATCATACAGTTCCGTTGATTCAGGTAATGGCGGCGCGTACTGAAACTCTCTTTCATCGTCAGCACCTGCCCCACCGGCAAGCGGTGCTCGCGGAACAGTTCGTAATAGCGGTTGATGAGCTTGGCCTGCCCCACTGCGGAAAACAGTTGCCGTTGGTCCACGCTGTCCATCTTGCGCGAGACGGCCTCTTTCAGCTCGCCTCTCCCGCTGGCCACGGCACCGGAAGAAATCAATATGACTTCGATACCGTTTTCCCGCAGTTCGGCAATCTGGTCCACCAAAGCCGACATGCGTGTCACGTCCAAAGACCCGTCCTTACGGGTCAGAACGTTACTTCCTATCTTGACGGCTATGCGTTTATATTGTTGTGACATAAAGACACTCCTTTCCTTATTTCTTCACCGAAGCCCTCAATCCTTTGATGACGCTTTGGGTGAACCCTGCCTCCTCCATCGCATTCAGCCCACGGATGGTCAAGCCTCCGGGCGTCGTCACTTTATCAATCTCCATTTCCGGATGCAATCCTCCGGCCTCCAACAAATCCACGGCACCCTTCATGGTCTGCATGATGACGCGCTGCGCATCCTTGGCATAAAAGCCCAATTCCACACCACCTTCGGTAGCCGCACGGATGTAACGCATCACGTAGGCTATGCCACAGGAAGCCAAAGCCATTCCCGCGTCCATCAAGCGTTCCTCAACCAACATGGCATCCCCCATCTCCTTAAACATCGCCAACATTTGGGCATCCAATTCCGGCGTGGAGCACACGGAAGCCATAAAAGTCATACCGCTCATAACTGCAATGGCCGTATTCGGTATCAAATAGTACACTCCGGGATATTCTCCGTCACCACGATCCAAATAAGTACAAAGTTGCGCCGTGCCAATCCCGCCTGCCATAGAGGCTATCGCCTGATTGTCATAATCCAAACCACCTTTGATTTCGTCTATCACCTCTTGTATCTTCCAGGGTTTCACAGCTAATATAACCACATCAGCTCCTACCGCCGCCCGGGAATTCTCACAAGTGATGTTCAACTCCGGAAACTCAACCTTCAACGCCTCCAACTTTTCCCGACTAGGATTGGACACCGTGATATCCGATGTCTTGACCAAGCTCCCCTTTGCCAAACCACGGGCAACGGCTCCTCCCATATTGCCCGCACCGATAATTGCAATCTTCATTGTCACTCTCCTCCTTAAAAGCAGACAAACCGGTCTCCGGCATACGCCTGCGACCGGTTTATCTCCGCTTGATTATTCATTAATTATTCACTACACGTTCCAACCGTTTCAAGAAATCAGCCGCTTCCACCTCACTCAGACAAAGCGGCGGCAAGAGCCTCAGCACATTCGTGCCACTGCATCCCGTAAAGCAATGCTCCTCAAAGAGCAACTTGTTCCTGATTTCCTTGTAAGGCACGTCCAACTCCACGCCTATCATCAGGCCGCGCCCTCTGACATCCACCACATGAGGCAGGTGCAAAGCCTTTATGCCGTCCATCAGTAAATTTCCGACCTTGGCGGCATTATCCACCAAATGCTCCTCTTCCATGATGTCCAACACGGCCAAAGCGGCGGCACAAGCCAAATGGTTTCCACCGAAAGTCGTGCCCAACTGGCCGTACACCGGAGTAAACTTGGGCGAAATCAGCACCGCCCCCATGGGGAAACCGTTGCCGATGCCTTTGGCCACCGTAATCAAGTCCGGTTTCACCCCCAAATGCTGGTGGGCGAAGAACTTGCCCGAACGGCCGTAACCACACTGGATTTCATCGCAAATCAACACCGTATCCGTTTCGTCACATGCCTGCCGCACGCCTTGCATGAACTCGGCTGTGGCCAACCGGATACCTCCGACCCCTTGAATACATTCCACAATCACGGCACACACATCGCCTTTGGCCAACTCCGCCTTGAAAGCGTCCAAATCATTCAAAGGCAAGTAAGTCACATGCCCGTTGGCGTTGATGGGAGCTATGATTTTAGGATTGTCCGTTGTCTCCACGGCCAAAGACGTACGCCCATGGAACGCTTTTGAAAGGGACAACACGCGCTTGCGGCCATTGTAGAAACTGGCCAACTTCAACGCATTCTCATTGGCTTCCGCACCGGAATTAATCAGAAAGAGCTGATAGTCCTCATAACCGCAGGCCTTGCCCAAACGCTCCGCCAGTTCCACCTGCAACTTGTTGACCACGGAATTGCTGTAGAAACCCAACCGGCCAAGTTGCCGTGCCAGCTTCTCTATATAATGCGGATGGCAGTGACCGACACTGATTACGGCATGGCCGCCGTACAAGTCCAGATACTCCTGCCCCTTGTCGTCCCAAACATGGCATCCTTTCCCTTTTACGATGTTCACATCGAAAAGCGGATATACGTCGAATAGATTCATTTTATTCCTCCTTTCTTAAATATGACATTCCGTCGCGCCCCCGTTTAGAATGCGGACGGTTTCAGGCGCAAACCGACTGTTTCGTCCAACCCGAACATGAGGTTCATGTTCTGCACGGCTTGCCCGCTAGCGCCTTTGAGCAAATTGTCTATCGTGGCCGTGACCAACAATTTATCGCCGAACTTATCCACGTGCACCAAAGCCTTGTTAGTGTTGACCACTTGCTTCATGTCGATGGCCTTGTCCACATAGTGCGTGAAGGCCGCGTCCTTATAATACTCCTTATAAAGCCCAGCAAAATACCCGGCATCAGCCGACGCGTCCACACGGACCACCTCGGTGGCAAAAATTCCTCGGGCGAAGTCGCCGCGATAGGGAATGAAATCTATCGCTCCGTTGAAGTCCGGCTGCAAGGCACGGAGAGACTGGCAAATTTCCGGCACATGCTGGTGGTTGAAAGCCTTGTATATGCTCATGTTATTGTTGCGCCAACTGAAGTGCGTGGTCGCACCGGGCTTCACCCCGGCACCGGTGCTCCCCGTAATGGCATTCACCGACACGTCGCCACTCAACAAGCCATGGGCAGCCAAAGGCAGCAACCCCAACTGGATGCAAGTGGCAAAACAACCGGGATTGGCCACATGCTGCGCCCCGGCAATGGCCGCCCTGTCCAATTCTGGCAGACCGTACACGTAGTCATTGCCCGGAGCCGCCAGACGGAAATCCTGCGCCAAGTCGATAATCTTCACCCGGGAAGGCACATCGTGAGCCTGCAAGAACTCCGCGCTCTTGCCATGCCCGAAACAGAAAAAGATCACGTCCACCTCGTCGAAAGGCAACCGGTCCGTAAACACCAAGTCGGTTTCCCCGTACAGTCCTTCGTGCACGTCGGTAATCTTATTCCCAGCATTACTGGAACTATTGACAAACTTTATCTCCGCTTCGGGATGGTTCAGCAGGATGCGGCAAAGTTCTCCGGCCGTATATCCTGCCCCTCCTATGATTCCAACTCTTATCATTTGAAATATCTGTTTTTTTTATCTTCCGCCGCCATGGTTTACTTGATTCGTTCCTCGTCCTTATGGTTCGCATAATACAGGCGGAGCGGAGTGGAAGTCACTTTGATAAAGCCCTTGGCGTCCTCTGCCGTCCATCCCTTCTGGGTCTCGCCATACTCGCCGAACTTGTTCTTCACCAAGTCGTCCGGGGAATCCACGCCGACCGTCGTGAAGCCGTAAGGACGAAGCTCCAATGTCACCACGCCGTTCACGTTGCGCTGCGAACTGGTCAGCATGGCCTCGATGTCCGGCATGACCGGCTCCAGATACTGGCTTTCGTGCAGGAACATGCCATACCAGTTGGCCACTTGTTCCTTCCAATATTGCTGCCACTTGCTCAGCGTGTATTTTTCCAAGAAACGGTGCGCACCGATAATCAGCATCGGAGCTGCCGCCTCGAAACCTACACGCCCCTTGATACCGATGATGGTGTCGCCCACATGGCAGTCGCGGCCAATGGCATAGGCAGCACCTATCTTTTCTATCTCCTGTATGGCCTTGATCTTGTCGTCATACTCCACACCGTTCACGCTACAAATCTCCCCTTTCTTGAAACCGAGCTTCAACAGCTCCGTCCCCGTCTTCGTGGGATGTTTCAGATAAGCGCTCTCAGGCAATCCCTGATTGCTGTCCAAAATCTCGCCGCCACAAATCGACGTGCCCCAGATACCTACGTTGTAGGAATACTTCAACTTCGTGAAATCGGCATAATAACCGTGTTGGTTCAGATAATCCACCTCCTCCTGACGGCTCAGGTTGCTGTCACGCGTGAGTGTGATGATCTCCATCCCCGGTGCCATCACCAGGAAAGTCATGTCGAAACGAATCTGGTCGTTGCCTGCCCCGGTCGAGCCATGGGCTATCGCATCGGCCCCCACCTCGTTGGCATAACGTGCGATGGCGATGGCCTGAAAAATACGCTCGGACGACACCGAAATCGGGTAGCAGTTGTTGCGCAACACGTTGCCATATATCATGTAACGCAGGCTCTTTTCATAATACTCCTTCGTCACGTCCAACGTGACGTATTCCTTGGCACCCAACTTATAAGCATTTTCCTCGTTGGCCTTCAGTTGCTCGGCACTGAAACCGCCCGTGTTGGCACAAGCCGCATACACTTCGTACCCCTTTTCCTTGGCCAGATACATCACCGTATAAGAGGTGTCCAAACCTCCGCTGAATGCCACTACTACTTTTTTTGCCATAATATTCCTTTTATTTTGTCTATTCCAATTAACGCAGATTTTTTGCAGCCGCCTCGCGGGCCATCTTCACCACATCCTCCGGCAGTTCCACCGGAAGTTTCTCGTCCGGATGCGCGGCAGGGTCATACAACATGGCCGTACACACGCAATACCGCCGCCCTGTGCGCTGCAGGATGTCATAATTGACGCAACACGGATGCTCCGGCGTGCCGCAACCTTTCCAATACGCCTCGTCGTCCGTCAGCTCGGCAAAAGTGACCGGCACGTAACCCAACGCCGTATTGATCTTCATCACGGCACTCTGGCTCGTCAACCCGAACAATTTGGCATGGGGCCACCGCAGGCGCGAAAGCGTGAAGGCCGTCTGCTTGATACGGGTAGCCAGATGATGACGCCGGAACTTCTCTACGACAATCAGTCCCGAATTGGCCACATACTCCTTATTTCCCCAACTTTCGATATAACAGAACCCGGCAAACTCCTCTTCATCGCCTTCACCGGCCAAAGCTATGACCGCCTTGCGTTCCTTCATCTTCGTGGCCAGATATTCATGCGTACGGGAAGCTATCCCGGAGCCTCTCTTTTTCGCAGAATCCGTTATGGTCGCAAGAATAACATCTACATACTTTTCGTGGCTGGCATCTGCCACAACCACTCTGATTCCATCGTTGTATTCCACTTCTTTCTTAAACTATATACTGTTTACATAAACCGCTCCCGCTCGGCAGACCTGGAGCAAGCTCCGTCTGCGCTCGCTTACTCGCGATTTTCTACGTTCTTTATATTCATTGTATGTCGGGAATCACTTCGGCCAACCGCCGCAGGGCCAGTTCGGAGGAAACTCCTTCTGCCAACACCAGTATGATGGTATCGTCTCCGGCCAATGTCCCCAATATTTCTTCAAACCTTTTGTTGTCTATATCGTATGCGATATGACTTGCATGACCGGGCAAAGTATGGACCACAGCCAGATTACCTGAAAATTTCACGGACAAAGCACCGGCCTGATGTACGGCAGAAGCAGTCAGGTGAGTGTCCGAGACCCTTCTGTAAAGAGGCGAAGCCGGCAATACATATACATATTTACCAGAGGCATTCGTCGCCTTGGCCACTTTCAGTTGTTTCAAATCACGGGAAAGCGTAGCCTGAGTCAGTATGAAACCCATCTTTTTCAACTCGCGCAACAATTCCTCTTGGCTTGAAATATCCTGTGCAGACACGACCATCTTAATGGCTTCCAAACGGCTGTCCTTATTCCTCATAAATCCCTATCCTTTATTACTTCGATGCAAAGATATGTATTTTAAGCCTCACCGCATGCATAATATACAGATATTTTCTTATTTTTATTCAAAACAAATCATATTCCGCTTATTACCAAAAGAAAGAAGAGTTGAATGACCCGGATTTTCCTGCATATTTATGCAACACGACCACACCATCCCACGCCACCCCCATACCGTATGCCACGACCATACTTCCAATACTTTTATCAAGCATGTCCTACATATTTTCCTGCAAATCGTCATATATTCCAAATTTTTTGCGTAAGTTTGCAACTAAAGAACAAGAAATTCAATAAACACATCGAATACAACAAGCATTATGGAAAAGAAAAAAAGATATTTCCTGGCAGAAGAGGACATCCCCCGTTATTGGTATAACATCCAGGCCGACATGGTAAACAAACCCATGCCGCCACTCAATCCGGCCACCAAACAGCCGTTGAAACCGGAAGACTTGTATCCGATCTTTGCGGAAGAACTGAGCCGGCAAGAGCTGAACCAGACGGACGCGTGGATAGAGATTCCCGAGGAAGTGCGCGAAATGTACAAATACTACCGGAGCACACCGCTCGTAAGGGCCTACGGATTGGAAAAGGCTCTGGGGACACCGGCCCATATATACTTCAAGAATGAAAGCGTCAGCCCCATCGGCTCGCACAAACTGAACTCGGCATTGGCACAAGCTTATTACTGCAAGAAGGAGGGCGTGACGAACGTAACGACAGAAACCGGAGCGGGCCAATGGGGAGCGGCCCTCTCCTACGCCGCCAAGGTGTTCGGGTTGGAAGCGGCTGTCTACCAAGTCAAAATCAGTTACGAGCAGAAGCCCTACCGCCGCAGCATCATGCAGACGTTCGGCGCACAAGTCACCGCTTCTCCCTCCATGTCCACCCGTGCGGGCAAGGACATCCTGACCAAGAACCCAAACTACCAAGGTTCTTTGGGCACGGCCATCTCGGAAGCCATCGAACTGGCACGCACGACCCCGAATTGCAAATACACGCTCGGGTCAGTATTGAGCCACGTCACCCTGCATCAGACCATCATCGGCCTGGAAGCCGAGAAACAGATGGAAATGGCGGGTGAATATCCGGACATCATCATCGGCTGTTTCGGAGGCGGCTCCAACTTCGGCGGCATCTGTTTCCCGTTCATGCGCCATAGCATCAAGGAAGGGAAAAAGACACGTTACATCGCAGCCGAACCGGCATCGTGCCCGAAACTGACGCGCGGGCATTTCCAATACGACTTTGGGGACGAAGCGGGTTATACCCCCCTGCTGCCGATGTTCACCCTGGGACACAACTTCGCCCCGGCCAACATCCATGCGGGCGGACTGCGTTACCACGGCGCGGGCGTCATCGTCTCCCAACTCCTGAAAGACGGACTGATGGAGGCCACCGACATCCAGCAACTGGAATCCTTCGACGCGGGCTGCTTGTTCGCCAAGGCCGAAGGCATCATTCCGGCACCGGAATCCTGTCATGCCATCGCTGCCGCCATCAACGAAGCCAAGGCGTGCAAGGAGAGCGGGGAAGAAAAAGTCATCCTGTTCAACCTGTCCGGACACGGCCTCATAGATATGGCCGCTTACGACCAGTATCTGGCCGGAAACCTGACCAACTACGAACTGAAAGACGAAGACATCCAGCATAACCTGGACGAGATTAAGGATTTGTAAACCAACGGATCCGGCCTATCCGGCAACATATCAAGCGTCCATGCCCTTTCGCCTTTCTGGTTACGAAGGCGAAGAGGCATGGACGCTTGTTTACAGGCACGAAGCCAAAGTATCAAAGTCGGACAAAACGGGGCCTCAGGAGGCCGCCAAATCATTTGGCGCAGAACGAGAAATCAATCTCAGCCGAACGATTTTTCGTTCGGCTGAGATTGATTTTCATTTCTGCGGAGATTGATTTCGCAGTATCTTCCGTGCAGATTTACAACAAGTTAGGCATCCATACGCGAAAAAATAAAAGATTCGAACAAAATGAGGTTGCTTACCTGTCAGGCCGTAGGTCCCGGACCTCGCCTTCCCCCACATCCAGATTCGTATAACGGCCCGTCACGCTGAAATCCGGAACCGGATATTCAAAAAACGGGAAGCGACGCTCGGTCTCGCCTTCGGTATATGCCCAAAGCGTTTCATACTCACCCATATCTTCTCCCATGTCCTGCAACTGCAACAAGTAACGGTAGACCGGCTTGTTCTCCCGGATATACACTTCGCGGACACGGTCGATTATCGGGCTGTGCCTACGGGTGCGGTCGTGGTCGAACCGCAAGATGCGGCGTCCCTTGGCGTCCACTCCCACCAAAGCGAAAGACATGCTTTTGCCGATGCCGGGCAGATTGAGCACACTACGATCCGTAGCCAGGAAAGGCACGTCGTGCGCGACACAAAACTGCCGGACGGCCACGGCCTTGTTCGGTGCGCCGCCCAGGCTTTCCAGAAAGTCGTGCTCAGCCTCCGGTGCCAGACGCCCCCATGCTTTCTCCTCGGCACTTTCCTGCAAGGAACGGGCATTCGGGGCAAAGACCTCATAATTCTCCTCAAAGCCTTTCACGGTGAACGTGTAATAACAAATCACGCCCAGGCTGTTCAGCACCTTCCGCAGTTTTGCCGTATGCCCCCGGCGCGAAGCCGCCACGTTGTAGACCAACTGGTTCGTGACCGCCCATCCGGTAGACAGTATCCTCCGGATGGCCTCCCGCGACTCGGGCGTGACCTCCAAAGGCGACTGGAAATGCGTCTGCACGAAAAGTTGGGTGATGCCCGCCTCTGCGGCTTTCTGCCTGAAATCGCGCAGGATGTCCAACAGTTCGTCGTCCACACGCATCGGCAAGTACACCGGCAAGCGCGTCCCCAGACGGACACGTTGCAATTCCGCATACTTCTCGCCGTCGGGACGGGACAGGTTGGCCTGCCGTTTGCGGACGGCCATCTTGCAGACGGCATCCAAGATGTTGCGCAACGTGGCATTGCGGCTCATCAGCGCGTCTCCTCCCGTTATCAGGATGTCGCGTATCTGCGTGTCGTGTTCGAAATAGTCCATCAGCTTCCGAAGGCGGGTGTTCCAATTCTCTTTCGGCTTCAACTTCTCCAACTCGAAATTCAGCCGCCGGCTTTGGAAGTCGTACATCCGTTGGCAGGAAGCACACAAGCCTCCGCAGGCCCGCCCCATCGTGTCGGGGATTAAGATGGCCACTTCGGGATAACGGCGGTGGATGTTATGCCCGCCGGGCAGCAACCAACCGGCCACGTTCGGCTTGCCTTCCTCGACGATGTCCTCACGTTCCCATGCGCGGATGCCACCGAACGTCTCGACCAGGCGGGACGAATAAATGACATAGCTGCGGATGGCCGCGTCGTCGTAGCCTTTCCCGGTAGGGTTCAACAAGGAAAGGTAATAAGGCGTAACAAAAACGGGAATCCCTTTTTCCTGCGCCTGTTGGTAAACGCGCATCGTCTCGCCAGAAAGCGTACCGCCCAACATCCGGTTCAGTTCGGCGGCGCTTTTTACGGCCATAGACAAATGGAAACGGGCTTCGCCCCACCACTGGCGCACCCATCCGAGCTTATCCGCCTCGCCACACCCTTCCGGAAACACATAGCGTCCGGAAGAAGCCGGACGATGTTCTATCTTCCGGACCAACAACGCCATAATCCTCTCTTTGTTCGCCTCACGGATGGCCCTCACCTGTTCATTCAGCCCGTCCGGCCAACGACGCATCCACCGGAGCACATCCTCTTTCTCCGGCACTCGGGAAGGGGCGTCATGCAATCTGGAAAACTGGTGGTACAATTCGAGTGCAAAATCCGGAGAAATCTCCTCTCCCTCCATACGTCCGGACAAGAAACGCCACAACAAGTCAAGGGTCTCCACCTTCACGTCTTCCCCGACCGAAAGTTCATGAACGACCCGGCCGTCATACTCCAACAAACGCCTTACCACCCGCACCCCTTCCGCATTCCACGACGCATCCGACAAATAAGCGTCTATCTTTTGACGGAAAGAGGCCTCGTCCGGGCTGTCTACAGCCCTGGCGAGCAATTCTGGAAATTGATTTTCGAATAACAGCCTGACCTCATGCAGGGTAACCGCTTTATTCTTTTGCTTCATACATATTCTATTTTAGGGTTACACACAAAAAACGAAACAACCGTTTCATTCTTCTAATTTAACGGAAAAAGGGCACATTGGCAAAACGTATGGAATCATTTTCATTCTTTTTAAAAAACAAACCAAGGAAAACACACATTTTTGCTTATCTTTGCCCGAAACAAGCAAACTCACATCGTACTATGAAAGTGAAAATTGAAGAAAGTTGGCGGCTACGCTTGCAGGAAGAGTTCGACAAGCCTTATTTCGAAAGACTCACCGCTTTCGTGCGGAACGAATATGCCCATGCCCATGTGCTGCCTCCGGGCTCCCGTATCTTTTACATTTTTAATGCCTGTCCTTTCGAAAAGGTGAAGGTTGTCATACTCGGGCAAGACCCTTACCCCACTCCCGGGCAATATTATGGCGTCTGCTTTTCCGTCCCGGACGGAATCCCCATCCCCGGCTCTTTAGCCAACATCTTCCAGGAAATCCATCAGGATTTAGGAAAACCCGTCCCGGCTTCCGGCAACTTAGACCGTTGGGTCGAACAGGGCGTGTTCTCCTTGAACTCCGTACTGACGGTAAGGGCATACAAAACCGGTTCCCACCGCAACGTAGGATGGGAAACGTTCACCGATGCCGTCATCCGCAAGCTCAGCGAGGAACGGGAACATCTGGTTTTCATGCTATGGGGAAACTATGCAAAAGCCAAAAAGAACCTGATTGACGGGAAAAAACACCTGATATTGGAAGCCGCACATCCCTCACCGCGTTCTGCCGAACATGGCTTTTTAGGCTGCAAGCACTTCAGCAAAGCCAATGCCTATTTAAAAAGCAACGGGATTCAAGAAATAGACTGGTAAGAGCGTATATGCGTCCACGACCATCCGCTCCGCATATATACGCTCCTCAGCAAAACGACAAAACCATATCCCACAAGGTAAAAATGGTTGTTCTATCCGTGGCTGAGGTAATACATTATCCAATAGTTCCGGTTAACTTTGCTTCATCTAAAAATCAAAAAGTTATGAAAAGGCCATTCGCCATATCCCTGCTGGCCGGAGGAATGTTATATTCCCCATTCGCAGCAGCACAAATAGAAACGGGCAACGCCCCAAAGGACCGTTCCTTGGACGAAGTCGTAGTGACAGGCACGCGAAATGAGACCGATGCCGCACAACTCCCTGCTACGGTTTCCGTCATAGACCGTAAACAAATAGAACAGGCCAACACGCCCTCGCTGCTTCCGATACTGACGGAGCAAGTTCCGGGGCTTTTCGTCTCCTCACGCGGAATCATGGGATACGGCGTATCAGGCGGAGCTGCCGGAGAAATAAATTTGAGAGGCATCAGCGGAAGTTCCGGCAGGCTGATGGTCTTGATAGACGGACATCCTCAGTACATGGGCCTAATGGGACACCCCATAGCCGACGCCTACCAATCCCTCATGGCAGAAAAAGTGGAAATCCTGCGCGGCCCGGCTTCTGTTTTATACGGTTCGAATGCGATGGGAGGAGTCATTAATATCATCACCCGGAAAATGCAGACAGAAGGCATAAGCACCCATGCCCACGTCGGTTACGGTTCCTACAACACGCTCCAAACGGAAGCCACCAACCGTATCCGTAAAGGACGATTCACCAGCATCGTCAGCGGATCGTACAATCGTACCGACGGACACCGTGCAGACATGGGTTTCGAGCAATATGGCGGGTATGCCAAACTCGGATATGAGCTGTCCTCAAAGTGGAAAGCCGAAGCGGACGTGAACATCACCCACTTTAATGCTTCACAACCGGGTGAAGTCAGCCAACCGTTACTGGACGCCGACCAAAACATCACGCGGGGAATGACGTCTTTCGCTTTGGAGAACCATTATGAAAAGACTTCCGGGAGATTGAGTTTTTTCTATAACTGGGGACGTCATAAAATCAATGACGGCTATGCCCCGAGCGAAGGAGAAAGCCCATTGCCTTACCGTTTCCACTCCCGTGACAATATGATGGGGGTATCGTGGTATCAAAATGCACAGCTTTTCCGAGGCAACCTGCTGACCGCCGGAATAGACTGGTACCACTTTGGCGGAGAAGCATGGAACAAGTTCGTAGAAGGTCCACAAAAAGGAGAACGTAAGGACATCGTAGACAAGCAACAGGATGAAATTGCCGGTTATATAGACTTTCGCCAGAGAATCGGCTCGTGGATGACGTGGAATGCCGGCCTCCGCATAGACCACCATAGTCAGGCGGGAACCGAATGGATTCCGCAAACTGGCCTGGCCTTTCAAGTTCCGAAAAACGCTGAAATCAAACTTACAGCCAACAAAGGTTTCCGTTATCCGCTCATCCGCGAAATGTTCATGTGGGGAACAGCCAACCCGGATTTGAAAGCAGAAAGCATGTGGAACTATGAACTTGCATTCAACCAACGGTTGCTTGACAATCGCCTGTCCTATGGCTTCAACCTTTTCTACATCAACGGTAAAAACATGATTACCACGGCTTCCATTGACCATCGCATGATGAACGTAAATACGGGAAAAATCAAGAATGCCGGATTTGAAATACAAATGGCATACCATATATCCAAAACATGGTCGGCCGACGCCAACTACAGTTACCTGCACATGGAACATCCTGTCGTAACGGCACCGGAAAACAAGTTATATGTCGGCATTTCCTTTTCAAAAAAGAAATGGCTGTTGTCCTCCGGCGTACAATATATACAAGGTCTTTATACGAACGTGAAGGTAAACGGGAAAGGCGATGAGACCTCAGAAAATTTTGTTTTGTGGAATATTCGCGGAATGTTCCAGGCCACTCGCAACCTTGCCCTTTGGCTTCGTGGAGAAAACCTATTAGCGCAACGTTACGAAATCATATCCGGCTACCCGATGCCCAAAGCCACTTTTATGGGAGGTGTCAATTTCAGCTTTTAGGAAATCAGCAAAAAAGGCTTAATCCTAACGAATTAAGCCTTCATGTCGGAAAGAGGCGATTCGAACGCCCGACCCCTACGTCCCGAACGTAGTGCGCTACCAACTGCGCTACTTTCCGTTTTGCGAGTGCAAAGATAGAGTTTTTTTCTGAAACAAAAAAAATATTCGTAGTTTTTTCTTGGAATATTTTGTTTGAACCTCTTTTTGCCTTACCTTTGCACTCGCAAAACCGAAGTAAGTCGGTGCCATAGCTCAGTTGGTAGAGCAAAGGACTGAAAATCCTTGTGTCCCCGGTTCGATTCCTGGTGGCACCACTTTGAAGAAAAGCAAAAGACAGTAAAATCCTGATTTCCAAGCGAAATCGGGATTTTTTGTTTTCCGGAGGAACGCAAAAGGCGGCAGAATATTACGATTGCCAGTGTTCCAATCGGTGGAGCAAAATAGGTGGAGCGCGAATCTCCACAGAATAAGATTACTTCTCTCTGATTTGCAACATTTTGCGTATCAAGAAAGCGTGCATGGTTTCCTACTTTTGTCCAACGAAAAAACTGTAGGAACATGAAAAGAGACTCATTCAATGTGCTTTTCTTTATTAAGAAAGCCAAACTGCTAAAAAACGGGGAAGCTTCCGTGTGTATACGCATTACGGTAAACGGTGCACGAGTGGAAAACAACATCCGCAAGAGCATTGAACCTGCCTTGTGGAATCAGGCGAAGGAGTGCGCCAAAGGCAAGAGCCGTAAATCCTGCGACTTGAATGCCTATATTGAGGACGCAAGAATCAAACTCCACCAGACTTTCAATGAATTGGAGGAACAAGGACAGTTCATCACCGCCCGCCTGTTGCAGGAAAAGTTCTTCGGACAAGACCAAATACCGGAAGTTGTCCGCACTCTCATTCAAACCATCCAAGAACATAACGACCAATGCCGTGAACTTGCCGGAAAGGACTATGCCCTGATTACCGTCCGCCGTTATGAGAGCTGCAAGCGTTACCTTGCTGAACTTATCAAACTGAAATACGGTAAGGAGGATTTGCCATTGTCAGAAGTCAATGGCGAACTGGTGCGTGCTTTTGAGTTCTACCTCAAAACCGAAAAGGAGTGTCAGCAAAATACAGTTATCCGCTACATGAAGTGCTTGAAGAAGATAACCAACCTTGCGCTTGCCAACGAGTGGATTTCCAAAGACCCATTCATCGGCATCAAGTTTCATGAGAAAGAAGTTATCCGCGAGTTCTTGACAATGGACGAACTGCTCACCATTTATCACAAGGAGTTCCCATTGGAACGTATCACCATTGTCCGTGATGTTTTCACCTTTGCGGCTTTCACTGGGCTAGCCTTCATAGACGTGCAACAACTGGCGCCGGAACATATCGTAGAAGACTCCAACGGCAACCTATGGATTCGCAAGCCTCGCCAAAAGACGAAGAATATGTGTAACATTCCTTTGCTTGATATTCCGTTGGAGATTCTCCGTAAATATGCAGAACATCCGGCTTGCCAAAAGAAAAACAGATTGCTGCCGGTTCCCTGCAATCAGAAAATGAACAGCTATCTGAAAGAAATTGCAGACTTATGTCTGATAAACAAGACCTTGACCACACATGCAGCCCGCCACTCATATGCGACCTCTGTATGCCTCGCCAACGGTGTGAGTATTGAGAATGTAGCGAAGATGCTCGGCCATTCCAATATAAAAATGACGCAGCACTATGCCCGTGTACTTGATTCCTCTATTTTGAGAGATATGAATAATGTAAAGAACGTGATGTCAAAAGTAATGCAATAGGTATGGAAAGAGGAATAATAACAATCAGTGCAACGGGTGCGGTCACTATGCCTATTGCACCTGTATGGATGACGCAATTCGAGATTGCCGACTTATTCGGAGTGTTCTCATGTGATGTACGCAAGGCGATTCATACCATTTACAAGAGCAAAGAACTGAACGAATTTGACACGAAGAAGTATCTCAAGCAACCGGATGGCATCAGTTATGACGTTTATGATATTGAAATAGTTATAGTCGTTGCATTCAGGATATGCAGTAAAGAGAGTGTCTTGTTCAGACGGTTTATAATAAATGAAATTAGCACCATTAAGAAAGCTACACCGATTACACTGTTTGTTGCCAGCGTCAGAGGTAATAACCGATGGTATAGTTGAGGCTTATTCCATCAGCCACTCGTTCCCGATACACGGATGCAAAGGTAGCGTATGGCTTGATGGCAGCAGCAAGGTCAGGCGGCAGAGCCGTTTCGGGCAGAATCTTCCTCAAACGAGTTTGAGCGTATTCAGTCCGAAAACCTTGCCACTGCCTGCCATACGCTTGAAGAGCATCCGGCAACGGAAACAAGCGACTGATGGGAAATCAGAAGAAAGAAGAGAGGAGCGGCTTACAGACGAAGCAGGATTTTGACGCTCCGTCCGTAAGCCGTTCCTTTCTCTTTTTGCCGAAAGTCCATTGCTGACGCAATCACAGGGCAGACGGCAAACTGCACTCCTTCAAGAAAATCAGGTTGCCGTCTGTCGGTAAGCGGAGCGGTAGCCGTCAGCCAGCATCCTTTCAATGTCGGATTCACGGTAGAGGATTTTACCGCCCAACTGGATATAGGCTATGCGCCCTTCGTTCCGGTAGTCCTGAAGTGTCCGGCGGCTCACTTTCAGCCGTGCCGACACTTCCTTGTCCGTGAAGAAACGCTCTCCGTTCAGTGTCGGTCGGTAATTGGCGGTCAGATGCTCAAAGCTGTCCAAAAGACGGTCAAGACTGCCCATGAAGTGGATTATCCACTCGTTGTCCTTGCTAATCAGTTCATTCATGTTATTTTGGATTTAGTGGGTATTGTTATTTTACTTCGTTCATTTCATCAAGTTTATATAGTTCTTCCTTTGAACTTCGCCTCTTTCCGCCTATCCTCCACAACGGAAGCAATGCGCTGTACGTCATCGGGACGGTAGTAGGTCTTGTGGTTTATCTGCGAGTAAGCCAGCGTCCCATTGTCCCGAAGCGTCTGCAATGTGCGTGCGCTGATGTTGAGCATCCGGCAAACGTCCTGATTGTCCATCCACTCTCCCATTGTCTTCTCTCCGTGCCTCTGACAGATGGTATCCATGCGACTGACGAAACGGTCGAACTTGGCGACCATCGCCTCAAAAGTCTTCCTTTCAATTGATACGATTTCCATATACATACTTTTTATTGTTATTGTTTCTTTTGCCACAAAGGAATATATAATCTACTGCCTTGCAATGGATTTCCAGAAAGTGGCAGCGTGTTGCGCCGATACGGTAGCCATTGTCTGGGGAGATTATACAGAAACGGTTCTTTTCGCATGAATGTCGTCCAAACGGAAAGGCGAGCTATTTCATAATCCGCTTATTTAATAGTGCTCTATATGGTTGTGTGGTAAAACAAAGTTTTGGTTGTTTGGAGAATGACAACATTACGTCATGAAATCATTAAATCAAAGTATCACCAAATTGTCGGATAATCATTGTTTTATTTTCTTCAATACTCGTTTTGGCAGGTATTCGATAAATCCTTTTGATAAGTGTTTGAATTTCTCGTTTTTCATGTATTCCGGTTTTTCATTTTTTGAATTATTGTTCACTTGAATAAGGAAATGATTGAACCTGCATTTCGACAAGTGGCAGCATATTGCGCTGATAGGCAGCTATTGTCCGATTCAAACCTCTGTCCGATACTGTATTAAGAGCGTAACTTTGCACCCAAACGGTAAGGGTACCGCAGACGGAGCAATCCGGAGTTTGAAAAGTATTTTTCCAATCCGACAGGCGGAGGATTCTTGTGTCCTCAAAGACACAGCAAGGTATATTTTCAGTTACTCGAATGCTTCCGAGTAACTGAAAATCCCAGCACCGCCGTGGGCAGAATCATCCTCCGCAGTCGGATAATTTCGGGGTTCCTTAATCAAAGATTAAACAATGGACAAGCCATAAAATTAAAAGAATAAGAAGAATGAAAAAGAAGAGCAAGTACGGGAGAAATCCCAAATTGAACCCGAAGACGCACTGCGTGATGGTGCGCTTCGATGATGTGGAATGGAACAGGTTCCTGACGATGTACGAGGAATCACAGGTGTATGCGAAAGCCGTCTTTCTCAAGGCGCATTTCTTCGGGCAGAAGTTCAAGGTGCTAAAGGTGGACAAGACGCTGGTGGACTACTACACCAAACTGTCGGACTTCCACGCCCAATTCCGTACCATCGGTACGAACTACAATCAGGTCGTTAAAGAGTTACGCATCCACTTTTCGGAGAAGAAGGCGATGGCGTTGCTCTACAAGTTGGAGAAACATACCATCGATTTTGTGAAACTGAGCCGGGAGATTGTGGAACTTTCAAGGGAAATGTATGCTAAATGGGAACAACAAAAAGGATAAATTCCATTGTACACCTAAAAAATACGGTAGATACACAACCCTGTGAAATAACGCGAAACGCCGAGAATTTCATAGGGTCAGGCATGTCATCATCGGGCGTTCGGAACTATATGCGAAAGATGGGAATCGACCGAAAGGATTGAAAATATAATTCTTATCATAGAAACGACTTTGTCATTATGCGCAGTCGTTTCTATGTTTCATTTACCTCTTTTTACTTCGTAACCAACACAAAATTACTACTTTTGTAAAATGATTCAAGAGGCGTTCAAATTTTACAAGCCATGTAAGCTATTGCAACCTTACGTGAGATATTATTGGGTATTCAAAAGTAACCAGTTTTTGAATACCCTGACTTTTCCTATCGGTTGCCCTCAAATCATTTTCCATAAACAAGCACCATTGTATATTCCCGAATTGAATGCTACACAAGACAAACTGACTGTCAGCGGACAAGTTAATTTTTCGTCACACCTATATGCAGACGGAAATATAGAAATGATAGTGGTTGTATTCCACCCTCACGCTATGAGTATGTTTCTGAACATACCGACTTCACTCTTTTACAATCAAGAAGTGTCCGGTTACAGCCTTGAAAACAAAAGTTTGAATGAACTGGCTACACGAATATTCGACTGTGAGAATAATTCTATTTGCATAAGCTATATAGAAAAATGGCTGTTGTCACAAATTGTCGATAATTTAGCTGATACCACATACAGAGTTAAAAGAATAGATGCCGCCATACAGCGAATATATATCACTCCGCAAATCTCTGTAAACGAATTATCTTCCATTGCCTGCCTGAGCAAAAAGCAGTTCGAGCGGTTGTTTCATTCATTTGTAGGCATCAATCCCAAAGAATATACCTGTATCGTCCGCTTCCAAAAGGCTTTGGCGCAGATGCAGCATCAAGCGGGCAAAGAAATCAATCAGGCACAAATAGCATACGCCAGCGGCTATGCCGACCAGTCGCACTTTATCCGGGAGTTCAAGAAGTTCAGCGGATATACGCCCGTGTCTTTGCTGAAAGTATCAAATCCTTATTCCGATTTGTTCACCAATCCCGTGTAAATGTCCCGTTTGTTCTATCCGGGTTCAAACGCTTCTCCTACTTTTGCCGTCTGATTCATTAAATGAAAATAGCATTAAGTATGAAAGAATTAAATCCCCAAGAAACCAGCCGGGCATACGCCTTTGAAATGTGGATGAACGCACCTATGCCAATGGTGACGTTCTTTAAGACACTCAACGTGTCACGCCTTGTGAAAATCAGCCGGAAATCGGGCATGAAGTTTAATATGTTGATGTGCTGGTGTATCGGCAAAGCCGCAAGGGACGTGAAAGAATTTTATATGCTGCCCGTTGGCGGTAAACTGATGCAGTACGATACCATTGCAGTAAACACCATTGTCGCCAACAGAAAGGGCGAGGTAAGTTCGTGTGATATTCCTTTCTGTGATGATTTATCTTTGTTTAACCAACACTATCTGCAACTTACCAAACAAGTGGCTGAAAGTTGCGTCAATCACGACTTGACGGAAAGCATGGTTATCGGAACTTCCGCATTGGCACAATATGAAATAGACGGTGCTGTCGGGATGTATAGCGGCATTTTTAATAATCCGTTTCTTATTTGGGGCAAATACAAACGCCGCCTGCTGAAAACGCCGCTCACCATTTCTTTCCAGTTCCACCACACGCAAATGGACGGGGCGCACGCTTCCCGATTTTTAGACGGGGTTCAGAAAGAAATTGATAAATTGAGAATATAAGTTCAGGGAAAAACGCTATCTTTGCAGAACTAACAGAAAAAGAAATAGTTGTTCAACAATATGAAATGGCAGTTGTGCATATAGCTACGCCGGGCGAATAGCACTTCCAATTATTGCTATTCAGCAATAGACAGGCTTATGTTTTAAGTTTGCCTGTTATTGTTTTGTCATTATCCCTTATTATAAATCCATAAGATTGTCGTGCTGCTTAAAGCGGCAGGATGTATCGTATCATATTGGTTTGAACAAATGAATTATACCTATAAGAAAATCTGGCTCATCGTTTTTCCTGTAATGATGAGCATCCTTATCGAACAACTGATAAATATTACCGATGCTTTGTTTTTAGGGCATGTGGGTGATGTGGAACTGGGCGCATCTGCCCTTGCCGGAATATGGTTCTTGGCAATTTATATGCTCGGCTTCGGGTTCAGTTTGGGGTTGCAAGTGGTAATTGCCCGTCGTAACGGAGAACAGCAATATGCGGAAACGGGAAAAACGTTCTTTCAGGGATTGTTTTTCTTGCTGATACTGGCGGAACTCCTCTGTCTGCTGTCCAAGATGTTTTCTCCCGTTCTGTTGAAACATCTGATAACTTCGGATGATGTTTATAATGCGGTTATCTGCTATTTGGATTGGCGTATTTGGGGATTGTTGTTCTCTTTCCCGTTTCTTGCCTTACGCTCGTTTTTGGTAGGCATCACACAGACAAAAGCTCTGAACATGGCAGCTTTCACTGCCGTACTGGTAAACATTCCGCTGAACTGGCTCCTGATATTCGGCTTCGATATGGGTATATCGGGGGCGGCTATAGCATCTTCATCTGCCGAAATGTGTTCGCTGGCTGTATTGGCTGCATATATGTTTCGGCACATTGATAAAAAAGCGTATGGCTTATACTGGCGTATTGATATAACGGTATTGAAAGAGGTATTTTCTATCTCGGTATGGAGTATGCTCCAGTTCTTTACAAGTGTAGCCATTTGGTTTCTGTTCTTCGTGGCTATCGAACGTTTGGGAGAAACGGAATTGGCTGTATCGAACATTGTAAGAAGTGTTTCCGCCCTGTTTTCCGTTATCGTCAATGCATTGGCAGGTGTCACCGGTTCTTTGGTGAGTAACCTGATTGGAGCAGGTGAAAAGAAACAAGTTTTTCCGCTTTGCCATAAGATTATCCGTTTAGGATATGCGACAGGCATTCCACTGATTGCTTTTGCGTTGTTCTTTCACCAGCACATTATAGGGGCTTATACAGAAAATCCCGCTATCATACAGCTTGCATGGCCGCCTTTTCTTGTCATGCTATTGAATTACTTCTTTGCACTACCCGGTTACGTCTATCTGAATGCTACAACAGGAACGGGAGCGACACGGACGGTATTCATTTTTCAGGTGACAACTACTATTGCTTATCTGTTCTGCTTATGGGGATTAGATGTTTGTGATGTTCCGTTAGCGGCATATTGGGCAGTGGAATACTTATATGTGATACTGCTTGGTACACAATCCGTCATTTATCTTAAATATAAACAATACTAAGAACTGAAAGTTATGATGAACAAGATATATCCCCGTAAAGGTGACACGCAAACCGTTTATTTGAATGCTGTCGTAAAAGACCCGTCTATCGAAATAGGCGACTATACCATTTACAATGACTTTGTTTCAGACCCGTGTCTGTTTGAGCAAAACAACGTATTGTATCATTATCCCATTAACCATGAACGGCTGATAATTGGAAAGTTCTGTTCTATTGCTTGCGGTGCAAAATTTCTGTTCAATTGCGCCAATCATACCCTGAAATCACTATCGACTTACACGTTCCCGCTGTTTTATGAAGATTGGGAATTGGATAAGGCAAATGTGGCTTCCGCTTGGGACAACAAAGGCGACATCGTAATAGGCAATGATGTATGGATAGGCTATGAAGCCGTTATTATGGCTAGTGTCCATATCGGTAACGGGGCTATTGTTGGTACAAGGGCGGTTGTGACGAAAGATGTTCCGCCCTATACCATTGTGGGTGGTGTCCCTGCTAAGGAGATACGAAAGCGGTTCAGTCCTGATAGGATAGAACAGATGCAGGCTTTGAAATGGTGGGACTGGTCGGTTGATAAGATACGGGAGTTTTTGCCTTATCTGAAAAATGGACGTTGGGATAAATTACAGGCAATATGAAATCAATCAAGAATCTAATTTCACTCGGCTATTTGCTGATGGCATTATTGGTTATCGGCATAATGTATATTTGGTATAAAGAATGGTGCGATTTAGAGAAATTGGAAGTTCAAAATCGTCATATAGATACTTTTCGCCAAGAATCGCACGAAATATTTGTTCTTCTTATTGAGCTATCTTTATCGGGCGAGACAGTATTGGAATGGGAATATGCAGATTTGGAACATTACCATCATCAACGCATGGCAATGGACAGTATGCTATGCCGTTTCAAAACTACCTATCCAGCAGAGCGTATCGACAGTGTGCGCCATCTTCTCGAAGATAAGGAACGACAAATGCGTCAAATCGTGCAGGTATTTGAACAGCAACAAGCCATCAACGATAAGATCACTCGTCAAGTACCCATAATCGTACAGAAAAGTGTGCAGGAACAACCGCAAAAACCGAAGCGGAAAGGATTTCTCGGCATATTCGGCAAGAAAGAAAAACCAAAGCCAACCGTGACCACAACAATGCTCCGTTCCCTCGACCGGAACATGATAGCCGAGCAACGGGCACAAAGCCGCCGTCTGTCGGAACACACCGACAGCCTTGCAGCACGAAACGCGGAACTTAACCGGCAACTGCACGGATTTATACGCCAGATGGATAAAAAGGTGCAAGCCGATCTGCAAAAACGGGAAGCCGAGATAACCGCCATGAGGGAACAGTCGTTTATGCAGATAGGTAGCCTGACAGGATTCGTCTTCCTTCTGCTGGTAATCTCATATATCATCATACACCGTAATGCCAACCAAATCAAACGGTACAAACAGAAAACGACTGATTTAATAGGACAGTTGCAACAGTCGATAGAGCAAAACGAGGCTCTGATAGCCTCCCGCAAGAAAGCGGTGCATACTATCACCCATGAACTGCGCACACCTTTAACGGCAATAATCGGTTATACCGCGTTGATGGAAAAAGGGAATGATGCGGATAAAAAAGAGCAATATGTCCGTAATATCCGGCAATCTTCCGACCGGATGCGCGAAATGCTCAACACCCTGCTGAGTTTCTTCCGTCTGGACAACGGCAAGGAACAGCCGAATTTCTCTCCTTGCCGGATTTCGGCAATCACGCACATTCTTGAAACGGAGTTTACACCCATCGCCATGAACAAGGGGCTGGCTCTTACCATAATCAATCAGACGGATGCAGTCGTCCTGACTGATAAGGAACGTATTCTGCAAATCGGCAACAACCTGTTGTCAAACGCCATCAAATTCACGGAGAACGGTGGCGTTTCTCTGACAACGGACTACAATCACGGTGTCCTGAAACTTATCGTCGAAGATACGGGCACAGGAATGACCGAAGAGGAACAGCAACGGGTGTTCGGCGCGTTTGAACGTCTGTCAAACGCCGCCGCAAAAGACGGCTTCGGATTGGGACTTTCCATCGTTCAGCGTATCGTGGCAATGCTTGGCGGCACAATACGGTTGGAGAGCGAGAAAGGCAAAGGCAGCCGTTTCACGGTGGAAATACCCATGCAGACAGCCGGGGAACTGCCGGAAAGGATAAATCAGACAAGGATTCATCATGACCGTACATTCCACAATGTCATCGCCATCGACAATGACGAGGTGTTACTATTGATGCTGAAAGAAATGTATGCACAGGAAGGGATACACTGCGACACCTGCACCGATGCTGCGGAACTGGTGGAAATGATACGCCGGAAAGAATACAGCCTGCTTCTGACGGATCTGAATATGCCGGAAATTAACGGCTTCGAGCTGTTGGAACTGCTGCGCACCTCCAACGTTGGCAATTCAAAGGCTATCCCGGTAGTCGTAACAACCGCTTCGGGCAGTTGCAGCAAGGAAGAGCTTATGGAACGTGGATTCGCCGGATGCCTGCTCAAACCGTTCTCCATATCGGAACTGATGGAGGTGTCAGACAAATGCGCCATGAAAGGAAACCGGAATGAAAAGCCGGACTTCACCTCCCTGCTGTCATACGGCAATGAAGCCATCATGTTGGAAAAACTCGTAGCAGAAACCGAAAAGGAAATGCAGGCAATCAGGGAAGCGGGTCTAAAGAAAGACCTTCAGGAACTGGACGCCCTGACACACCACCTGCGAAGTTCATGGGAGATACTCCGTGCCGACCAACCGTTAAGGGAACTATACAAATTGCTTCATTGCGAAGGTACATCAAATAACGAGGCTATCTATAATGCTGTGACTGCCGTACTGGATAAGGGGTCTGAGATAATCCGGCTGGCAAAAGAGGAAAGGAGAAAATACGAAAATGGATAAGACAAAAATCATCGTGGTGGAGGACAATATCGTATATTGCGAGTTTGTCTGCAACCTGCTGGCACGCGAGGGATTCCGCACCGTGCAGGCTTTCCACCTCTCGACCGCGAAGAAATATCTGCAACAGGCCGCAGACGGGGACATAGTGGTTTCCGACCTGCGCCTGCCCGACGGCAACGGTATCGACCTGTTGCGCTGGATGCGCAAGGAGGGCAGAATGCAGCCCTTTGTCATCATGACCGACTATGCCGAAGTGCATACGGCGGTTGAAAGCATGAAACTCGGCTCGCTGGACTACATACCCAAGCAGCTTGTGGAAGACAAGCTCGTCCCTTTGCTACGGAACATATTGAAGGAACAGAATATCGGACGAAGCCGTATGCCCCTGTTCTCGCGTGACGGCTCGGCGTTCCAAACCATCATGAAGCGGATAAGGCTGGTAGCCCCCACCGATATGAGCGTGCTGATATTCGGGGAGAACGGCACGGGCAAGGAGCATATCGCCCACCTGCTGCACGATAAGGGCAAGCGGGCAGGAAAGCCGTTTGTGGCTGTGGACTACGGATCGCTCACCAAAGAGCTTGCGCCGTCGGCTTTCTTCGGACACGTCAGAGGGGCGTTCACGGGTGCGGACAGTGCCAAGAAAGGCTATTTCCATGAGGCGGAAGGCGGCACGCTATTCTTGGACGAGGTGGGCAACCTCGCACCGGAAACCCAGCAGATGCTTCTGCGAGCCATACAGGAACGGAGATACCGTCCGGTAGGTGACAGAACTGACCGTAGTTTCAATGTCCGCATCATCGCCGCCACCAACGAGGATCTGGAGACGGCGGTCAATGAAAAGCGTTTCCGGCAGGACTTGTTGTACCGTCTGCACGACTTCGAGATAACCGTCCCGCCGTTGCGCGACTGTCAGGAGGACATCATGCCGCTGGCTGAGTTCTTCCGCGAGATTGCCAATAATGAATTGGAATGCATGGTTAGCGGATTCAGTTCCGAAGCACGAAAAGCGTTGCTGACCCATTCATGGCCAGGCAATGTCCGCGAGCTTCGTCAGAAAATTATGGGCGCGGTGTTGCAGGCACAGAAAGGTCTTGTCACGAAAGAGCATCTGGAACTTGCCGTGACGAGGGCGACCTCACCTATCAGCTTCGCCCTGCGCAGCGATGCGGAAGACAAGGAGCGTGTCTTATGCGCATTGAAGCAGGCGAACGGGAACCGCAAGGTTGCCGCCGAACTGCTCGGGATAGGACGTACGACGCTGTACAACAAACTGGAAGAATATGGATTGAAGTATAAATTCAGGTAATCATAACTGATAATCATTGGATATAGGCTATTATGAATGCTCAATTTTACAAGTTATTCGGTATTGATGAAAAGGATCAACAGCATATATTGGAAATTTTAGCTTAAAAGAGAGAAATTCAGTAAATGTCTTAAAAATCCGATAGACATAGACCCCCAAAATACTGACTATAAAATTTCGCATCGGAATGAGGTTGCCATTCCGATGCGGTTATATTACGTTACGACTGTAATGATTCTATTTGACATTATTCGTTAGCCATTCCTTAGCCACTTCTGTTAGTCGGTATTGTTGTTTGGGGTGCTTCGGTTGATTTGGATAAAGCCGTTCAATCAATCCTTCTTGCAATGCTGGGGTAATATATCTCTCACGAAAATACTTTAAGTCTTTAATATCGCATACATCCGCCATATTCCTCATTGTCATGTAAGAATCTTCCATTTTTTGAATGAGGAATTCCACTTGAGGGGTACTTGAGGGGTGCTTAGGGGGTATTTGCCCTCCTCTGTTATCTTTTTGTCCTCTTTATCATTCTCTATGATATCGGATTTGAAATCAGGTCGTTTGAATGTGATAGTAACAAAACCTCCATCCGAAGACCATGTGGGAGTTTCCACACCTTGCGCCTGGCAAGCATCCATGATACGCCTTGCACCGCTACCCCAGTTTTCCAGATAAGTCATTCGATAAAGTGCTTCCGCCACTTTCAAGTTATGAGGGAATGACTCGTGAGGATCTTTTATGTTTTCAGGTGTTATCTGAGGTGGAAATATGCCTGGACTTGCAATCTCTATACGATCATCATAAATTGCAAGACTGATAGTCAGATTATGCCTCTCCCAATGACGGTAGCAAAGGGCATTGATAAGAGCCTCGCGCAACGCATGATAAGGCACTTCAAGATGTTCCTCCCGTTCCAAACTATGATTGGTGATTCTACCGCTAAGAGATAGATGTTTGAAACAAAATGATACTCCAGCATCTAAAAGTTGAAAGAGGTTACCTTCGGCACGTTGATTATCACGGAACATATTTTTATTCGTACCTACAAACCGCGCCATTCTTAACGTGAACTGCGGATATTCGTCTATGTTATTAGAAAAGAGCAAGACCGCCCCATTTGTCGGCACGCCATTCTTAAGCAACTTCCATTTTGATAAAATATCTCCTATCGGCTCATACAATGCAGATTCCGGAATGCGCCCGCCATCAATACCTCGACGGATGCAATTACGAATCAGGTCTTCATCAAGGTCTGCCAATGCTACACCGTCAGCAGCCAACCTTTCCCACGCATACAACTGAGGTTGATGCGCACGGATACGCTCGTCATACATATCTTGTGGCATCACTTTCGTGGTGCTCTCAACTTTGTAATAGGAGCAACCGTGGAATGTATGCGGACGCTCGCCCCATACCCAACCATCAAAGTGCATGGCTATAACTTTGTTTCTCGGATATTCCGGTACATCAACATACGCTACTCGCACATCTACAGCAGGTTCCAACCCAGTCAAAGCCTGAGCGTTCTCTTGTTGCGTTTTGTCAGTTATCTCTTGGCTTATTATCTTTACATTATTGGCTTAGCTGGATAGAATCCCGGCCTTCCACTTTCCGAAAATTCAATATAATGAATATTTGACAAAATTTCACGCTCTTCCTCGTTTGGAGATTTGTTGTCAATTATAATGAGTTGATAATTTTTTATATTATCATTACAGTAGCGGAAAAACTTGTTTTGTGTAGTTTCCTCTGGCTTTAGACTTACATCAGAAAAATGAGCCGTAATAGGAGAATCTATGATAAGTGTTCTTGTGAAAGGAATATCGTGCAGGATACAATATTCTACAAGAGTCATTAGTATTGCAGTACAAGTTACTCCTCTAGTCCCTTTTCCGCAGGATAAGCGTGGTTTTCCTCCAAGAATAAAATCAAAGGTTTGCTCATCAAAAACAACAGTTTGAGAATCTCCGACTTCCCAACCTGCCAGTTTCTTCTGTAGCAAATCGCAAAATTCGTCTTTAATATTAGTTTCTCTGATATAGCGCGATGCTACTTGTCCAACTTTTTTCAATTCATCTGCTAAACGTTTATAGTCTGCGCGAAGTCTTTGCGTTTCTTCCTGTAAATCTGTCAAACGAGTCTTTGACTCAATATTGGCCTGATAACGTTCTAAAATGGAACGTATATTGCCAATCTGAATCTCAATAGTTTTAATTTCCTCAAAAAGAGACAGTTTTTCGCTATGTATCTTATCAATCTCCAACTTTAAATTTGACAGTTCCTCCTCTTTAACCGTGATTAACTGCTCTGATTCAGCCTTTCTCTGTAATATCGCCTCGTATTCTGCTTTTAGCGACTCTGCGAATCCTGCTTCAGTAAAGTGCTTAGGGTCAAGGTGGGATTTACACAATGGGCAAATTGCATTATCTCCAAGTGCCTCAAAAATTTGGTGTCCTTGATAGAGAAAGTCATATCGTTCAATATCCAAAGTATAGTGTTGATTTAAGAGCTTTATGCGAGATAAAAAAGCCTCAACAAACATTTGCTTTGACATCAACTTACTTCGCCTTTTTTCAAGCTCATTCCGTTTCTGATATAGATCATTCAATGTGCTGTCTGTTTTAGCTAATTCTGTCTTATACTGTTTTACAAAGGCCTCGTCCGTGAAATCTGCATAATTGACATCACCTATTTTGAAAATCAACTCTTCTTTCTGTTTAATAACATCATTAAGAAGTTCCATTTTTCCATGAATCTTCGCCCTTTGAATATCTTTTTTGTCTTCGGGCTCAAAATTCGAATCATCCTCCCCTGATGTTAATAAATAAATAAGACTTTTTTCTCTTGTAGCCTCAGCAAATTGGCTAGTGGGATTAAAAATAGGCGTCTCTGCAATTACTCTATTTTCGCTGGCTAAAATAAGATGTCTAATAGTACTAAATGATAATTGTGCTTTATCGGTTGCACTCTTCTTTACCTCAACTTTATTATCGTAGCCAATTAAGCGAAGAAGAAAATCGGAATAGGCATTCTTCTTGCTCACAGTACTATATTCATCGCTTCTAATTTCAGGGTCAGAAAAAGACGTGTATTTTACTGGCTTGACATATACCGATTTGCTATTCAATTTTCGTTGAATAGTATATGGTTCATCATTTTCATATTTGGCTATTTCCAAATAGAAGCAATCATATCCTTTTCCCTCGGGAACCATTTGGGGATTTGTTCCATCCTTAAATCGATTCTTTTTCCCAAGCAAAAATTCTATAAGATGAAGAACATGAGTCTTGCCTGTTTCTGATTTTCCAAAAATTAGATTACATCTTTTCTCGAAATCGATTCGTGAATCGGGAACTCTTTTACCGGTTGCAATAAGGGCTGTTATGTAAAATCCATTATTCTTCATCGTCATAACTGTTTAGCAAATACTCATTTTCAAACTCACTTCCCCATAAATCTACGGCAGGAGAGAGCTTAGATAAAATATATAAATCATCTTCATCATGGAAAATTGAATCAACTTCTTTAATCGCTTGAGATAATTTTTCTTTATATAATCCAGTAAGTAGATTAAAACAATTCTTGCCCAATTCATTAACAGAGAAACGGAAACCTGTTGGAGTATTATGGCATTCCAATAGACCCTTACTTAACAAAAGGTGAATAGCAGGATGCATAACCATTTTGATCCCAATATAATTATTGAATCGATATGGCAAATCTGGATGGGTACTAATTTTTGAGCTATCTAAATCTGAGATATGTATTGATAAATAAGAATAGGCTCGCAATCTCTCTTCTGAGAATTGGAGTGAACAATTCGACATGATTGCAAGGAATCTCATTGCAATATCGAAAGTGCTATTTAGAATCTTTACTGCTTCCATATTAATTTATTATCGTTTGATAAATGGTAGCAAACGCCTATCTTTTCTCCAGAGCTAATTTCTCCGCTAATTACTCTGTCTGCTTTTGGAGAGAAGGTTGTTGCCTCTTTTATTACAGCTTTATTTCTCGCTAGAGCATTGGGAAAGAAATCCTCATAGGTATCAGCAACATGATATTCCATATCTTTTTTAAATTCGCCAAATTCGTCAGTATCTCCGGGAGCATTTTCTTCGCTCATTTTTCGCAATGATTCCGATATCCAAAAACAATTACGTGCTCTATCAAAATGATGAGCATAAGAAGAATGTGAAACATTCTCAATCGTTATTGACTTTGCCTCCTCTGAATCATTATAAGCATCAACCAAATGATTTATATAATTAGATTCTTGAACTTGCACCGTATCTGGTGGAGTTATTGGCATTCTGGAAATTAACTCTTTCCTAATTCCGAAGTATTGTGCATACAGATGCTTATTCTCACGCAACCTAGTTAAAAAATCATCTGGAGAAATATACTTAAAGATAGAAAAGTCTAAAGAATCAATGAAGGCTGATAGTTCCGAATTCATAGGGATTGTTTTCCCTTTTATTATATTCTTAGAATAGCTACCCCAATTTGATTTAATGGCCTCTTTAAGGTTGTTACTATTTGTATATGATCTTATTAAGCCCGAGGTAAGATTCTTTGGAGCTAAAATAAAATACGATTTAGGAAGAGGTATTACTCCATTGAATATATGATATAGAATTTTACAAACTTCGGGATATACCACTGATGGAGTTAAACTGTTTTCGTAATGTTTACATTGATAAATGTCATATTCATTATTCGACTTAGATATGACAGCTAAAATGTCAATGCCATTATCTCCGGCACCTCCAATTCGATAAGTTTGCTCATATTTGCCACTTAGACACGAAAATGCCCATGAAGCTACCAATTCCTCATAGGTATCTTCATCCATAGCGTATAGAATCTCTTTATCTGTTCGATTCTGATTAAACATTTGTTGTTCTGTTAGATAATGTTTACGTTCAACATCCTGTAGTGGCGCAAATGTTACATCCGTGTCAAGCCTCAAATTAGTTCTACTTTTCATGAAATTTCTTTCTTTGAGATTTCGGAACATTTGTGATGAAATTATTCGTATTACGGACAACTTCATTTAACAAATTGTAATCGTGTAATTTAGTCATCATTCAAGTTGCTGGATTTATAAGTTGTAACTAAACAGGCATATCTTCTGTTGAATTTAACAGCCTACGAACGTCGATATTCAAAAGTCCAGCAATCTTCACGAGCATATCAAGAGAGGGTTGCATCTTATTGGAACACCATCGCGAAACAGTTGCTTCGTTCTTACCGACTTGCTCTGCCAACCATTTCCCAGTTTTACCATTCTCAACTAACACAACTTTCAACCTATTTATTTTTTGCGATTCCATACGTCTTGATTTTGCCTGTTAATTACAATACTTTGATTTACTATGCAAATTTAACGATATTATCTGAAAATACGGTGTTAAGTCTCAGAAAAGTAGCATAAACGCCCTTAAAACCAAGTATATTGAGTATATTTGCATTCAAAGAGAAGAGAAACAAGCTAATGAACAAAGAAAACCAAATAATACTCTATCAGGACGATAACGATATAACTCGTGTGTCTGTGCGCTTTGCTGATGAAGACTTGTGGCTGACTCAGGGGCAATTAGTTGAGATATACCAAACAAGCAAATCGAATGTAAGTGAGCATATTAAGCATATATTTGAAGATGGAGAGCTAACAAAGGAAGCAACTGTTCGGAAATTCCGAACAGTTCAAATAGAAGGTTCTCGTAAGGTTGAACGAGAAGTGGAGTACTACAACCTTGATATGGTTATCGCCTTGGGCTACCGTGTGCAGTCTCAGGTTGCAACCCGTTTCCGACGTTGGGCAACACAACGGCTTCACGAATATATTCAAAAGGGGTTTGCAATGGATGATGAACGATTGAAGCAAGGCGGCAATCGCTATTTTCGTGAACTCTTACAGCGCATCAGGGATATTCGTAGTAGTGAGCGCAACTTTTACCAACAAGTCACAGATATTTATGCTACGGCCACGGATTATGACCCACGCAATGAGATGACAAAATTATTTTTTGCTACCGTACAAAACAAACTGCATTATGCCGTTCATGAGAATACAGCAGCTGAGGTTATATACAATCGTGTGGACAACGAGAAGCCGTTTGTGGGCATGACGAACTTCAAGGGAAAATATGTGACCAAAGATGATGTAAAGATTGCCAAGAACTATCTAACAGAGATTGAACTCCAACGTTTGAATCTGCTTGTTTCCGGTTTCCTGGACTTTGCCGAGTTCCAAGCGTTGGAAATGAATCCTATGACAATGAAAGACTGGATAGAAGCACTGGACAACCAAATTATAGCACACAAGCGAACAGTTTTGATTGGTAAGGGAAACATTTCGCATAAACAAGCGATTGAAAAAGCAGAAAAAGAGTTCGCTATCTACCGCAAACGCGAAATGGAACTGCTTGAAAGTGATTTTGATAGGGAAATCAAGATGTTGAAAGATAAATAATTTCAGCACACACATGATTACCATATATTTTGACAAACAACTTTTTAGTCATCTGTTCAAATCGCAAGAAGAAAAATATCTTGTTTTGCGTGAGAAAATACTGTCACATCGTGACGAGTTTATTTTCCTGTATTCAAATGCTCATTTATTCGATCTTCAGCAGGATACGACTGATATTAAGTATGACGAGATGGATTTCATGCAATCGATTGTGGACGGTAATCATATCTTTTATGAATCTCCTAATATTGGCGTAGCAAAAGAGTCACCACGTTCCGCATTTAATAACGTAGCGAAAGCGGATGATTTTTCTTGGCTTTACAATCTTGATTTTTCACAGATTACAGAAGAACAATGTGATGCCATTAATAATACAATAGACATAGCCATCAAAGATTTAAGAGGAGAATTGGAGTTTGATTGGTTAAAGAAAAGGACTCCAATATACTCAAAAGAACTAACAATAGATAAAGGAAATCTTATCTCATTCGTGAAGTTTGTAAAAGATAATTTTTACAATGACAAAAATTCATATAAAAACATCAGGGATAATGCTGTCAAAAATTACAACCCAACATTAATAACTTCAGACAATGAGAATGTTTTCAACGATCAATTGGAAGCGGCCCCATTAGGATTATCTTTTATAGAAACGATTAAAGCTGTCATAAACCAATTTGGCCTTAAATCATCTGACGCGACTATTGTATATTATGTATCCTATATGCTCCTTGATTTACTTGGAGTTAGTAAAGAAACTCGAAGGAAAGTTAAGTTCCGTAATATGCAAACTGACAGCATGCATAGCTTCTTTGGTGGATATTGTGATTGCTTTGTAAGTGACGATGCGGGTATACTCAAAAAAAGTAAAATATTATATAAGCTCTTTAATATTGAAACTCAAATATATTCAATAGACGAATTTATAAAAGTATTTGATGAAGCTATAAAGAATAATCAAAAATCTGCTTCTGAATACTTTGATGAAATTCGCGGTGATTACCAACGAAGAATTGTTACAAAGACAGAAACGATTCCTCCATATGCCTTGACATATTTGGGCACATCTCACATGTATTTTGGATATTTCAATTATATGCTGGAACGAACATCAAAAGATGAAACTGTAATAATGCTCGTGAAAAATAAAAAAGCAAACCAACTTTTACTTATTCAAGAAATAGAGATTATTGTTAATAGGCTCGTATATGTTTTTAATAATTTGGGAGCAACATTCGCTTTATTCAATAGAGAATTGGAAATTCCTCAAATACAGACAGATAATTGGAATAGAATTCTAATATTAAATGATGTAGATATATGTCTAACAAAAGTCAAAGAACCCTCTATGCTTTGTTTATGGATAAAACTTAAGCAGCCTATATCTACTCAATCGTAAAAAGCATTATCTAAAATTGGACATCCTTTACACGACCTACATTTTCCCGTTTATTTCCATATTCATCAATAAATCACCCCAAGCATACTAATTTATCAAACTTATTCACTACCTTTGTATTCGGAAACTTTCACGCAACCTTGCGCAGAACAACGCAAGTCATTGGTGGAGCAATCGGAGGAGATTACGGTTGAGCAGCTTTTAGAAAGTAATGATATTCAGTCACTTGGAAATAAATTACGATTTCTGGTGGCACCACTTTGAAGAAAAGCAAAATACAGTAAAGAGGTTGTGTCAAAACTCTGACACAGCCTTTTTTTATGCGCAAAGCCCAGACTTTCTCAAGCCCGGGCTTTG